>Ga0137369_10004031_pt1 | contig 15001 bp, 10 predicted proteins | sample SagtaG_12_FD_104918 | JGI IMG/M metagenome (GOLD analysis project Ga0137369, IMG submission 104918) | Vadose zone soil microbial communities from Sagehorn Ranch, Mendocino, California, USA - Sage1_L_113_16 metaG | ecosystem: Environmental > Terrestrial > Soil > Vadose zone | place: USA... | reverse complement strand
TCGAGCGTCCTATCGCGCAGAGCAAACCCTGTCGAAAGGCCAAGCGAATGAGGCCTATTGCCATCGCGACCGATCACGATCTGCTGTGCACACGCTGCGATACCCGCAACAACGGCGATGCGCTGTACTGTGTTGGCTGCGGCGCGCCCATCCAAACGCCGGCCAGCGCCGCTGCGCCACCCCAAGCGCTTGACGCGCGCTATGCCCATTGCGCCAGCTGCGGCAATGCCAACCCCGCGCGCGCGGCTTACTGTGTGACCTGCGGCGCTAGGCTGGCGGGCGGATCAGCCGCCGGCGCCAGGCCGGATGTGGCGGGCGCCAGCGCCATGTTCGTACAGCAGATCTACATCGCCGCGCCGCCCACGCCCGAGGAGCTGCCGATCGGCATTCGCGCGCTGTGGTTCCTGTTTGTGGGGCTGTGGGCCGGCCAGATCTGGCTGCTGGTGGCCTGGCTGCTCAACCTGACGCTGATCGGGCTGCCGCTGGGGATGTGGATGCTGAACCAGTTGCCGCGGATCATGACGCTGAGCCAGCAGCGCCGCGGCTTGCACCTCCCCTCCGGGCGCAGCAGTGTGCCGTTTGTGGCGCGCGCGATCTACTTTGTGCTGGTAGGCTGGTGGCTCAGCCTGCTGTGGGTCGAGCTGGCCTGGCTAGCCTCGGCGCTGATCATTGGCCTGCCGTTGGGCTTCCTGATGTTCGAGCGCGCCGGCACGGTGGCGACCCTGGCCGACAGCTAATGGAGGCTCACGCAAAGGCGCAAAGAGCGCTCTTTGCGTCTTTGCGTGACATACATTTATTGTCTTAGTTTGACGTCGTAGTTGAGCCGCTTCAAGGCGTATTCAAGCCCATTCTGAAGCGTTGCGCGCGTGGTGATCCGGCTGAAGTCCACGCCCAGGCCTACGAGCGTCTGAGCTATCTCAGGGCTAATCCCGACCAGGATGCTCTGGCAGCCTAGCAGCTGTGTGGCCTGGACTGCGCGAATCAGATAGCTGGCGACGGATGTATCGACCACCGGGACGCCGGTGATGTCGATGATCACAATCTGCGCGCTGGTGCGACCGACCGATTCGAGCAGGTTCTCCATCACCTGCGCGGCGCGCCGGCTCTCGATCGCGCCGACCAACGGCAGCAGTAGGATATCCTCCCATACCTGAATCACAGGCACCGCCAGCTCGTCGAGCATGGCGTTTTGCGCCTGGATGATCTCGATCTGCGACGTGATCTCGGCTTCGAGTGCAGTGACGCGCTCCTGCCTGCGCCGGATATCGGTGATATCGGTGATGATCCCACAGCTGCCGATCGCCGTGCCTTGATCGTTCTTAAGCGGGAGCTTGCGGGTCCAGATCACGCGAACAGTGCCATCCGGCTGCGTGAGCAGCTCCTCGTTCTGGATTGGCAGCCCAGTCGCAACGACTCGATCGTCGCCCTCCCAAAAGACCTTGACCTGCTCGGCTGGAAAGTAATCGGGGTCGCTATGGCCGATAATGTCGGCATACGGCCGGCCCATCAGCTGACAGAAAGCAGGGTTGAATACGATCCACCGATGCTGCAAATCTTTGACAAATATCGGATCGGGAACTGTATCGATCACGCGCTGTAGAAGCTCGAACGACTTCCAATCCGACGGGTTGATCAATGAGATTGTGTCATTCATTGACGTTGCCTCTTGTGCAGTTGTTCGCATTACGCGACGATCAATGTTCCCTCGCCGGCGGCCTGATCCAGCAGCGCGCGCGCCAGCAGGCCGGGCAGCGGGCCGATCAGCTGCACGGACAGCCCCGGCCTTGCCTCGACCAGCCGCCAGATCAGCTCAACCTTGGCCCGCATACCGCCGGTCACATCCACGCCGTGCGAGCCGCCGGCGCCGCGCAGCACTGCGGCGATATTGGCGGCGTCGATCTGTGGGATGCGCTCGGCGCGCGGGTCGGCCCGTGGGTCGGCAGTATACACGCCCGTTTCGCCAACCAGGATGATCCGCGCCGGGCTCAGCGCCGGCGTATGCACTAGCCGTTCCAGTAACTGTTCGGTTGACATAATCGAACTGCCCTGCGTTTCGTCAAACGATACATCGCCGTGAACCACCGGAACAAGATCGTGATCGAGCGCGCGTGCGATCGCGGCAGTATGCCATTCCGCCAGCGCGCCCTGACGGCTGAGCAGCGAGGCTGAGGGCTGGAGCGCGAGCGCCGGGATACCGGCGGCCAGCAGCTCATCCACCACGATGCGGTTGAGGCGTAGGGCGGCGGCGGCCGTCAGCGCGAAGCCCATCCAATCGCCGCCGGGCACGATGCCAGTGTGGATGCCATAGCGTTGGGCGTAGGTGTGGCCAAATGAGCCACTGCCATGGCCGATAATCAGGCGCAGGTCGCGGTCGCGATCGCGCGCGGCACGAACCTCGGCGGCCAGCTGACGGATCGTCGGTAGATCCGGCGCTTCCTTGCTGGTCTTGTCGGTAATCACCGAGCCGCCGAATTTGATGAAGGTCAGCATGAAGATGTCAGTGGTCAGTGGTCAGTGGTCGCAACGAACAACAGGCAACTGACAACTGACAGCATTTGATGAAGGTCAGCATGAAGATGTCAGTGGTCAGTGGTCAGTTGGCGCGACGAACAACTGACAACAGGCAACTGACAACTGACAGCTAGTGAGCCAGCGCCAAGATCACCAGCACCAGCCCGCCCCAGAGCGCGCCGGCGACGATGAAAGGGATATCCTTAAGCACCAGATCGGCCGGGCTGCCGCCCTCGCCATGCTTGTACATCAGGTACAGATAGCGGAAGATCAAATATATCACAATCGGCACGGTCACCAGCATGATTGGGAACGGCTTACGCGGCAGCGTTTCGGCGGTGGTGGTGAACAGCGTGTACGCGATGATCGTGGCCGCCGTGATGATCGAGATCATCTGGTCGAGCATTGGGAGCGAGTACTCATCCAGAATGCGACGATGCTCGCCCGCGCCCGCTTCGAGCAGCAGCAGCTCGGCGCGGCGCTTAGCCAGCCCCAGGAACAGCGCCAGCAGTCCCATGCACATCAGCAGCCAGTAGGTGATGTTGATATCTAACACCAGCGCGCCAGCGACCGCCCGCAGCACAAAGCCGGCCGCGATCGTAAAGATATCGATGATCACGATGTTCTTCAAAAAGTACGAGTAGGCCACGCCCTGGATGAGCACATAGCTCAGCAGCACAATCCCAAAATCCAGGCGGTAGAGCAGCGGTTGCCTCGCCGATGAATCGATATAATCGATTACAAAGCTCAGTGGCAGCGCGATCAGCAGCAGACCGGTGGCGGCGAGCCTGGCGACGCCTGGGCTAAGCCGGCCGGATGCCAGCGGGCGGTGGCGCTTCTTGGGGTGGGCGCGATCCTTCTCGATATCGACCAGATCGTTGATCAGGTAGATCGCGCTCGCGGCCATGCAGAACAGGATGAACGCCACAACGACGATCAGGACTTTGTCGCGCTCCTGCCAGAGCGGCGTCCCGGTAATCGAATTGCGCGCGAAGGCGATCGCGGCAAAAACGAAGACGTTTTTGATCCACTCCTTCGGGCGCATGGTGCGTAGCAGCTCACGCATCATAGCCGCGCCGCGTGTTCGCGCCGGATCTATTTCCAATGAGCGGGCCATTCCTGTTTGCTTCTCCGTGCTGTTAGGGATCTTCGATTTTTCATTAGCCAGTGGTGGGGGTCTGGAGGGGCTGAAGGCCCCTCCAGACCTCCCCAGTGGAATAGTTATGTGTTCTGCATTCTACCTGAGGCACGGGGCTGCGTCAATTACGAGTGCTGAGGACTGAGTGCTCTGTCTTCTGTTCCCTGTTGCCTGTCGCCTATCGCCTCTTCCCTGGTCGTTTGACATCGACGGCGACTATGCTACACTCAGCGCCGACAGTTGGCAAAATAATCGTGGAGATATCTATAATGCGCAACCTGCTCGTCACCGGTGGGGCCGGCTTCATCGGCAGCAACTTCGTCCATTATATGCTCGAAAAGTACGATTACCGAATCGTCGTCTTCGATCAGCTGACCTACGCAGGCCGGCTGGAGAACCTGGAGCGCGCCAAGGGTAACCCGCGCTATGCGTTTGTCCATGGCGACATTCGCGATCTGGCGGCGGTGCGCGCGGCGCTGGCTGATCATGCGATCGATACGATCGTCAACTTCGCCGCATTTACGCATGTTGACCGCTCTATTATGGAGCCTGAACTGGCCGTGACGAACAATATCAACGGCACGTTGGTGTTGCTGGAGGCGGCGCGTGAGCTAAAGCTTGAACGTTTCCACCAGATAAGTAGCGTCACCGGTGATACGCCGCTGCTTATTCGCGATGAAACGACGGGAGAGATCGCGCTTCGGCCGATCGAAACGCTCGATGGCCTCGATCTTGGCAACTATAGTGTGCTATCACTCGATCAGAACAATCAGGTGCGCTTTTCACGGATGCGCCATTTCGTCAAACATCCAGTTGATGACGTATACAAAATAAACTTCAATGGCGGTGGAGCGATTCGCGCCACGAGTGAACACTCTGTGTTTGTATTCGACGGCGCGAACATCCTCGCAAAACCGTCGGCGGATCTGCGGCCCGGTGACTTACTCGTAACCTTTCTTGGCTCGGTGGCTGAGCATGAGCGCGCGCCGCATCGTTTCGACTTCCGGGTGTTGTTGCGGGACTACACGACAGAGTGGATGCCGGGCAGCCTGGAAAGCCGCCAGGCGATTCTGGAAATCGCGCAGGAGCCGACCCGTGCCCGCGAACTGTTTAGCATGGCGCCCTCCAAGGTGACAGGGTACCGGGCGGCGAATGAACTGATCGCCGAAGGTTTCCTTGAGAAGCAGAATGGCTGCTACCAGATCACGCAGCAAGGCATCGCGGACGCTGCTTTGGGGCTGGTAGCGACACGCTGGAACATGGTCAAACGCCAGTTGCACCTGCCTTACGACGAACTCGTGGTCACGCCGCGGTTGATGCAGGTGTTCGGCCTGTATCTGGCCGAGGGCCATGCCGCGAATACCGAGCTGGAGCTACAACAAGGGGCGCGTAACATTACATTCACTATTGGTCTTGGCGAAACCGATGAGCTTGAGTTGCTTCGGTCTTGCGCAAGCCATGTTTTCGGCATCCATGCCTATGTCAAACAGCGCGAGTCCACCTATCAGGTCACGTTCAGTTCATTATGGGTCCATCGGCTATTTAGTATGTTTGGCGCCACAGCAGAGACCAAACGGCTGCCATCCTGGATCTGGACTCAGCCACACGAGTTGATCGTGGCATTTTTTAAAGGCTATGAAGGCGACGCCCGTATCCGGTCAGACGGTGCCCGGGTCTATACATCGATCAGTCGTTCACTGATCGAACAGCTGGTGTGGCTTGGGCGGCTCAACGATATCAATACTCGTATGAGTCAGCGCACGGTTCAACAGGTTGCCGGCGTGGTTCCACCTGGCTGTACAGTAACGCGTCGGCGTACGTTCTATGATCTCGCGCGCTCATCGGAACATCATCGCGCGGATGAGGCCGGTGCCTGGCGGACGCCGATGGCACGCTGTCTTCCCGCACAACCTGTTCAGGCGGTTCTGCAACGAGGAGAGCTGGCGCGACGACTTCGCGGCATGAAGCTTGTTGGCAAAAGTTCTTTGCTCAAGGAGCTGGCTGAGCGCGATGACTCGCCGGATTGGCTGCGGCAGCTGGCAAGTTCAGCGGTTGGTGTCGCAGAAGTCCGCTCGGTCGAGCGCATCACGGGCAGCTTCATGGTCTACGATGTTTCGGTGCCAGGTACTGAGCGCTTCTTTGGTGGCAATGTGCCCTGCCTGCTGCATAATACCGATGAAGTCTACGGCGCGATCCCGGCCCCGCAGCGCTCGAAGGAGGGCGATAGCCTGGAGCCGCGCAGCCCGTACTCGGCTAGCAAAGCCGGCGCCGAGCACCTGGTTTATGCCTACGCCATTACCTATGGCATGCATACAACCACCACGCGCGGCTCGAACAATATCGGCCCGTACCACTACCCCGAGAAGGCGGTGCCGCTGTTCACCACCAACGCGATCGACGATCAGCCGCTGCCGATCTATGGCGACGGCATGCAGATGCGCGATTACCAGTACGTCGGCGATCACTGCGAGGGCATCGACACTGTGCTGCACAAAGGCGCGCTCGGCGAGGTCTACAACGTGGGCACTGGCGTGGAGACGCACAATATTGATATGGCGCGCAAGATTCTGGGCCTGCTGGGCAAGCCGGAGAGCCTGCTCGAATATGTGCCCGATCGCGCCGGCCACGATCGGCGCTACGCGCTCGACACCAGCAAGCTCCAGGCGCTGGGCTGGCGCAGCCGCCACTCGTTCGACCAGGCGCTGGAGCTGACGGTGCGCTGGTTTGTTGAGAACGAGGCATGGTGGCGGCCGATCAAAAGCGGCGAGTACCTGGAGTATTACCGCAAGCAGTACGTTGAGCGCGGGTGACAAGATGACAAGGTGACAAGGTGACAAGATGACGTTGATCAATGTCATCTTGTCACCTTGTCATCTTGTCATCCTGTCAATGCATATGGATACTTCCCCAACCATCCGCCTGGTCATCGCGCCCGAGCACGACGGGCAGCCGCTGCGTGAGCTGGTGATCGAGGCGCTGGCGGGTGAGCTGGATGGCGAGCTGCTGACGGCGCGCGGCGGCCTGTGGGTCGATGGTAAGCGCGTGCGCGATATGGATGCGCCCGCGCGGGCCGGCGCCAAGGTGGCCATCCACCGCCCGCTGGCGGGAGTCTATCCCGATATTTATGCATGCGCCGATCAGATTATTTACGAAGATGAAGATCTACTGGCGCTGAACAAGCCGGCCGGCGTGTATGTCGACTCGACGCCGTGGGATGCCGAGGGCAACTACCACGCCGCGCTGGTGCGCTTCATCGCCGCGCGTGATGGTGTGGCGCCCACGCTACACCTGGCACACCGGCTCGACCGCGACACCACCGGCGTGCTGCTGGTCACCAAGAACCGGCGGGTAAATCCGGCGATCCAGGCGGCCTTCATCCGTCACACGATCCACAAGCAGTACCTGGCGCTCTGCGCAGGCGCGCCGGCCGAAGAGAACTTTGTGATCACCACCGGCCATGGCCGCGGCGCCCACGGCTTATTTCGAGTCTACCCGGTCGATGAGATTGACCGCGTGCTGATCAATGGCGCGCGTGTCAAAACAATGCGTACGCGTTTTCAGGTGGTCCGGCGCACCGACGACGCAACGCTGCTGCATGCGTTCCCCGAGACCGGCCGCACACACCAGATCCGGCTGCACCTGGCGCACCTGGGCCACCCGCTGATTGGCGATGCGCGCTACGGCGGGCCGGCGCAGTGGCGCGGCGAGCCGGCGCTGTACCATCTGCTGCATGCCGAGCGGCTGACGCTGCCGCACCCGCGCACCCACTATCCGCTGGAGCTTATCGCCCCGGCGCCCGAGTGGGCCGATAGCGCAGGACGCTGATTATGGATTTTCGTGGTCGGCATGGCGTGCTGGTCGAATGTGGCTCTCATCTGTCTACTGTACCGTTCCGGCGCCGCCCCAGCAACCGGCACATTACGACAGATCGGCGTTTACACTTGGTGCGCTCACACTCTTGCGGGGCGCTTCGTCCCCGCACCCCCGACCAGGGGAACCCACGCCGGTTCCCCTGGTACCCTCCGGCACAGAATCCAGTACCGAGAAGAACGTGATCTGATCATGCCTCCGTTGGCATACGGTCGCTGGTTGTGCTGCCGTCCTCCGTTTTTCGTCTTTCGTCTTTTGTCTTTCGTCTTCGGCGTACTTACCCCCTCGTCACCCCCAACTGCGCCAGCCGCTGCGGCTGATCGGCCAGTGCAATGCGCGCGACCGCAGCGACCAGATCCTGCGCCGCGATAAGCTGTTCATGCGTACGCTTGCGCGCCGACAGATCAAGCGTCTGCGCCGCGCCGCGGTCGTCACGCAGTGCGATCCGTTATAGGGAGCGCCTGCTGGTTCACGTTTTGTGCCGCGATCGCTAGCGTGTCGCAACATTCGAGCTTGCTTCCGCACCCGCACTGTGCAGCGCGGCCGGGCGCACGATGGCGGGCATGGCGGGCGATGATCGGCATGGTGGGCGGATATGTAAATCCGCCCCTACGCAATGCCGAATCATTGCCACACGATGCCAACGATGATCGTGGCGCGGGCTATGCAATGCTACGCGATGATTGCGGTGCGGTACGATGATCACAATATGAGCGGTGTGAAGCGCGTAATCCGAAAGCGAGCGCTATCGTTGTAACGACATGCCTTGGTGCCGGCGTGTAGGGGCGAATTTACATATTCACCCGCCATGTCATCAATGCCCGCAACACCGGCGGTGATTGCATGGCGGGCGATGGGATACGTGGATATCGATGGGGGCGATGGGTATCGATGGGGCGAAGATGGGATACGTGGATATCGATGGGGGCGATGGGTATCGATGAGGGGCGCGCTGAACATAAGGAGGAGCGATTCGGTGGCGCGCTGAACATAACGCACCGAGCGGGATGCCAGGCACCAGGATCCGGGCCGAATCGGGCCGCGTGCCCGCGCGTGGGGCCGCCTGGCGCGGTCGTATCGGCTGGAATCAGGCGTGCGGCTGGTCCGATGCGGGCGAATCATCGCGCACGGCAAAGCCGATCATGGCCCGGTCCCGTCGCGATCACGAGCAGGTCGCCCAACTACGTCGGTTGTCGGCCCTGGTTGGGCGCGTGTGTCGGCGACCGCTGCCAGCCCCACCCACCTTCCGATCGGTCGGTCGCCCGCGCGCTTACGCCGCCAGGGTAACGGATTCAGCCGCCTCCCGCGCCTCCGGCGCGGCGCTGCGCAGGCGCGCCAGCGCGCGCAGGTTGATCAGCACGTAGGTCAGCGTGTTGCGATTGACCATCGCGCGTCCGCGGCGCAGCTTGGGATGCAGCATGTCCAGCGCCTCGGCCTGCGAGTTGATCCGCTCGACCATGGTGCGTGTGGCGTACAACGTTTTGTACTCCTCGCTCTCGCGGTCGAGCGGGTGGCGCAGACGCGAGCCGACTGAAGCGGCAATCGTGGTGGTGCAGCCACCTTTGTCCCAATGCGCATCGCCACTCGGGCAGCACTCGGCCGGCGCACTCGGATAGAGCAGCGGGCAGCGATACTTCTGAGGGTGTGCTCGAGAAGGTCGCAGCGGTGCTGGTAGTTGAACTGCAAGGTCATCGGCAGAGCGGCGGCACACAGCGGCGTGCCATCCGCGGCAAAGGTGCGGTTGGCGCCTTTCTTGCCCGGATTGAACGGCACCGCCGCCATTCCGCCGGCTTGATGGAAGTAGTCGTAGACGTAGTGGGCGTCATAGGCACAATCCCAGGCGCCAAAGCGCGGTTTGCGGCCCAGGCGCGCTTCGACCATCGCCATCAGCGGGTGGAAGTGGCTGATGTCGCTCTCATTGAACGGACGGGTGCGTTCGGCGAGCACGAACTCAGTGCCGTCGCTCAGGCGGCTGGCGACCACACCAGAGGCGTAGCCCCACAGGATGTCGTCGCCGACGTGGAGCGTCGCAGCGGGCTTGGCGTCAGTGGTCGGGGTCACTGGCTCGCCATCACCATCGGCATCGGCAGGCGCGTGATTGCGGCGATGCTTGACGCCGCGTTTGCAGTCTTTGTCGCCGTTGGGCTGTTTGGTCTGGTCAAGCCGGCCTTCTTTGATGAACTGCTTGGGGTTGTTCTCCTTGACCCAGGCGAGTATGGCCTGGGTGTCGCCGGCAATCGTGTCGCCAAAGGTGGCCTGCTGCTCAGGCGGGAGTGTCGCTTTGAGCAAGTGAATGCTGGCACTGAGCAAGAACTGTAGCGCATCGTTGGGCAAGTCGCGCAGCACTGTGCTGAAGTGGCGGCGTTTGGGAACCGTGGCAGCAACATCAAAGCCGTGTGGGGCAGCTGGGTCAGGCACACGCTCGAAGCCGAGGTAGTAGACCAGCGCGGGATGATTGATTAGGAAGCGGCGCAACTCGCTCATGTAGCGCTTGTCCTCGTGCAGCTTGATCAGGTAGGCGGCGACAAAGGGCGCCCGCTTCTCGGGCTTTGGGCCGGGCCAAGGCCGGTCGGTGGATCGCTCGGGGAACTGCTGCCAAGGCAGCTGGCCCAGCAGCGTGCGATACTGGGCCACTAGCGGGTCTTGCTCAACCAAGGCGGGCAGCGGCGCATCAGGATGCGCAAGCGAACAGAGGATGTCGGGAGGCGGCGGCGGCGGCGGGCAGGCACGCTGGCGCCACTTGAGGCTGGCGCGCAGGCACTTGAAGGGTGCCACAAGATCGAGTAGCATGGTCGTGTCTCCCACAAGTGGTGGGTGGGGAGTTGGCGCTTTCATCCTACCACCGGTGGCAAGACACAGCGACGCCGGACACCATCCGGCGTCGCTGCAAGCAAGCAAGGCGACGCCACTTCGGCAAGGCTGGGGGCGCAAGCGACGCCGATTGAGGAACTGGCGGCGCTTGGTGGGGCACAGGCGACGGCGATTGTGGAAGTGGCGTCGTCGTTCGACGCCGATCTTATGTTTAGCGCGCCCCTCGCCGAGAGCACTGAAACTTAAGCTCGGCTGCGCTTTTATCCACTGCGCGGCAGAAAAGCCAAACCCGCTAGTACAGCGTCTCCAGATTCAGCACATTCAACAGCGGCTCGCCGGCCAGGAAGCGCCGCAGGTTCTGGCAGAACAGGTCGGTCAGCCGCTCGTTCTCATGGTCGCTGGTGCTCCCGGAGTGCGGGCTGACCAGCACATTCGGCATGTCCCAGAGCGGGCTGTCCTGCGGCAGCGGCTCCTCGGCGAACACATCCAGCGCCGCGCCGGCCAGGTGGCCCGACTGGAGCGCGGCGATCAGCGCTATTTCGTCGATCAGCGCGCCGCGGCCGATGTTGATCAGCACCGCGCCGGCCGGCATCAGCGCCAGCTCGGCCGCGCCGATCATATGCTCGGTCTCGTCGGTGTGCGGCGCGATCAGCACCAGGTACTCGGCGCGCCGCAGCACCTCGCGCAGTCCGTTGCGCGCATACAGCTCGTGCAGGTGCAGCGCGGCCGGGTCGATGCCCGCGACGTTGCGCTTGACGCCTAGCACGGTCATGCCCATGAATTGCGCCATCCGCGCCACCTCCGCGCCGACCTTGCCGGCGCCGACGATGCCCAGCGTGCGCCCGCCCAGCTCGCTGCCGGCGTAGCGCTCCCAATGCTTGCGGCGCTGGTTGGCAACGATTCGGTTGAGCCCTTTGGCGAACACCAGCATGGACATCAGGCAGAAATCGGCCAGCGGGCGGGCGTGGACGCCGCTGCCGGTGGTGAAGATCGCATTCGGCAGCCGCCGATCGTAGCCCGCGCGGCGGATGAACTGGCCGATCCCAGCGCTGCTGGATTGGAGCCAGCGTAGGTTGGGCGCCAGATCGGGCAGATCCTCGCGGTGGGTGGGGTCGAAGTCGAACAGGATATCGGCCTGGCCGAGCAGCTCGCGCCAGCGCGCCTCCTGCGCGGGCGTGCGCGCGATCAGATTGTAGTGATCGGCGTGGTAGCGCGGCGGCGCCAGCAGATCCGGCTCGTACACCACACGCAGGCGCGGGCTGACCGCGCGGATGCGCGCGACGTACTCGGGCTCGAGGTAGCTGGCGATCATAATGGTGTAGGTTGGTTGGTCAGTCATGCATATTCCTCATTACGAGATGTAGGTAATGAATAGACCGATCTGGCTGTTTGCCAAACGCATCACATTCTACTCTAGAATCCAGATCGCCAAACCTGTGAATCGGCGACCACATTTCGCCATCGATCGCCGCTCGGTGTGTTAAAATTCGGCGATGGGGAGATGCGCGACAATCGAGATCGACCTGATGTGTGACGGGTGGCGGGGCAGCGATGGGTGGCGACACTCGTCAACCGTCACCCGTTGTTTGCCTGTATAGCCGAGCGAGCACGACCATGCGAAACACCGGCCTGCGCTTCCTGCTGCCGTATATGCGCCCCTACAGAGGCGCGCTGCTGCTGGGCACGCTCTACGCGATCATCGGCGCGAGCGCCAGCGCGTTCAGCCCGACCCTGCTGGGCTGGGCGATCGACGAGCTCAATGGCGGCGTGCGCATGCAGGTGCTGGCGATCTATGCCCTGGGCATCCTGGCGCTTTCGTGCGCGCTGGCGCTGTTCCGCTACCTGCTGCGCATGCTCACCGGAGCGATCGCCGCCGGAGTGAGCTACCAGATGAGCCAGGACATGTATGCGCGGCTGCTAACCTTCGACCAGGCTGCGCTGACGCAGTACGGAACCGGCGACCTACTCTCGCGTGGCACCAGCGATTTCATCTATATCTGGCGCTTCTACAGCGCCGGCTTCCAGATGTCCATGCACGCGCTGCTGCTGCTGCTGATCGGCAGCGGGCTGATGGCGCTGACCAGCCCGCTGCTGGCGGCCGTGGTGGTGGTGATGCTGGCGATCAGCGTGCTGGCGCAGGTGCGGCTGAGCCGAGTGCTGGAGCGTTCGTTCGATAAAGTCCAGCAGGAACTGGCGCATCTGGCGGCCTTTGCCCAGGAATACCTGAGCGCCGCCCGTATGATCGCCGCCTATGCCCAGGAGCAGCAGGCCGTCACCGCCTTCAGCCGCGCCAACGACCACTACGCCCGCCGCAATCTCGATTTCGTGCTGCGATCGAGCGCGATCTCACCGCTGCCCGCCCTGGTGGTGCGCCTGGCCGCCACGCTGATCCTGGCGATCGGCGGAATGCTGATCATCCAGGGCCAGCTGACGCTCGGCCAGTACGTCCAGTTCATAATCTACCTGAACCTGCTGAGCACGGCCGCACAACAGCTCAGCCAGGCGTACGAGCGGCTTCAGCAGGGCAGTGCGGCGGCCGGCCGGATCGGCGAGGTGCTGCTGCGCCGGCCCGATATCGCCGACGCGCCCGACGCGATCGCGCTGCCGCTGGCCGGCGATCTGCGCTTCGAGGGCGTGGGCGTGCGCGTGCAGGGCCGCTGGGTGCTGCGCGATATCGATCTGGCGGCGCCGGCCGGCACTACGCTCGGGATTGTGGGGGCCACCGGCGCGGGCAAGAGCACGCTGCTCAGCCTGATCGGCCGCGTGCGCGACCCCGACGCCGGCCGGGTTACGCTCGACGGGCACGACCTGCGCACGCTCAAGCTGGCCTCGCTGCGCAGCGCGGTTGCCTACGTGCCGCAGGAGACGCTGCTGTTTGGCATGTCGCTGCGCGCGAACATCACGCTGGGGCTATCCGGCGTGCCGGATACACGCATCCAGGCGGCGGCGCACGCGGCCCGGCTGACCAACGACCTGGCGCAGCTGCCGCAGGGCCTAGATACGCCGGTGGGCGAGCGCGGCGCGACGCTTTCGGGCGGGCAGAAGCAGCGCACGGCGATCGCCCGCGCGCTGGTGCGCGACCCGCGCATGCTGCTGCTCGACGATTCGCTGGCGAGCGTGGACACCCAAACCGCCGCCGAGATCATCGGCGAGCTAAGCGCGACGCGCGGCAGCCGCACGTGTTTGATCGTCAGCCAGCGCCTGGCGGCCGTGCGCGATGCCGACCAGATCGTAGTGCTCGACGAGGGATGCGTGATCGAGCGCGGCACGCATACCAGCCTGCTGCGCCAGGGCGGGCGCTACGCGGCCATGTACCGGCGCGAGCTGCAACAGGCGGAGGAACGCGTGTGACCGGGTGACAAGATGACCGGGTGACAAGATGACTGGCCATAGAGAATCGTCATCTTGTCACCCGGTCATCTTGTCATCTTGTCAGGCATAGAGAGGCACTCGATGGCTGAGAAAGAATCTAGACAAAATCAGGACGGTGCTCTGGCATGGCTGGTGGTCACCACGCTGGCGCCGCACTGGCGCGCGCTGCTGGTGGCCGTGCTGATGCTGCTGGCCACCGCCGCGCTGAATGTGGCGCCGCCCTACCTGGTGCAACAGGCGATCGACGGGCCGATCGCGCGGCGCAATGTCTCCGAGCTCTGGCCGCTGGCCGGCCTGTACGGCGGCGTGGCGCTGCTGATGTTCGCGCTCCAGTATGCTCAGACCTACTTCTTGCAGATCGCCGGCCAGCGCGCGCTGGCCGATGTGCGCGCGCGGCTGTTCAGCAATATGCTGCATCAGGGCCAGGAGTTCTTTGGCCGCATGCCGGTGGGCGATCTGGTCACGCGCCTGACGGGCGACATCGACGCGCTGAACGCGCTGCTGTCGAGCAGCGCGGTGCTGATCCTCTCCGACACCGTCACGCTGATCGTGATCGTGATCACCATGCTGGCGCTGAACTGGCGGCTGGCGCTGCTGGCGCTGGCGGTGCTGCCGATCCTGGCGCTGGTCACGCGCTACTTTCGGCGGCGCATCCGCGGCTCTTCCACCAGCGAACGCACCGCGCTGGCGCGCACCAGCAGCTTTCTAAGCGAGCAGCTCAACGGCATGTTGTTGGTGCAGCTATTTGGCCGCCAGCAGGAGAGCGCGCGCGAGTTCGACCAGCTCAACGCCACCTATCGCCAGACATTGATCGCGCTGCGCCGGCACAGCGCGCTATTTCTGGCAGTGCAGGAAGTTTTAGCGGCGCTGGGCGTGGCCGCGCTGCTGTATGGCGGCGGCCAGGGCGTGCTGGCCGGCTGGGCCACGCTGGGCATGCTAGTGGCATTTGTGCAGTATACCGATCGGGCTTTCCAGCCGGTGCTGCGGCTTTCCGAGCAGTACAACGCGGTGCAGATCGCGCTGGGGGCGGCCGAGCGCGTTCAGCGGATGCTGCTGGCCGAGCCGAGCATCCGCGAGCCGGATGTGCCGGCCAGGCTGCCACACGTGCGCGGCGCGATCGAGCTGCGCGAGGTCGCTTTCTCTTACCTGCCCGAGGAGCCGGTGCTGCGTGGGATCTCGCTCACCATCCCCGCCGGCCAGACGGTGGCGGTTGTCGGCGCAACCGGTGCCGGCAAATCCAGCCTGGTCGGGCTGCTGGCGCGCTTCTACGATCCGCAGGGCGGCCAGGTGCTGCTCGAT
>Ga0137369_10003999_pt1 | contig 15063 bp, 12 predicted proteins | sample SagtaG_12_FD_104918 | JGI IMG/M metagenome (GOLD analysis project Ga0137369, IMG submission 104918) | Vadose zone soil microbial communities from Sagehorn Ranch, Mendocino, California, USA - Sage1_L_113_16 metaG | ecosystem: Environmental > Terrestrial > Soil > Vadose zone | place: USA... | reverse complement strand
TGCCTCCGACGACATCGTCGACGATTCCCCCACGACCATCTGTGCGTACGCCATCAGATGGTGAATGTCCTCGACGGGCCCGGTGAGCTCGAGCGGCGCGAGATCGGGCGGCAGGGGCGACTCCGACGACACGAACACGCGGCCGTGGCGCTGGAGCAATTCGACCAGCTCCCGCTTCTGTTCCGCTGTCAAGCCCCGCTCGCGACGGTCGTGAACGGCTTGCCACGACACGAAGCGGACGATCGAGAACGGCTCGCCGGGTGCGACACCGAACGCCGCCAGCCTCTCGGGATCGGGCTGGAAGCGGTTCGGATGGAGATAGGCGAGCTCGTGATACCCGGCATACGTGACGTGGGTACCCCGCACCTTTCCTTGGTAGCAGTCCGGCGTGCAGACGCTGCGCGCGAGGGGGTAGACGAACCAGTTGGTCTGAACGGCGAACTCCGTGTCGTAGAACACGACCGCCGGCGTCCGTCGAACGGCGCCGGCGAGTGCGATCGTCGGGCCCATGATGCCGGTCATCACGTCGGGTCGGAACTCGCGCATCACCTTGAGCAGGCGACTGGTGCGCTGGGCGAGCTCGACGGCCAGTCCGGCCTTGCCCGCCCTCTGATCGGAGAGATGGTCGTACGGCAGCCCGAACTGGTCGAGGAGGTCGAGCGAGCGGTCCTTCCCTCTCGCGGTGATACGCAGCTCGTGCCCGCGACCCGCCATCTCGTCGTGAAAGTGGCGGAAGAAGTGGACATGGGCCGGGTGGAGGATGTCGATCAGGATGCGCATCTGCTCACGACGAGCCGCGGCCGTCGGCCTCCACCGGGCGCCGCGCCTTCGTCAGCACACCGGCACCCCAGCGAGGGGAAGAGAACTTTCCGAGGTACGAGAGTCCTAGCAACGCGGGGAAGACGACCGCGTAGAGACCCTTGTTGCGCTGATCCGCTCCGGTGATGGCGTAGGAGATGTTGTTCGTGAAAGTCTCGGTGACGCCGTAGGTGTAGCCCTGCTCGTCGATCTCGAAGCCGGCCCTGCGGAGCTTCTCTGCGAGCTCGTCGACTCGGTATCCGGGTCGTACGTGGCCGGGCACGTCGAAGTTGACTCGCCGACCGAACAGCAGCCAGCGACGCTCGAAGGCGGGCACGTGAGCGACCAGGGTCCCGCCGGGCCGGAGGGCCTGCCAGAGCCTGTTCATGGCGGTGACGTCGTCTTCCACGTGCTCAAAGTTGTCCACACTGACAACAAGATCGAACTCGCGGTCGAATTCGAGCTGGGTGACATCGCCTGTTTCGAACCGGCAGTTGGCCAATCCCGCCCGCTGGGCGATTTCGTTGGCGCGCTCGACGAGCTGCGGCTCGAGTTCGATGCCGAGCACCTGAGCCTGGGGATGGCGCTTGGCGAGCTCGAACGAGAAGACCCCCGAGCCGGAGCCGGCGTCCAGAATCGTTCGGTGGTCGCCGTCCGTGGCCGGGAGAACGTGGCGAAGGCGGATGCGCAGGCCGTTGGCCGGGGCCCCGAGCACCCGTGCATAGAGGCGCTCGGCACGGCCTCGCCCGGGGTCCAGGGAGAGCTCGCAACCGGGAAGCCCCCTCATGGCATCTCTCCGCAGTTCTCGAGGTAGGAGGCGAGCGCCCAGGACATCCAGCCCTGGCACCACCGGAGCTCACGGATCCGGGTCCGAAAGCCGCGACGCTTCTGGTAGTAGAACCAGCCGCTGTCGGGGTCGAACATGTTCGTCAGTGTCCAGTCGAGCACGCGGCGCGCGGCGTCCCCGCCCTCACCCAGGTGCTTCTGACGCAGTGAGAATGTGAGTATTCCCTGGGCGCAGCCGTGGATGTCGAAAGGGTACTTCTGGTCGCTCATGAACCGGGCGGCGCCGTCGGGCTCGAAGAGCCGCCGTTCGTAGAACTCCACCCCCCGGCGGTAGGCGTCGTCGAACTCCCGGCTGCCGGTGACCCGGCCGTAGAGAAGGATCGCGTCGAGGATGAAGCCAGTGTGGTAGTTGTCGTGAGTGATGTGGCTCGCCGACGGGGGTTCGGCATAAAACCAGGCCCCCTCTTCGGTCTGCTTGGCGACGACATAGCGGACGAGCCGACCGCCTTCGGCGACCAGCTCGGGATCATGCTGGAGGGCGCCCAACCGAGCGGCGAGCGCTCCCGCGAGCGCCGACACGTCCATCACGATCCAATCGATCGACTCGTCGGGTACGTAGCTCACGCATCGCCGCTCGTCGTCTTCGTAGAGCGTTCTGGGCGCGTTCAGCAAGAACTGGACGGCTTCTGACGCCGCCTCCAGGTAGCGGGGTTCGCGCAGCGTCTCGTAGCCGTCGAGCAGCGCCTGTCCGACGAAAGACGTGACGACGCGGTTCGGCAGGTTGCGTGGGGCGAAGAACCCGGCGTCCTGCCAGGGGTACGGGTAGCCCCAGGCCCGCCCCCCAAACTCGGCAGATGAGTTAGCGAGAAGCCAGTCGAGGAGCTCCGTCGCCTCCTGCGCGTCCTCGTTGGCCCCCGTGAGCCGGTGCCGAGCCAGGAGCGCTCGGGCGAAGAGCGAGATCCCCTTTGCGTTCCTGGCCTTCCGCACCCGGAGGAGGGGACGCACGTGCACGGGACACCGCATCACGAGCTGGATGGCTGCGAGCCGGCGCAGCCTCGACTCGCCGGCGAGCCGCTCGAGCCAGGGGGCGTTCAGCGCGTCATGCTTCGAGTAGCCCTCGTAGTCGTCTGCGCGCGCGGTCTCGAGCACCCGCTCGAGAACCTCGCCATGGTTCCGCTGAGCCTCGGCCCTACTGATGACGCCCTTTCACAGTCGGCCTCCCGGGCCCTGAGGTCGGCGACCGAGGGCCCGACGGCTCGGGAAGCGCCTGGCGTCGTGCCGCGAGGTTGCTGCCGAGGGCTGCGACGAGCTCGGCACAGAACCCGAGCAGCCGATGGGCAAGGGAGGCGGCGAGCACCTGCCCGGCGCCGACTTCGGGGATGGCCGCGATCAGGACCAGCTCACGGACGCCGATGCCGGCCGGCAGCGGCACGACCAGGAAGCCCAGCGTCCAGCTCAGGGCGAAGGCAAAGAACACGATCGTCGGACTCGCATCGCTTGTGAGCGAACGGAGGAGCACGGCGTAGGCCGCGGACGTGGCTCCGATGGCAGCGAGTGCCCACCCGTAGTAGGCGAGGATGCTTCGCTGGCTGGGTAGGCGATCCGGGGCGGGAACGCGTCGCACGTACCGGCGGGCGAGCCCCAGTACCGCCGCCATAAACCGGCGATACAGGAGAACCGGTGCCGCAAGTCCGACAAGAGCAAGTGCCCGGGCCCAGCCGGGCAGCTCGTCGGCCAGGGCTATTCCTGCCCCGAGGGTCGTCCCTGCCGCCACGGTTCCAACGACGGACACCGGGAAAGCGAGCGCAACGCGGCCGAGTGGCACGCCCGTGGAAGCTGCGAGGCCGACCTGGCTGGCCGCCTGCACGACTCCCCCGGCTGGGAGGTACTTGGTGAACTGCGAGAGGTAGTAATAGGCCTCGAATGTGAGCCGTGCTCTCGCGCTCTCGAGCACGTCGTGAAAGAGCGTCACCCATGCCCGACCAGACGACAGCATGGAGGCGAGAGCGAGCCCGCCCGCTACCGCAAGAGCGCCGGCGCTCGGCAGGGCCTGGTCGCGGGCGTCGTCGACGGTGCGGGCAACCGCCACCGCCAAGCTCACGAGCCCGACGACCAGGATCGTGGTCCGGAGCAAGCGTCGGTTCACGGGGAAACCGACACGCCTGCCGAGCACTGAGCCAGGGTGACTGGAAGCGAGACCCGCATCGAGATAGCCGAGCGATGGTACTCATACCTGGGAGTGGCAACTGTCTGGCCCCTGCGCGGGGTTGCATAGACTCCCGCCGTCACGTTCGGACTCCCGGTCGGCGCCCGACCCGGACTCTGACGCTGGTCCACGTCACGCGAGGAGAGCTCGAGATAGCCGAAGTCAGCACGAATACGGGGTCTCGCTCGGAGGCGGCACTCGCCTCCTACGATGCGCTGGCTGGCGAGTTCGAACAGAACGACCCGCGAGACCAGCACACGTACATGTGCTCCAAGTTACGAACCGACTACGCCCTGCTGGAGTGCGTTGGCGCCGAAGGGAAGTCAGTCCTGAACGTCGGTTGTTCGTTCCCGGTGGACGAGCTCTATTACGCGCGGAAGGTCGAAAGCTGGGTCGCCATCGACCTGAGCGCCCCTTCGCTCGAAGCCGCGGAGGTGATTCTCAAGCGCGAACTGCACCCGGACCTGGCCGCGAAGTTTTCGTTTCGGGTCGCCGACGCCTGCGATCTCCCCTTCGACGACGCAACGTTCGACGTCTCGGTGTCGATGTCGACGATCGATCACATTCCGTCCGCGGAAGCACGGCAGAAGGCCGTCGAAGAGATGGCCCGGACCACGAAGCCCGGCGGCCATGTCGTCATCACGGTGCCGAACCGCTGGTGCCTGCCGTACGCCGCCGGGGTCTCGAAGATGACGCGTGAACAGACGCTCCATTACGGCTACGTCCATCTCTTCTCACCGCGAGAGATCCGCCGGATCGGCGAGCGCGCGGGACTGAGGCCGCTCGTCTTCCGGTCCAGCATCGCCTCACCGGACGTCTGGCTTCCGGGCTACCCGTTCTTCGTGCGCTGGCCGGCGAAGCTCGTGTTCGGCGTTCTCCGCGTTTGGGGCCGCTTCGGGCGCAGGGTCGGGTACGCATTCGAGAAGCCGGCTCTACCCGCAAGTGGCTCTCCCGCTTAGGGTCGCACGAAAGGACACGGATTCCCTGATGCGCGCGCCGTTCACCCTTCGGGTCTTAGCGGAACGTCTTTCGGGAAAATCCCTCTTCGAGGCCCGCTACTACCGCGAATCCCAGCTCACGCGACTGGCGAATCTCTTCGCGCACGTCAACCTCGAGCCGTGGCGGGGTATGAAGGTCCTCGAGGTGGGGGCGGGGCTCGGCCATCTTGGAGACGCGTTTGAGCAACTCGGATTCGCCGTCACCTCGACCGACGGGCGCCCTGAACACGTCGAGGCCATGAAGGCACGTGGTCGCGAGGCGTTCGTCCTCGATCTGGACACGACCGGCGCCGACGAGGCAGGGGACTTCGACCTCGTTTTGGCCTTCGGCGTGCTCTACCACCTGGCCCGACCGGAGCAGTTTCTCCGGAGCTGCGGGAAGCGCGCACGGGTTTTGCTGCTCGAGACGGCCGTCTGCGACGCCACCGATCCCGTGATTCAATGGGTCTCAGAAGCAGGGGGCTGGCGAGGGAAGGACCAGGCGCTCAGCGGACAGGGCTGCCGGCCAAGCCCAGCTTGGGTAGAGGAGATGTGTCGCGATTCCGGCTTCGACTCGGTGCGAGACATTTCGAGCCCGATCGGGAATTGGGTGGTCGGCGCCTACGATTGGGAGCCGAGAGACACGGGTGAATGGCGGCGAGACGGCGTCAACCTCAGGAAAATGTGGGTGTGCGAGCAGACGTCGTGATTTTGGTACCACCCGAGCAGCCTCGAATGAGGATTCAGGCTGAGAGCCTGTCTCAAAATGAAACGAGCTCTAAGCGAAGGACGTCATACCGGCGATGAAGCAGGTTTTTCGCAGAGTCATCGATCGACGGGGCCGGGTCAGCGTTCTCGACCTCCCGGTCCCGCACCTCGGCCCCGACCAGGTGCTGGTCCAGAGCCACTACTCGCTCATCAGCTCCGGAACCGAGATCGGCACGCTGTCGAAGACGCCCCTGGAACTGGTGAAGCAGACCGCCTCCGATCCCTGGATGCGCCGCGCCGTGAAGCAGACCGTGTTCGCCACAGGCGTCACGCAAACAGCTCGGCGGGTCTGGCACGAGATGACCACCCCGCGGGAGATCGGCTACAGCGGGGCCGGCACGGTGCTGGCGCTCGGCGAGAACCTCGAAGGCTTCCAGATCGGCCAGACGGTCGCGTATGCGGCGACCGGGCACGCCGAGATCGCGGCGCCTGCGATCAACCACGTCGTGCCCGTCCCCGACGGCGTCGACCTGCGTCACGCCGCGTTCGTGACGGTGGGCGGAATCGCCATCCAGGGGCTCCGCCGGGCCGACCTCCAGTTCGGCGAGACGGTCGCGGTCTACGGGCTCGGGCTCGTCGGCCAGCTGTGTGCTCGGATCGCCCTGGCCGCGGGCTGCGTCGTGGTCGGCATCGACATCAACCCGCGAGCGAACGAGCAGGCCAGGTCGGCGGGCGTGTCTCTCGTGGTTGACCCCACAGAACCCGAGTGGAAGCGGCGCGTCCTCGACTTCACGGGAAAGCACGGCGTCGACGCGACGATCGTCTGCGCCAGCTCGGACTCTCCCGAGATCATCAACTCATCCATGGAGATCACCCGCCGCCAGGGCCGTGTCGTGGTCGTCGGCTACGTCCGTCTCGACATCCATCCGAAGAACTTCCTCCAGCGCGAGATCGACCTGCGCTACTCCCGTGCCTACGGGCCTGGGAGTTACCACACGGGCTATGAGAAGGGACGCCTCGACTATCCCTTCGGCTACGTTCGGTGGACCGAGAAGCGAAACCTCGAGGAGTTCGTCCGACTCGTGTCCACGGGCGCTGTCTCGGTCGAGCCCCTGATCGGCGGCGTGTACGACGTCGACGACGCCCAGGAGGCGTTCGACGCAGTCCGCGAGCGCTCCTTGCCCGGTGTCGCCGCGCTCATCTCGTACGGCACGGATCCCGACCTACGCCGCACGATCGAGATCGCTCCTCGGCCGAAGCAATCCGGAAAGGTCGGGATCAGCCTCGTGGGTTTCGGCAACCATGTCCTTGGCAGGCACCTGCCGAACCTTCGAGCGATGAAGGAAGTGGAGCTCCGGGCGATCGCGTCCGCGACCGGGCGCAACGCAGCCGCCGTCGCAGCCAGTCTCGGCGTCACCGCCATCACCACCGACCTCGACGACCTCATGAGCGACCCCGGTACGGACGGTGTCCTCATCTGCTCCAGCCACCCCGAGCACTACGAGCACATTTGCAAGGCCATCGATGCGCAGAAAGCGGTCTTCGTGGAGAAGCCGATGGTCGTGCGCTTGGAGCATTTTCGCGAGCTCCTGAAGAGGATGGAGGACTCTCCGGTGATCCTCACGTTGGGGCTCAACCGGCGGTATTCCCCCCTGGTGCAGACGCTGCGGGACGAGCTCGACGGCCCGGTCGACTACGTCGAATACATGATCACCGAGGCCTTCTTGCCGGCGGATCACTGGACACTCGATCCGATCGAAGGCGGCGGCCGCCTCGTCAGCGAGGGCGAGCACTTCATCGATCTCTGCAATCTCCTCATCGGGAAGCGACCGATCTCGGTCGTCGGTCGAGCGCTGGGAGACACGCCGGAGGACCTGCGGACGCTGTGCAACTTCGCCGTAAATCTCCAGTACGACGGTGCAGTCGCCAACATCGTCTTCAACGAAAGCGGCGCGGCGCAGATCCCGAGAGAGCGACTGGTCGTGCTCGCTCGCGGCCAGGTGGCGACGCTCGACGATTTTGGGAAGCTGACCGTCCACGGGCGCAAGGTGGAGAGCCACGGGAGAGGTCTCCGGAAGTCGATGGGGCACGCGGAGGAGCTGCAGCAGTTCGTCCGGGCCATCCGCGACGAGCCCAACAACCTCCTCACGTGGGAGGAAGCATCGCTCGCCACCCTCTGCATGTTCGCTGCGCAGGAAAGCATCCGAACGGGTGCGGCGATCGACCTCCAGGAGTTCCGGCAGACGCTGATGACGGAGCCTCCGCGAGCCGACCAGGCCGAAGAGCCCGACCCACACGGCGAGCCCGCGCCGGTCGACCTCGAGTAATCGCTCTACCGCTAGCCGGCGCAGCGGGGATTGACCGCCAGCGGTCCGATCTGGGTTTCGCGGACCGGCCAGGCCGGGAGCAGCTCGGCCTGGCTTCCGTTTACGGCGAGGATGGCGGCGTACCGGCTCGCCTGTCCCGGCTCCACCGGGTCGAAGCGGGTGAGCGACGTCCGCGTCGCTGCCGCCAGCCGGGCGATCGTGCTTCCGATGTGTTGACGCCCGACCAACCCGACGTCGCCGCAATCGAGGGTTGCCTCGATCGCCGGGAGCGACCGGTACACGGCCCGGGTCACCCGCTCGGGCCTGTGGGCCCCGCGGCCGAAGTCCATCCGCAAGACGACAAGTGCCGTGGCCGCAACCACCACCCCGGCGGCCGCCCAAACGAGAACTGTTTGTCGGCCGCGAACGGGCGGCACGACGGCGCCGACCAGTAGACCCCATCCGAGCGCCAAGACTGCGACGAGCGGCAAGAGGTATCGCGCGTTCAACTCGAAGCCGTAGACGGTCTCGGCGAGCAGTGCGGCCGCCCAGAGGAGTCCGATGGCCAGCGGGAAGGGGAAATCGCCGCCGCGGCGGCTCCGCCAGCCGTGCGCGAGCAGGCCGACGCCCCCGACGAGGGCGAACACCGCCCCGGATTCGGTGATGATCGCGCGTCTGAAAAGACTTAGCGCCTCGACCGGGCCCTGACTGAGAAGCTCGCCGGTCTCTCGGAACTTGCGCGACGCAAGCGCGTCGCCGGTCACGGCTAGGTCGAAGACGGTCCACAGGACGATCGGTAGAAGACCGGCGCCGATGCCCAACAGGAGCCTTCGCAAGCGCGACCCCGCCGACTCAACGTAGCCGGCGAGCGCACTCACAACCCACGCCTCGGGTCGAAGCAGGCCGGCTAGCACGAGAGAAGCAATTCGCGCGCGACCGCGCAGGGCGATCGCGAGCACGACGAGGGCGGCCGTGACCGCGTCCACGAGCGAAGTCCAGAGGACCCGATCGAGAGGTGCCGCGACGACGAACGCACCGACGGCGGCGACTCCACCGAGCGTGCCGGCCTCCCGGGATCCGGCCGCCAAGAGCGACGCGACCAGGACGCCGAGCGCGAGCCCGACCACGAGCGCCCAGGCTCGCGTGGGCGGGAGCGGTGAGACGATCGCCGCCAGGACTGACGCAAGCGGCTTTGGCGTCGTCGCCGTGTTGTAGACGAGCTGCTCGCCGCGGGCGAGAGCTTGTCCCCACGCGGCATACGCCCACGCATCGCTGCTCGATGCGGAGGGCCATGTGAACGTGCGAGCGACAAAGATGGCCGCCGTCGCTACACCCACGGCCCCGACCGCCGCGCGCGGCGCGGTCAGCGATGACAACGCACGCCTCTCCGAAGCGGCGATGGCGTCCGTCTTCGTCACTCGCCGGAGCCTACATGCGGCTTTCAGGGGCGACAGGCGTTAGGCTGACCGAGGTCGAGGGGAGATTGTGAACGCGAATCTGGCGGAGCGGGTCGAGCGGGTGGCGACGGACGACAGGCACGGCGCGAGCTGGCTGGCCCGGGAGGCGGTCGAGGCGGTCGCGGAGGCGATCGAGCTCGGCGAGGACCCCCTTCCATTAGCCCGCGAGCTCGTCAGAGCACGTCCGGCAATGGGAGCGATCGCCGGGGCTCTCGGCCGAGTGATTGCCGCCGGGCGGTCCCCCGAGCAGATGGCCGACGAGGCCCGCGCGCTCATGGAAGCGCGTGAGCGGGCGGCCAAGGCGATCGCGGTCCTGCTCTCCCCCTATATCGAGGGCGTCGTGATGACGCATTCCGCCTCGGCGACGGTGAAGGAGGCTCTCGTGCACACGCCTCCCGGGCGCGTGATCTGCACTGCTTCGGAGCCGGGAGGGGAAGGACGTGAGCTCGTCGAGGAGCTGAGGAGCGCTGGTCTCACGGCCGACCTCGTGGACGATCCCGATGCGGAGCATGCCGTTGGCACGGTCAACCTCCTCTTGATCGGAGCCGACACGGTCTTCCACGACGGCTCGCTCGTGAACAAGGTGGGAACGGCCGGCCTAGCGGAGGCGGCGAAGAAGGCCGGGCTCCCCGTCATCGTGGCCTGCGAGGTGATCAAGCTCTCGCCGGCTGGAGCACGCGACCCCGGAGAGGTGCGCTTCGACCTCACGGAGCCGAGGTACATCGACCGCTACGTCACGGAGGAAGGGGTGTATGAGCCAGACGAGATCGGCTCCCTGATCGACCGCACGCCTTTCCTGCGCGACGGCTACGAGCTGCTGGCGGACGAGTCCGGCTAGCCGAGCTCCTGCGACCGGCTGGACGGTAGTCGGTACAACGCGTAGAGCTTGCCGTCGTAGACTCGTTCGAGCGACCTGAGGAAGGTTTCCGGGACCGGCGCTCGCTTGTTGACTATGAGCCAGGTCGCTTCGTACTTGGACAGCAGGCGGCGACGTTCGGCGTCGCTCGTCCCGGGCGCGTAAAAGCGCCGGACGTCGGCAATGCGTTCGGCGGCTCGATCCCAGACGTGCCCCGGCTCGGCGGCAGCAACGTACACCGGTGCGACCGCAACGACACGGTACGAGACACTTTCGAGCCCGAAGACCACCTCCCCCGGCTCGACCTCGGTCCGGAGCGCTCGCACGAAGCCCGGCGACAGAATGGGCTTGGAGTGGCGTACCTGCATGTCGGGCACGGAGAGCGCGGCGACTGGGACAACGAAGGCAACCGCCGCGAAGGCTGTCCACTTCGAAGGCTCGGGTGCTTCGCCGCGGCGTCGGTGAAAGGCCGCCGCGACGACGAAGGCAATGCCCGCTCCAATGGCAGCAGTCCACACCGGCCACGCAGGGCCTCCGGCCGGCTCGATTCCGCCGGGACCCTCGCGAAAGCTGGCGTGACCGGGGTAGAGGAGCTCGAAAGCGAACCCCAGGGTCACAGCGGCGATGATCCCGGCGATCCGCAGCCGGCCGAGCAGCGCGGCCGCGCCCGCGAACGCGAAACTCAAGGGCAGAAAAGCAGCGAGGCGTCGCGCCTGCGAGAGAGTCGCCAGATCGCTGAAGGTCGTGAAGAGCGTGGGCGTAAGCAGGAGGGCGAGGATCGGAAGCGTTGACCCGAGAACGAAGGCGGACCAGCGGCTACGTCGCGCTAGAAACCCGAAGGGAATGGCGAGGAGGCCTGCGACGGTGACTGCGCCGCCGGCCGAAATTGCGCTGGGCGTGAACCGGAAGGACTCACCGAAAAAGTCCAGCTGGCCGGCATACGCCGCCAGCTGTCGACGCTTCTCCGCGGCCTCCGGCGTGACCGATGACGATGCGGCTACCGTGGGCAGCAGCCAAACGAGGAAGAGCCCGGCGGAGACGATAACCGCGCCGAGCGCGAATCCGTACCTCACCGCCTCGCGTCGCGCGTCCGGTGCGAACACAAAGCGCGTAACGGCGAACGCCCCGAGCACCAGCGCGACAAAGAGACCGTAAGGAGGATGCACAACCGTGAGCACAAATGCAGCGCCTCCAGCCGAGGCTAGGACGGCACGGCTACCGCTCTCGACGAACGCGAAGACAAGTGCTAGGACCGCCGGCACGAGGAGGAGAAACGCGCTGTGGGCCGGGCCCGAGAGAGTCTCGAAGATGCCGAGTCCAGGCCGCCCCCGCAAGGGTAGGCCGAAGATGGCGAGCTGGCCGGCCAGGACGGCGATGCCGCCCCACCGTGACCGGAAGAGAGCAGCGCCCGCCGCATAGATCACGACGAACGCAAGCGGCGTCAGTACGGCTGAAAGCATGCCCACGACGCTCGCCGAGTCGACCCCGGCCAACCGGGCGACGAGAGCCAGCGCGCCGTGCCAAAGCGGGAATGCATAGCCGGGGTGGAGGTTTCCCTCGCGAAACAGCTCGCTGACCCTGACGGACTCGAAGCGTGGCAGCTCGGCCAGCTTCCGTGTCCGCGCGAGATGCTCGAGCGCGTCGCCCTCGATCGGCGGCGCCGCCCACCAGACGACCGCGCCGACGATCAGTCCGGCCGTGAGGAGGCCGAGCAGAGTCGCAACGTCGGCTCGTCCGGGCGCTTCCACGGGTCGATTCCTCGCGAGTCCCGCCACAACGCTCGCGAGGCACAAGCCGACGAGCAGCGCCAGGGTGAACACAAGCGATCGATTGAACGCAAAGGTCACCGCGAGGGCGACGAAGAGCGCAACGAGGCTCCAGGCGAGTGCTGCTGCGACGACGAGCGAAGGCTCTTCTGGCCTACCAAGTAGACGGACGATGAGAAAGCCCGGGACGAACAGAACGCACACCGTCGCGACTGACAGGCGAAGCGCGAGCCCGAAGTCGTGCGCAGGAACCAGCCGGACGAGCAGAAGAGCGAGAGGCACGGCCGCGACGAGCGCCGGGACGACGAGATTCGCTCTGCGAGCCTGGAGGCTTGTCGTGACCGTGGTCACGCGGGGGGACGTTAGCCTACGAGCCTCACTCCGCTCGCACAGGGTGAGGTCTTGCGATCCCTGCCCGCCCTAGCCCCGTCGGTAGGCGGAGATGAGAATCTCGGCAACCTCGGGACGTGAGAACTCGGCCGGAGGCAGGTTCCCTTCCGAGAGCAGCTCCCGCACCTTCGTCCCCGAGAGGAAGACGTGGTCCTCCGCGGGATGCGGGCAAGTCTTCGGCGTCGCCATTTGGCCGCACGTGCGGCAGAAGAAGGCGTGCTCGAAGAACATCGGCTCGATGTCGAGCTCATGGGGCTCGAACTCGTCGAAGATGAGCTGTGCGTCGTAAGTGCCGTAGTAGTCGCCTACACCGGCGTGGTCGCGGCCGACGATGAAATGGGAGCAGCCGTAGTTCTTGCGGCAGATCGCGTGCCAGATGGCTTCGCGCGGCCCCGCGTAGCGCATCGCCGCAGGGAACGCGGACACGACGACGCGATCCTTCGGGTAGTAGCGGTCGACGAGCACGTCGTACGCCTGGACGCGGGTCTCCGCGGGGACGTCGTCGGACTTGGTCTCGCCGATGAGTGGGTGGATGAGCAGGCCGTCCACGGTCTCGAGGGCGCATTTCGTCAGGTACTCGTGGGCCCGGTGGATCGGGTTGCGGGTCTGGAAGCCGACCACGCGGCGCCAGCCGCGCTCCGTGAAGAGCCCTCGGGTGTCGGCGGGATCCCGGTGCAGCTCGGGGAACGCAGGCTCCAGCCGCTCGAACACCGTCACCGGCCCGGCGACGTAGCGGTCCTGTTGTGCGTAGAGCCGGGCGACACCGGGATGAGCTTCATCCGTCGTCCGAAAGCACTGCGCGGCCTCCCGCTCTTTGTCGTAGTCGAAGACCTCCTCGACGTCGAGCACGGCGAGGACTCGCCCGGACTCGTCCGCCAGCGCGAGGCGATCTCCGTCCGGAGGGCTCTCGACAGCGAGGCAGACGGGGAGCGCCCACGCCAGGCCGTTCGCGAGGCGCATCTCCTCGACGACGCGCTCGTAGTCGTCTCTGCCCACGAAGCCGGTCAGCGGAGAGAGGGCGCCCGACGCGAGCATGTCGAGGTCGGAGGCCTCTCGCGATGTGAGGCGTACGGTCTCGAGCTCGTCCACGCCCTCAGGGCGCTCGCCCGTCCGGTCGACGAGCTCGCCGCCGTGGGGGCGGATCAGATTGGCTTCGACGACGGCGGTCAAACTCTCACTTCTCCGTACAGAAGCCCGAGCTCCTCGAGCTTGTCGACCACGGACTGGGCGCTCTCCTCGGGCGACTCGCCCTCGGTGTTGACGACCAGCTGCGGGCTCGTGGGCGCCTCGTAGGGATCGGAGACGCCGGTGAACTCCTTGATCTCGCCGGAGAACGCCTTCTCGTAGAGACCCTTGACGTCACGCTCGGCGCAGGTTTCGACGGAAGCCTCGACGTAGACCTCGACGAACGTCCCGAACTCCTCCACCATCCCGCGAGCCTTGCGACGCGTCTCCTCGTAGGGCGAGATGGCGGAGACGAGCACGGCGGCGCCGTGACGGGTGAGCCGCGAGGCGACCCAGCCAATGCGCTCGATGTTCGTGTCGCGGTCCTCCTTGGAGAAGCCGAGCCCCTTCGAGAGATGGGTGCGCACGACGTCGCCGTCCAGGTATTCGACGGTCCTGCCCGCCTCCTCGAGGCGGCCACCGACGATCTCGGCGATCGTCGACTTCCCGGCTCCGGAGAGCCCCGTGAACCACAGCGTGAATCCGTTCGTCATACCTTCCTTTCGTCTTCCACGTGGATGCCACACTCAAGTTTCAGCGTGGGGGACCCATGGCTCCCCCACGAGCGCCTCCTTCTGGAGCTCGGCGACTGTCAACTCTTGTCCTCCAGATGAATGCCACACTCAAGTTTGTCGGAATCCGCCCATCGACCCGCCCGTTCCTCTTCGTCGGGGCGCGTCGGGCGCGTGCAGGGGATACAGCCGATCGAGCGGTAGCCCGCCTCGTGCAGCGGGTTGAACGGGATGTCGTTGGCCCTGATGTAGCGCCAGACCTCCACCTCGCTCCAGTCCGCGAGCGGCTGGATCTTCCAGACGCCGTAACGGTCGGACCGCTCGACCTTCCGCGCGTCAGCACGCGAAGGCGACTGGTCCCGGCGGATACCGGAGACCCAGGCGTCGTAGGGCTCGAGCGCCTGGATGAGCGGCTCGACCTTGCGGATGTGGCAGCAGCGGTCGGGGTCCCGTTCCCAGAGGTTCGGGCCCTCTTGTTTGTGTTGCTCGGCGACGGTGATGATCTCGGGCCGGATCAGCTTGAGCCCGTAGCGCTCGACGATCCGTTCCCGTGTCTCGTAGGTCTCCTTGAAGAAGAGGTGCGTGTCGAGCTCGACGATGTCCACCTCGAGGCCGAGCTCCATGACCATGTGGACCAGCACGGACGACTGCTTCTGCCAGGAGCAGGTCAGGCAGAGGCGGTCGCCGAACTCGTCGTAGGCCCAGCGAAGGACTTCCTCCGCCGGCAGGGCCTCGATCTCAGAGTCGGTCAGCGAAAGCTGGGCGCTCATCGAGAAGAACTTCCTTGAGGGTGTCGGAGCGGAGCCCGAGGCGAAGCGTTTCGAGCGCGATGACCTCGTCGGGCGGGATGTTGCCGAGGTTGACCTCGGGACCGAAGCGGCGGACGAACCAGCCCTGGGAGGCCTCCGTCGGGGCCTCGAAGATGATGTCGCCGAAGTCGATCCCGTGGACGATCTCGTCGATGAGGCCGGTTCGCATCTCGCCGGTCGGGCGGAAGATGCCGGCCGTGCCACCCTCCCGCGCTTCGGTGATGACCTTCCAGGCGCCGGCGTCGAGCTCGTCCTTCATCCACTCGAC
>Ga0137369_10003998_pt1 | contig 15063 bp, 13 predicted proteins | sample SagtaG_12_FD_104918 | JGI IMG/M metagenome (GOLD analysis project Ga0137369, IMG submission 104918) | Vadose zone soil microbial communities from Sagehorn Ranch, Mendocino, California, USA - Sage1_L_113_16 metaG | ecosystem: Environmental > Terrestrial > Soil > Vadose zone | place: USA... | reverse complement strand
CGGTTGCGATCCTCGCCCGGCGCGATGGCCGGGCGCAGCCCTTCACCTGTGCGGTTCGTGCCACCGGTGGGCGACGGTTGCGATCCTCGCCCGGCGCGATGGCCGGGCGCAGCACGGGGTGTCCGGCGAAGGTCGCGCCGATCACGGTGTTGCGATCCTCGCCCGGCGCGATGGCCGGGCGCAGCACCGCGCCAATCAGCGGCTCCGCCGACACCCAGTGGTTGCGATCCTCGCCCGGCGCGATGGCCGAGCGCAGCTCACGGTCTTGGACACGATCGTGGTTTCGACGGTGGTGTTGCGATCCTCGCCCGGCGCGATGGCCGGGCGCAGCCCTTGCCGAGCCGGACGACATCGCCGCGAAACTGCTGGAGTTGCGATCCTCGCCCGGCGCGATGGCCGGGCGCAGCCTCCGCCTCGGCGCGGGTCAGGTTCTTGCCGCTGGTGTTGTTGCGATCCTCGCCCGGCGCGATGGCCGGGCGCAGCGGCGGAGGTGGGGTTGTTCTCCCAGTAGTCCACCTCGTCGTTGCGATCCTCGCCCGGCGCGATGGCCGGGCGCAGCGTCCGGACAGAGGCTTACCAACGATCGGCTTGGCCACGGTTGCGATCCTCGCCCGGCGCGATGGCCGGGCGCAGCCCGATCAAGCTGGGGGTAAGCCTCGCGCCTGTTGTCGTTGCGATCCTCGCCCGGCGCGATGGCCGGGCGCAGCCGGTCGTGGGCTTACCTACCCGGGTGCGGGCCAGGCCGTTGCGATCCTCGCCCGGCGCGATGGCCGGGCGCAGCCGACCGCCGAGAGCAGTTTGCTGCGACGCCCCCGCAAGGGTTGCGATCCTCGCCCGGCGCGATGGCCGGGCGCAGCCGACGGCATAGCGTGGCCGTAGATCGACCACACGAGTTGCGATCCTCGCCCGGCGCGATGGCCGGGCGCAGCTCCTCGCGCAAGCGCTCAATCTCGCCGGCCCCGACATCGTTGCGATCCTCGCCCGGCGCGATGGCCGGGCGCAGCCGCCTCGGCGGTGTCGGTGACGGAGAGTCCCTGCAGGTTGCGATCCTCGCCCCGGCGCGATGGCCGGGCGCAGCCGTTCCGGGTCGGTCATGACCCGGCCGGTGATGGCGTTGCGATCCTCGCCCGGCGCGATGGCCGGGCGCAGCCTGGCCCACACGCGATCATGTTGGGGCCGGCGACGAGGTTGCGATCCTCGCCCGGCGCGATGGCCGGGCGCAGCCCGGGCTTGGACGAGTCCCAGTACGTCACCGGTCCGTAGTTGCGATCCTCGCCCGGCGCGATGGCCGGGCGCAGCGATGCCCTGTGATGAGCGGCTCAACCGGTGAGGTTCGGTTGCGATCCTCGCCCGGCGCGATGGCCGGGCGCAGCCTGAGCTTCCACGCAGCAAACTCGTCGTGCCGGTCGAGGTTGCGATCCTCGCCCGGCGCGATGGCCGGGCGCAGCCTGAGCTTCCACGCAGCAAACTCGTCGTGCCGGTCGAGGTTGCGATCCTCGCCCGGCGCGATGGCCGGGCGCAGCCGCACGGGTGACGGTCCGTGCGCCGGTAGCTCCCTAGTTGCGATCCTCGCCCGGCGCGATGGCCGGGCGCAGCGTCCAGCGACGCCGGAATGTCGTTGCCCTCCACTACCGCGTTGCGATCCTCGCCCGGCGCGATGGCCGGGCGCAGCACGAGATCAAGGCCGCGACCGGCCTCACCGTGACCAAGGTTGCGATCCTCGCCCGGCGCGATGGCCGGGCGCAGCGCTACGCGACCGAAAGGCTACGCCGGGGGTACGACAGTTGCGATCCTCGCCCGGCGCGATGGCCGGGCGCAGCCGTGGTGGGCAGCGCGATGTTCGAGCAGGCCGTCAGCCAGTTGCGATCCTCGCCCGGCGCGATGGCCGGGCGCAGCCCCGGAGCTTGCCGTCTTCAACGAGTTCACTCCGAAATTGTTGCGATCCTCGCCCGGCGCGATGGCCGGGCGCAGCACGTCGTCACCCGGCGGTGGTGCCATGCCGGCGAACTGTTGCGATCCTCGCCCGGCGCGATGGCCGGGCGCAGCTGACCAGTGCTGCGAATGCAAGCAAGATCTACCCACGGTTGCGATCCTCGCCCGGCGCGATGGCCGGGCGCAGCGTGGCGCAGACGGTGCGTGACGGCGACCGCTCCAGCGTTGCGATCCTCGCCCGGCGCGATGGCCGGGCGCAGCCCGTACGCCTGGGCGATCCGGTGCTGCCACACCTCCTTGTTGCGATCCTCGCCCGGCGCGATGGCCGGGCGCAGCATGGGCATGGATGGAAACGAGGTAACAGGGAGTAACTTGGTTGCGATCCTCGCCCGGCGCGATGGCCGGGCGCAGCCTGGTCGCGCTGGCCGGACAGGTAAGCGGCGCAGTGGAGTTGCGATCCTCGCCCGGCGCGATGGCCGGGCGCAGCGCCGCGGCGGCGGCTGCCGCCAAGTCGGCTAGTCGCCTGTTGCGATCCTCGCCCGGCGCGATGGCCGGGCGCAGCGCGCGCCCAGGCCGCGATCGACCAGGCCCGCACCGCCGTTGCGATCCTCGCCCGGCGCGATGGCCGGGCGCAGCAACGAGCTGCGCGCCGCATTCAAGTCACTGCGCTGGTTGCGATCCTCGCCCGGCGCGATGGCCGGGCGCAGCCTGATCCAATACGCGATCTTCTGCGCAGCCCTGATCAAGTTGCGATCCTCGCCCGGCGCGATGGCCGGGCGCAGCCCGGCGTTGATGACCCGCAGGATGCAGCCGTTGCTACCGTTGCGATCCTCGCCCGGCGCGATGGCCGGGCGCAGCCCGTCCACCTCCTAGCAGGGCTCTTCAGTGACGCCGGTGTTGCGATCCTCGCCCGGCGCGATGGCCGGGCGCAGCATGCCGTGCGGCCAGTTGGTGAACCGCTTCGCGTAGGGGTAGTTGCGATCCTCGCCCGGCGCGATGGCCGGGCGCAGCAGCTCGTGAGCAGGGGAAACATTGTGTGGGGCGGTTGGTTGGTTCTGCGTTGAGCCGGATGTGGGTGTTTCCTTGGGGATTGTTCCTTGGGAGCCTGTGGCGTGTCGTGGAATCGCTTGGGGTTCCTAGATCACGAAGGGGCCCCGTGGCTCGACCTGGCGTGGGCGGCCGAGGTGCTCGACGTCATCGAGTGCGCCGGCTGGCAGCCGGTAGATCCGGATGCTGTCCTGGTCTGGGTCGATCACTACTTGTAGTGCGGCGATGAGTCGTATCTTGTCGGTTTCGCGGCAGACTACTTCGAAGACGGACTTCTGCACGCGGTGTCCGTAGGCCTCGCAGATCTTCGCGACCTTGCGCAGTCGGCGTTGGCCTGCTGCCGTGATGGTCTCTACGTCGTAGGTGACTAGGAGGTCCAGCTCAGCTCACCGTCCACGGCTGGTAGGTGTCCAGGTCTCCGCGTAGATGTCGGGCGAGCAGGCGGGCTTGCACCAGGGGCAGTAGGGCGCCGGGCACGTCGCGTCCCAGCTGTACATGTGGCCACGAGCGTTGACGGCTGCGCTGCCATGCGTTGAGCACGGTCTTGCGGGTCTGGTCGGTGAGTCGGTAGGCGCCGGTCGGTAGCTGGTCGAAGTCGGTCAGGGCCAGTTCGCCTCGGTTGATAAGGGTGTACGCGAGCCGGTCGACCAGCAGCGGACGGAACTCCTCCATCAGGTCCAGGGCGAGCGCGGGTTTGCCGGGCCGTACGCCATGCAGGAAGCCGATGTACGGGTCGAGCCCAACCTGTTCCAGCGCGCCGTGTACGGCGACTCGGAGCATGCCATACAGGAAGGACAGCAGGCAGTTGACCGGGTCGGTGGCTGGTCGGCGGCTGCGGCCGACTGCCGCCCATTGTTTGGCGAGGGGGACCAGGTACGGCAGTGCCGCGAAGTAGTCTCGGGCGGCGACGCCTTCGACGCCGAGTACCTCCTCAGGGCTGTGCACGTCGGCGAGCAGGGCGAGCCGTTTGGCCAGTAGCTCCGCCGTGTCGCGCAGTGCAAGCTGGCGTTGTCCGGAGGTGTCGCGGGCCGAACGCAGCAGTACCTGACGAGAGTTATGGATCTTCCCGGCGACTACGGCGACGGCGATGGCGAGCCTGTGCTCGGGTGCGTCTGCCGCCCGGTGTTGAGCCTGGCGCAGGAGCGGGTTGCCCCGGACGGGACCCGTGACGCGGGCCCGGAAGCGGCCCATGCCGGTAAGCCAACTGACCGACCGGCCGTCATCCGCGCAGCGCAGCAGTAGGTCATCGGTGATGCTCACGCCGCCGAAGAGCACCATGTGATCGATGCGGACCAGCGGTAGGAGACGGCGTTCCTCCTGGTCGGGTTGGTAGATGCGGACGGTGTCGCCCTCCAGGTGCAGGCTGGTGCCGGGTGTCTGCACGTAGAGCGTGCTGAGTAGCTCAGTCACGCCAGTGTCCCAGGGATCGAGGAGTGAGAAGGTTCCGACTGGGAGAGTGGTGGTGGCCGTCGGTGATCTCGGGCAGGCAGTCGTCGCGAAGGGAGCATTTGCGGCAGCGGGAGTCGTTGCGTGCGGCCGGCAGTGTCGGGTTGGTGAGCAATCCACGCACGGCCACGGCGGCATCCTTGACCTGGGCCAGTAGCGTTTCGTCGATCTGGACCGGGTGCCGACGACGCTCCGCCACGGAGTAGACGTACCCGGTTGGCACATCGAAGCCGGCCTCGATCAGGCAGAGCGCCTGACCGCCGACCTGTAGCTGGGCTGGACCGCCCGGCATGTACCGGCCGACCTTGTACTCCACCGGGGTGGCCGTACGGCCCTCGAACTCGACGATGTCGCAGACGCCACGCAGTCCGTAGATGTCGCTACTGACCGGCAGCGACCGCACCACCATGACGCCGCGCCGGTGCCTGACGCCGGGGAGGTCGACCGCGCGGTGGCTGAGGTCGCCCCGTACGGTGTCGCCGCTGTCGTCCCATACACCTTCCACGTGGATGAGGGCCGTCTGACGATCACAGTAGGCATAGTGCTCCAGGGCTGACAGCGGAATCTCCAGCAGCGCGTCGCCACTTCCGGACGCGACGCTCATGGCCAGATGTTCACCACCGCAGTCAGCTCGATCCCGCCGGGCAACGCTGACTCGTCCAACTGCAAGATGTAGTCGGAATGCTGCCTCGGTGCCTTGTCCGGGTTGGCGATGGAGATCTTCACCCGGTTGGTGAGGTTGGCGGCGGAGTCCACGCCCAGCCGGTCGGGGTGGGTGAAGACGAACAGGCCGCACAGCTTCATGTCGCCTCGGGTGGCGGAGCGGTCGTGGTCGAACATGACCGTGATGGCCTGCCACAGCGCGGCCAGGTCGTCGGTGGTGACGCCGGTTGCCGCGGCGCGCGGGGCCGAGAAGTAGGCGTGTGCGCGGTAGAGCCCGTACGGGACGGTCCATTTGGAGCCCATCTCAGTGGTTTGGCCCTGGTCGATATCCTGCTGCCGGGTCTGGGTGACCCGGGTGATGGCATGGTCGGTGGGCACGATCGGGTGCAGGCTGCGGGCGAAGGTGAGCTGCAACGGGCCACGGACCTGGCCGGCGCCGCCCTTGGTGGCGCCGGTGCTGAGTACCGCGCCGAACATGCGGATGTCGAAGTAGTGCTCGCACAGCCACTGCCGGGCCTGGTCGGTCTTGCCGGGATTGGCTGCCAGGGCCTGCTCGATGCGGGTGTTGAGGGCGTGACCGGCCTCGACGAAGATGCCGTAGCGGGGGTCGTCGCCGCGCAGCAACGAGACCGTGTCTCGGATCTTGCGTTTGAGCGCGACGTCGGTGACCAGCCCCTGACCGGTCTCCTCATCGGTGCGTGGCTGGTTGCCGCCGTCAGGGTCACCGTTGGGGTTGCCGTCGGTGACGTCGAATAGCAGGACGGCGTCGTGGCGGCGGGCCGGGTCGAGGTGTGCGGTCATGCGGCGTCTCCTTCAAGATCCGTGTCGCTGCTCTGGTCCTCGCGGCCGCCGACGGCTGCCCGGGCGGCGCGTTCGGCGTTGATCGCGGCGCGTTGGTGGTGGTAACCGACGACGAATGCCTCCTGCTGCCGCAGTACCGCCACCGCCGGGAGACGATCCGGGCCGTCAAGGAGGTCGAACAGTTCGTCGAGCCGCTGCTGATGGATATGGGCCATCCCGGGGTTGGTCCTGCGGATTCGCTTGACCCAGGCGTTGGCGGCGCGGCGGCCGGCGATGATCGCAGTGCGCGGGCTGGTGATCGCCCGGGCCAGGTGCCGGTCGGCGAAGGTGGTGTTGAGGTTCTGCTTGCTGATGTAGGCGAACGACTCCTGCACCGCCTCCAAGGCGGCGAAGATCCGCCCGGACACGTACGCCGGGTCGCGGTTGTCGGGGTTGAGCATCGGCGTGTACACCTCGGGATTCGTGGTGGAAGGGCGGCGGCGCAGGGCCAGCCGCAGCAGCGCGACACGTGGTGCGTCGATACGACCGTCGGCGCGGACGCGGTGGATGACATGGGCGGACAGCCGGGGCGGTAGCGGCACGCTCAGCAGCGCGGCCCGCATGAGCCCCCGGTAGGCGTCGCTTGGCCGGTCCTCACCGGAGCCGCCGAGCTTGACCCAACTGCCGGGGGCACCGCCTCGTCCGGCCTGCCACCGGCCGGTGACGCGGACCAGCTGGGGCAGGCCGACCCGGATGACCTGCCCGCTCCAGCCGTCAACGATCTCGTGATCCCGGTGCCAGGCGAGGATGTTGCGGTACACCCTCGCCAATGGCAGCTCAAGCCAGTCGCGCACGACGACGCGGGCGACGTTACCGGCGACGGTCGTCGAGCAGAAATACGCCTCGTCGAGGCCGGCGACCTCGCCGCTGGCCACACCGGCCAGGACGTGCCGAACCTGCACCTCGTCCGGCGTGTCCACCATGGCCATGATGTCGTCGTCCCGGCCGCCCGTCAGCCACCACACCAGCCGGCTGTTCTGCCCCGGCAGCAGCACACTGTGCCGCGGGCTGGACAGCAGCGACGTCAGCCCAGACATGAACTTCAGCCCGCAGTCGACGCAGATCGGCGTGTTGCCGAGGAACTTCTGCAGCTCGTACCCGTGTACCGCCTCGTTGATGCTCACCAGCGCCGCGCTGTTGCTGGCGCCGGGCAGCCACCGCCGCTCGACCTGCTGCGGCATCGTCTTGAGCAGCGGCCCGATCCCTCCGTGTACCAGGCACAGCCCCGTGCGGCCCAGGCCCTTGCGGCCCCCGGCGACCTGCGCCCAGAAGCGGCGCGCCGACGGTGTCTCGCATGCGAACACGCCACCGACACGTAACGCGATCAGGTCACCACGACCCCACTTCTCGGGTTGACTAACCGTCGCATGGCCGCCACGGCGGTAGAAGGCCGCCGCTGCGGCGGCCACCGGGTCGTCCGGTTCTTCTACGGCCCACTGCAACGTAAGGTCCCGAAACGCCTCGTGCTGTCTTGGTACCCGGCTGGCGTCGCCGCCCTCACCGACCCACCCCAGGACGTATTCGGGATTGTCCACGGCCAATGCCGGGGAAATTCCCATCGTGCGACTGACCTTCGGAACCAGCCGTGGCACGCCGAAGCGACGGTCACGATCGCCCGGCTCTGCTTGGTCGGTCAGCTCTCTGACCGGGCGCCCGTCGCTGTCCAGATCAAGTACCCACCGCACCGGCTTACGCTCATGGAACGGCGGAACCACCTCACCACCGGAATCGGCGTACTCCACCAGCCGTTGCAGCAGCATCAGACCGTCCCGCCGGAGATGGCCGTACCGGGCAGGTCCAGATGCAGGCCGTGTTCCGGCACATACAACACGCCCCGCTCGACCCGAGCAGCGAACCATTCCATCCGAGCCGGGCCGTCGCCGTCGCGGTGGATCGAGTGCAGCATGATGCCGAAGTCTTCGGTATACGCCTGCCGGGGCGTGTCGTCGGGCCAGAAGAACTCAGCGCTGAACTCGCGGGCACCCAGGTAGGGCCGCTGGAAGCAGGCCCCCTTGCGGATCCGCCGCCGCAACTGGTCCCGGTAAGCGGCCACCGGTACGGTGGCGTGGCCGCGGGGATGCAGGTGGGCGTGGATGCGGTACTCCACATCCCGCAGGCACACCGCGTTGCGCTGGTCGCGGTGGGCCACCGTGTCCACTCGCCGGGTCCCCCGGATCGCGTCGGCCAGCGGGGCCACGTCGGTCGTCTCGTTACGCCGCACGGTGAACTGCCGAACCTCACGCAGCACCTCGATCGCGACCACCCGGTAGCGGAACTCGGGCTTCCAGAAGATCGACTCCAGCACCCCGACCCCGGCCGAGGGGGTCATCACCGGATAGCTGACCCGCTCGACCTTCAACTCGGGCCGGGAAAACAGCGCCGCCTCCCCCTTGACCTGCACGACGACAGGAAGGTTGCCCGCGCCGTCACGCGGCAGAACCAGCCCGGTGGACACCTGGGTTCCTATGCTGTTCACAACACGAACTCCTCCACCAGGGGATCGACGGTAATGCCGGTGTCGCGGTCGTAGTCGCCGCGCCACTCGACCAACGCCCCGGCGCGCACCTCGCTGCCGAGGATCGGCGTTAGCAACGCGGCCACTCCGGGATGTGCGCGCAGCACGCTCGGGTGCAGGCTGGTCGTGTACGGCTGCAAGCGCCGCAGCTGCCGCATGTCCGGTGCCGCCGCCGTGCGCACCCGCTCGATCAGTGCTTCCACCTCGCGCCGCCGTTCGACGGTGCCCGCGCCCTGCGGCGTGACCACCGAGACAGCCTCGTCAGCGATGATCCGAAACGCGGCACGGCGGTCCCGGTCCGTCGAGCCGGCGTCCGGCCGCAGCGGCCCGTCGGTGACGGTCTGGAACTCCCACCGGCTGCGGGCCTGCTGAATGCGTTGCCCGACGTGAGCCACGTCGCTCAGGTTCAACACCCCGTACACCCCGCGGTAGTAGCTTTCCAAGGCAGCCAGGTCGTCCGGGTCGGCCCGATCCGGCCCGAACAGCCGCCGCGCCTCGCCGACCAGCGGCCGGTACGCCGGCGGCTGCCCACCGTCGGCCGGGTCGAAGATCACCACCCGTCCGAGGTCGTCCAGCCGACCCTCCCGGTTCGCCCGGCCCGCGGCCTGCAACAGCGAGTCCGCCGGGCCCATCGCTCGGAACACCACCGGAAAATCAACATCGACCCCAGCCTCGATCAGCTGGGTGGAAACCAGCCGCACCGGTTGACCGTCTGCGAGCCGGCGGCGCACCGTCTCCAACACCCGCCGCCGGTGCGCCGGGCACATCCGAGTGGACAAGTGGTAGGCGCTACCGCCGCCAGCATCGCCAAGGTGGCTCTGCCAATGCTCATACACGGTGCGGGCGTCGGCGGTCGTGTTGACCACGACCATCGCCGACCCCTCCGCCGCGGCCTGCCCGGCGATGTCAGCAAGGCTTGGCCTCGGCGTCATCTGCCAGGAGAACCTCACCCGCCGCAGCTTGCTGACCAATCGCGGCCCGTCGGACACCACATCCACCACCGGCACGGTCTCAAACGGTGGAAGGTTCCAGAATGCCGGCTGCGTCGCAGACGACAGCAGCACGGTCGCACCGAACGCGTCCACCAGCACCCGCAGCCCATCCAGAATCGGCACCAGCATCGCGTACGGCAACGCCTGCACCTCATCCAGCACGATCACCGCCCCGGCCAGCCGATGTACCCGCCGCATCGCCGACGGCCTACGACCAAACAGCGACTCGAACAGCCGCACGAACGTGGTCACCACAAACGGCGCATCCCAGTTCTCCGCCGCCAACCGCGCCCACCGACCCGCCCGGTCGAAATCCACCCCACTGTGGTGCTCCAACACCACCGGCTGGCCATCAGCTTCGTCATCGAGCAACCCCCGGTACACCGCCGCGTTCTGCTCGGTGATCGTCAAGAACGGCACCGCAACGACCACCCGCCGCATCCCGTGCACCGCCGCGTGGCGCAACCCGAAGCCCGCCCCGGCTAGCGTCTTACCCGCTCCCGTCGGCGCCGGAAGCCGAAACATCCCCGGGCGAAGCTCTGCCGCGACCAGACAGTCGCGATACACCCGGTCTCGCAACTCGTCCACCGGCGCAGCGATCCGACCCGACAGCGACTCCACCCGACGCTTCTCAAACCGCTCGAACAACTGCCCGAAATCCGCGTCGGCCCGCACCCGAGGACCCTCGGCACCAGCGAAATGCGCAGCGGTATCGAGGAAGTCGGCATCCACCAGCGCGCTGAACACCATCCGCAGCGCCATCTCCCCCACAAGGGCACTGCCGCGCCACTCCTGCGGCACCGACACCCGTGGCAGCCCCGACAACTCCGGCATCCCGGCTATCGCCGCCTGCGCCGATGCCACGCTCTCGGCGTACTTCGCCCGCCGCGCCGCCACCACCTGCCGTAGCGTCTTCACGTCGATCAACCCGCCATGATGACCCCACACCGCCACCGCGAACGGACCCAGCCCCAACGCCAACGCCACCTCGGTACCGACCACCTTGTGATCGATCCCCACCCGCTCGCCCGTCCGGGCGACCGCCGCCAACCGGTCCTGCCACACACACGACGCCTTGCCCAGATCATGAACCCGGCCAAGTACCTCGGCGACCTCACCACCACCGAACGGCTCCGCCAACCGCCGCGCCAACCTGCCCGTACCCACAAGGTGATCCACCAACAGATGCCACTGGCCACTGCCGGGCGGCGTATGCGCACACAAGGGGCGAGCACCAGACACGAGACGTCCTCACATGATCACTCATAGGAGCCGGCACGAACCCTCCCGCCGACCCGCCCACCCCGTCAAGCCCCCCATCTGTCAAATACCCGCCACGCCAATCCCGTGCGAAAAGCATCCGCACAGGTAGGACGTGCGCTCTCCTACACGCTCTACCGTTGCGATCCTCGGCCTAGGGGCCGCCCGTCCGATGACCCGAGTGCCCGCTTGAGCTACCGGGCAGACGGAACTATCCCAGATCCCCCCGGCTGGGGCGCGGCGGCGACAGCCGGTGCAGAGCACCCCGCGAACACGTTGCGATCCTCGCCCGGCGCGGTGGCCGAGCGCAGCCTGCTTAGGCACATGCTCATACTTGCCGATCAAATCCTGTTGCGATCCTCGCCCGGCGCGGTGGCCGAGCGCAGCCCGGATCAGTCGTCCGTGCTGGTCGTACTCGTGCTCGGTGTTGCGATCCTCGCCCGGCGCGGTGGCCGAGCGCAGCCCGGGGCGTCTGCCTGCTCACCCGACTACCTCCTTGATGTTGCGATCCTCGCCCGGCGCGGTGGCCGAGCGCAGCCCGCGCGTCCGGCCTGCACGGCGCTACCGCTTCGGCAGGTTGCGATCCTCGCCCGGCGCGGTGGCCGAGCGCAGCCTGGGCTTCGAGGAGTCGCTGACCGCCCTGTCCGACTCGGTGTTGCGATCCTCGCCCGGCGCGGTGGCCGAGCGCAGCCGCCTGCTCCAGCGCGGTCGGGTCCAGCCGGGCGGTGTTGCGATCCTCGCCCGGCGCGGTGGCCGAGCGCAGCGCGCCGGCTTGCGATCCAGACGCTCCCCACCCACGCGTTGCGATCCTCGCCCGGCGCGGTGGCCGAGCGCAGCGTCTGGCGCCCAGCCGGCATTGGCGCACGAGTCGTGTTGCGATCCTCGCCCGGCGCGGTGGCCGAGCGCAGCGATCATCAGCCATTGCCTCTTGACCGGGCCCAAAACCGGTTGCGATCCTCGCCCGGCGCGGTGGCCGAGCGCAGCACGTAGACGGGGATGTCCAGGGCGCCGGCTCGGACACAGTTGCGATCCTCGCCCGGCGCGGTGGCCGAGCGCAGCCTACGGCGGCCGCGGTGCGGGGATTCCAGCTCTCGTGTTGCGATCCTCGCCCGGCGCGGTGGCCGAGCGCAGCCAGTAGGTCAGCGCCGCCTGGTTGCCCCGGGTCACCGCGTTGCGATCCTCGCCCGGCGCGGTGGCCGAGCGCAGCACCCGGCCAACGTCGACCGGCCCGGACGGAACGACCGCGTTGCGATCCTCGCCCGGCGCGGTGGCCGAGCGCAGCCCGACGCGCAAGGCAACCCACGGACCACGTCCGTCGTTGCGATCCTCGCCCGGCGCGGTGGCCGAGCGCAGCCTGGCCATCGCCGTCATGCCGGGCGCGTCCAAGGTTGCGATCCTCGCCCGGCGCGGTGGCCGAGCGCAGCGAGCTGGCCATCGCCGTCATGCCGGGCGCGTCCAAGGTTGCGATCCTCGCCCGGCGCGGTGGCCGAGCGCAGCCTCACCGGTTGGCCGGAGCTGAGCCACGTATCTAAGTGTTGCGATCCTCGCCCGGCGCGGTGGCCGAGCGCAGCTGATCGTGAGCAGGCGAAACGACGGCTGTACGGTTGGTCCGTCTCGTCCTTGAGCCTGATGCGGGTTGGTTCCTTACCAATTACTACTTGGGAGCCTATGGCGTGTCTCGATACCGCCTGGGGTTCCTAGATCACGAGCGCCGACACGGCTCGACTTGCGTCGCGATACCGTCCACATCCCGTCCCAGACGTACGGCGGTCAAGCGCCACCCGTTTCCTGCGCTGCGGAGCGGAAGCCGCTGCCGTCTAGCTCGATGCCGCCAACTACGAAGGTGGTGCCGCGGGGGAACCCGCCGACCTCTTCTGATCTAGGCAGATCCCGCGCCTCGCGCGGCATCATGGGGCGCGGGGCAAGCCGCCCAAGCCCGATCCGCCCTAGCGACAGGCTACTTCGAGGGCAGGCCCACACGCTCTTCGATGACTATGCACGAACGCTTCCCCTGCTCATTAATTGTTTGCGATGTTCTGGGCCTCCCGCCGGGGACACGAACCTGCGCGCCGAGCCTGGGCCGCCGCTGGATCCAGTGCTGAGCCTCCGGGGAAACCGCGCCACCTAGCGACACGTAAGCCCTCAACCGCCAGCGCGCCGACCGCGACGGTCTTCCGCCACCGCCCAGTGCGGCCGGTGACGGCCGGCAAGGACATCGTCGACGAGCAGCGCGACGATGCCCGACACCGCCAGGTCGGGGCGTAGCTGGCCGAGTTGGCGGACCTCGCTCGACGTCAGCCTGATCTTGACCTGTTGGTTACGCTTCTCCCGCTCAGGTAGCGGTGGCAGGTCCGGATCGGCCCGGCGGCGCCGCGGCATCTGCACTCCTCACGCCAGCTGTTTGGGACGCAGCCTAACTACCTCCCCAGCGGGCGGCTCGAAACCAAGCCTAGCCAACGCCGGAGCTGCCCCTTTTGGTACCCCAGCTAGGTACCTATAATAGGTACCTAGATCATCGCGATCACGATTGGAGAGGCTAGGTGAACGGATCGACGTACAAACGCTGCCGTTGCCGCAACGCAACCGGTCGCGAATTCGGCGCCGGGTGCCCGTCGCTGCACCGCAAGGACGGCACCTGGAATCCCCGGCACGGCCAGTGGTACTTCCGGCTGGACGTGCCCACGGTGCACGGCGCGCCGCGCAAGGTGATGAAGCGCGGCGGCTACGCCACCCAGGCCGAAGCAGAGGGGCTGCGGCAAAAGATCGACCAGCTGTTGGCCATCCCCGAGCCCGGCCCGGGTGGCGACCAGGCCCGCCGGGACCTTCTCACCGCCATCGAGAAGGCGCTCAAGGCGCGCACGGATCTGCCCGACAACGACGAGATGCGCCGCCGCTACGCCACCGGTCAGGCGATCGACGCAACCATGACGGTCGGGCAATGGCTGGACGAGTGGCTGGCCGGCCGCCGCAAGATCCGCAAGAGCACGCGCCGCTCCTACGAGGCGCACATCCGGCTCTACCTGCGGCCCCACCTCGGACACCTGCCCATCGACCGGCTGCGGCTAGTGCACATCGCGGCCATGTTCGACGCGATCGACGCCGACAACGAGTACATCCGCGCCGCCCGGGGCTCCGGCGATGCGAAGCAGCGGGCCGCGGTGAAGGGCCGGCGCATCGTCAGCCCGGCCACCAAGCAGCGCATCCGGGCCACCCTGCGCGCCGCCCTCAACCGCGCCATCAAGCAGGAGCAGGTGATCACCGTCAACCACGCCGCGTTCGTGGAACTGGAGTCGGGCAAGCGTCCCAAGGCCAAGATGTGGACCGACGAGCACGTCGCCGCCTGGCGGGAAAACCGGGCCCGCCGCGACGCCGCCGTCGCCGAACTCGACGCCGCCCGCGAGTGCGGCGACGAGGCGGCCGTGGCCCGGCTGACCGCCGAGATCGACGACCTCGACGACACCGAACGGCCCTCGCCGGTCATGGTCTGGACGCCCGAGCAGACCGGGCTGTTCCTCGACTTCATCAGTGACGACCGGCTCTACCCGCTGTACCACGTCATCGCCTACCGCGGCCCCCGCCGCGGCGAAGCCTGTGGCGTGCGGTGGACCGACCTCAACCGGGCCGCCGGCCACCTCACCATCGCCGAGCAACTCGTCCAACTCGGCTGGGCGGTCGAGGCCGGCGAGCCCAAAAGCGACGCCGGCGGGCGGGTCATCGCGCTGGACAAGCTCACCCTCACGGTGCTCGACGCCTGGCGCAAACGCCAGATCGCCGAACGCCTGGCGTGGGGCAGCGCCTGGATCAACTCCGGGCGCATCTTCACCCACGCCGACGGCAGCCAGTGGCACCCGGCCGAGGTCACCAAGCACTTCAACGACCTGGTCGCCGCGGCCGGGCTGCCGCCGATCCGGCTGCACGACCTGCGCCACGGCGCTGCCACGATGGCGTTGGAGGCCGAGGTCGACATCAAGGTGGTGCAGGAACTGCTTGGGCACTCCACCAGCGTGTTGACCCGCGACACCTACACCAGCGTCTCGCCGCGCCTGGCCCGCGAGGCGGCCGAGCGCACCGCCGCCATGGTTCCCCGCACGGCGCGGCACGGGGACGCTACCGGGACTGATGGTCTCCCTTCGGTCTCCCAAGGCCCCGAAAAGCCGACGAGCGCCCCTCCGCAACGGAAGAACGCCCAGGTCAGCACGGGTGCGCCGCCAGGGACTCGAACCCCGAACCCGCGGATTAAGAGTCGGGTGCGTATCTTCTGGGGTGAACTGGATGCGTTTCGTGTCCGGCGTGTTGGGTTGCTTGTCCCTGAGATGAGCGGCTGATTCGGCTAGTTTCGTCAGTGCTCGGCGGTTTCTGGCCGGGTTT
>Ga0137369_10003958_pt1 | contig 15155 bp, 12 predicted proteins | sample SagtaG_12_FD_104918 | JGI IMG/M metagenome (GOLD analysis project Ga0137369, IMG submission 104918) | Vadose zone soil microbial communities from Sagehorn Ranch, Mendocino, California, USA - Sage1_L_113_16 metaG | ecosystem: Environmental > Terrestrial > Soil > Vadose zone | place: USA... | reverse complement strand
CCGGATGACTGCTTCGACGTGGTGCTGAGCAGCCTGATGCTCCACCATCTGCCCGATGGACTGCCGCACGTGATGGTGCTGGAGGCGGCGGCGCGGCTGCCGAGCGCGCCGACGCGCGTCATGGCGATCCACCAGGCCCGCAGCGCGCTCTACTTCGTTGTCAGCGAGTTCGACCGCTCGCGAGAGGCGGCCGGCCGCGCCCGCGAGCTGGCCCGCAACGCCGGCGACGCGCCCGCGAAGGTATGGCGCTCGCCGCCATGGCCTGGGCCGCCACGTGGGCCGGCGACCTCGACGGGGCCGTCGCGCACGCGTGCGAGGCGATCGAGGTGGCCGCGCCGGCTGGAGCCGAAACCGTGCTCGCGCGGGCCCAGTTCACGATCGGGTTCGTCCGCGGCGTGACGGGCGGCATCGAGGAGGCCAAGCGCGCCATCGAGCACGCGCTGGTGGCGAGCCGGTCCTCCGCCGATACGGTGCATCACTCGCTGGCGCTGACGTTCGCCGGGCTCATCAAGAACTGGGAAGGGGAGTTCGCCCCCGCCGACCAGCTGCAAGCCGAGGGGCTGAGGATCGCTCGCGAGCACAACCTGTTGCTCCCGCTCCTCTTCAGCGCCTTCCTGCGGGGACTCACGCTGACGGGCAAGGGCGACTACGCGGCCGCCCTCGCCACGTTTCACGAAGGCCTCGATCTCTCCGAGAAGGTCGGTGACGAGGTGATTCACCACCGCTTGCTCAACTGCCTCGGCTGGCTTCACTTGGAGCTAGGCGACCTCGAGGGGGCGGCCGAACTGAACCGCAAGAGCGCGGAGGGAGGGCGCCGGAGGAACGATCCGGGCACCTTGCCGAACGCCGAGCTGAACCTCGGCGACATCTTCCTGGCCCGCGGCGACCTCGCGCTCGCCGGCGAGACGTTCGAGCGCGTGGACCGTTTCGCGCGCGATCCCGCCACCAGCGCGTGGATGCGCTTCCGCTACTCGATCCGACTCTGCGCGAGCCTGGGGGAGCTGGCGCTCGCGCGCGGCGATCTCGATCAGGCAAGGGCGCACGCCGAGCGGTGTCTCGAACTTGCCACCCGGACAAATGCGCGCAAGAACCTGGTCAAGGGGTGGCGGCTCGCCGGCGAGGTTGCCTCCGCGGCGCGGAAGTGGGACGAGGCGGAGCGAGCGCTGCACGAGGCACGAGCGATCGCGGAGGCGATCGGGAATCCGACCCAGCTCTGGCGCACGTACGCCGCGCTCGCGCGGTTCTACGCCGAGCAGAGGAAGGGGGAGGCGGCGCGCCGCGCCGCCGTTGACGCGGGCCGGGTGGTAGATGGTGTCCTGGGCGCCCTGCCTAGCGAAACCCTGCGGGCGAGCCTGGAAGCGCTGGCGCCCGTGCGGGAGGTTCGCGCACGGCTCAAGGAGCCGTGACGGCGCGAGGTCGCCCGCGGGACGCGTCCGGTCGCCTTGGCGCGCCGTCGGGATACGGCTGATTGCCGTATCCAGGTATATGCCCCTCGCGCTCAGTCCCGAGCGTCGCGCTCGGGCCCGAATCGCACCGCCTGGGCCGCCTGGAAGATCGGGATACCCTTGTACTGTTGCTGGAGGTGGACCGTGACCGCGCCGCTGCTGGTGCGCTGGGGGTGGGGGTCGGCGGCGAACTCCATCGGTTGTGTCGCCGCGAGCCCGAGCGCCCGCCCGATCGTCCTGACGGGGATCGGTTCATATCGGAAATCCCGGAACATATCTGCAAATTGAGAGGGTAGATGAGATGAAGCCGGCTGGCCTCCCCGCTTGACGTGGTGGCATAGACTGCCCCACAAGAGCACCCGCGGTCAACGCCGCAGAAAGGGAGAGGCCAGCCATGGACCATATTGGCATCGACGTGCACAAGAAGGAAAGCCAGATCTACATCCTCGCCGAGGACGGTGAGATCATCGAGCGGCGCATCCGCACCGAGGGCGAGCGCTTCGCGGCCGTGCTCGGCGCCCGGCCCCGCGCCCGCATCCTGATCGAGGCCTCGACCGACAGCGAATGGGTGGCCCGCTGCCTCGAGGCCCTCGGCCACGAGGTCATCGTCGCCGACCCGAACTTCGCGCCCATGTATGCGACGCGCTCCCGCAAGGTCAAGACCGACCGGCGCGATGCCCGGGCCCTGGCCGAGGCGTGCCTGCTCGGCGCCTGCCGCCCCGCCCATCGGCTCTCGGATGCCCAGCGGCACGTGCGGGGCCGCCTGGGAGTCCGCGACGCCCTCGTGCGGACGCGCACGCGCTACATCGCGCTCATCCGGGCCCTGCTCCGCCAGCACGGCTACCGCGTCGCCTCCGGCAGTGCCGAGGGCTTTACCCAGCGCGTCCGCGACCTGCCCCTGCCGGGCCGTTTGCTCTCGGTGGTCGCGCCGCTCCTCGCCGTCATGCGCCCCCTCAACCAGCAGCTCGCGTACTCCGACGCGACCATCGAGCACCTCGCGGCCCAGGATCCGCGCGTGCCGCGCCTGCGCTCGGTCCCCTGCATCGGCCCCGTCACCGCCGCCGCCTTCCTCGCCGCGGTCGACGATGCCCAGCGCTTCCGCCACGCCCATCAGCTCGAAGCCTACCTCGGCCTCGTGCCCCGCGAGTACAGCTCCGGCGAGACGCAGCGCCGCGGCCCCATCACCAAGGCGGGCCACTCGCGCACCCGCTGGCTGCTGATTCAGGCCGCGGTCTCGATCCTCCGCCGGCACCCACCGGTGGCCGAGGAGCTGCGGACCTGGGCCCTGCGCATCGCCGCGCGCCGCGGCAAACAGGTCGCCGTCGTCGCCCTCGCCCGTCGCCTCGCCGGCATCCTCTATGCGCTGCTGCGCGATGGGAGCGTGTTCGCGCCTCACCACGTTCGGGCTCCGCGTCCCACGACTGCTGCTGCCCTCGTGAACATGTGAACGAGTCGACGACGCCCTGACGATGTGGGCCCTGATCTCTCGCAGGTTCGATGGGTGGGTGAGCGCGAAATGTTGCTTGGCTGCTGTCGCAGGGCCGCCGCGTAGATGGCGCCCCCACCCCTCGAATCCCCTCATGCGCCGGCGAGCATCTCTCGCCCTTCACGAGCGCGAATACAAGGCTGACAGAACCTCGCGAGATCGGCCCCACGGTCACCGGCCAGCCGTGAACGGAACGGATCTCACATCCAGAGGGAGGGATCGAGTGGCGACTTGACACGGCCAGCCGGCTTCATACAAGTCAACACTAACGGTGTGTGGCGTGGGGGCTGGCCGCATCGGCGTCCTCAGGGGTGCGGGCGCCTGTGACATAAAGAAGACGGCTTTTTCGCGCGTCGCGCCACCGCGCATGAAGGACGACGACCGCACGCGATCCCGCGATGCGTGAAAAAGTCGCGTTGAACGAAGCCGGCGCCAGCTATGGAGATTGGTGATGCGCGGGGGGTCTCGGAAGCGGGGTGTTGGAGGCGCTGCGAGGCGAAGGTGACGGCAGACGGCGCTGGCAGAGGCGGGAAATGGTTAGGCAGATTGGCCTGGTGAAGCCGGTCCGGGCTTGGAAAGGGGCGGGACACAGAGTTGGGGTGTAGCCGGTGTCTTCGGGGGTCGCGAGCATGGCGAAGGGACGAAGGGCGGGAGAGCTCATGGGCTTCTGACGCGGCGGGGAAGGTCGCCCGGCTCCGCTCGCGCCGGGACCGCGGCGACGATGAGGAAGCCCCCCGCCCCGCAGCACGGACAGCGGGTGACGTCCTGGCCCGTGAGACGAAGCAACGTGGCCTCCCACGTGTCGGGCGCGACGGCCGGGGGTGAGGGGGCGCTGGTCGCCGATGGACCGAGCACCTCGCGCACCGTGGGCAGGAGGCGCTTGCGCGCGGAGTTGGCCAGCCAGCCATAGTGGCGGATGCGCACGAAGCGGTGAGGCAGGACGTGGAGCAGGAAGCGGCGCAGAAAAGTCTCGGCATCCAGCGTGTTGACGCGGGGGGCGTTGCCGTGGGCGCGGATCCTTCCAGCGGAAGGTGACCTGACCCTCATGGAGCGAGACGAGCCGGTCGTTGGAGAGGGCGATGCGGTGGGTGTAGCGGGCCAGGTAGGCGAGGACCTGCTCGGGGCCGGCGAACGGGGGCTTGCAGTACACCACCCAGCGCGTGGCGGCCGCGCGCTTGAGCCGGGCGTGCGGGTCTTCATCGCGTGGCCGGGGAATCTCGGCGCGATCGATGGCGGTCTCGAGTTTGGACAGGAGCTTGCCGCGGAAGACCTCGGCGAGGACCCGGACGGGCAGAAAGAAGTCCGCCCGGATGGAGATCCAGTGCGTGTGGCCAGGGTCGAGCCCGCCGGCGGCGCCACGCCCCCCTTCTATCGCCCCGACGCCCCAGCGATAGCTGATAGCACAGCACGTCCGTTGACTTTGCGCATCTGCCCCACTATAGTCCGGCCCGTGGACGCGGACTGCTGCGGTGGCGCGCTGACTCGGCGGGAATGGATGTGGCGCACGCTGCTCAGCTCGACCGGCCTGGTGCTCGCGGGCTGCGTCGGCGGCGCCGGCCGGTCGGCGATGCAGCCTGCCGGACCGTCCCCCACGGCGTTGCAGGTGCTGAAGGACCACGTCTCCGTCGACGTCCACAGTCACGCCGGTCCCGCGGGCATCATCGCGCGCACGCCCCCCACCGACGATCTCGCCAGGAGCATGCGCGCCGGGGGCCTTGCCCCCGTTTGCTTGGCCGACGTGCCCGACGGACCAGTACGCGGCCGCAACGCGGCCGGCGCGCCAGCCATCATTGCCAACATCGCAAGTGCGGCGCTCCGGTCGCCCCTGAATCACCGCGCCAACCTCGTTTCGCCTCGCCCGATTCCGGCACGCCCAAACACTTGGCCGAAAAGATCCTAACGTCCAAAGCAGTCCTAGAGAGCGAGCGAAAACAGGTCTCGACGAAACGCTTCTTGCGCCTTGAACACGTAAGACCTGAACGGCCGAGGATTGCTCGAGACATACGGAAGGAAGGGGACTACTGTGGATCGAAAAACGACCGTGTCAGCGCTGGACGAGATCACCAATCTTCGTATCGACGAAGCCGCTCTGCGAACGCATGTCATGCGCCCCGAGCATACGATGGGAGTGATCTCGGACAAAGGGTTCGTGGACGTCCGCCAGCATCCCAAATACGAGTTCACCTTTACGTTCGGTTCACTGTACCACCTCGATGTGGATGGCTTTGGCAAGTCCTTGCACCAGGAGCTCGAGGATAAGGTAGCCGGCTATTCTGTCCGGTTGCAGCAGCGGAACAGTGTGATTTACGCGCGCGACTCGAATTGGGCCAAGGCGCCGTCGGATGGATCAGAAACCTGGAATGGCGATGTTCGAATGCACGTGGCGAGCTGCAGCAAACTCATAACCGCCATCGCCATGACCAGGATCTTGAACGAAAAGCAGATTTCCTACGACACGCCGATCATCGGGTTTCTACCGACCTACTGGGCAAAGGGCCCAAACATCGACAGGATCACGTTCCGCCATCTCATGACCCACACCTCCGGTTTCAACAACGGGGGCAGCTCTGCCTCAGATTTTGAGTTCATGAAGGATCGCGTGGCTCATGGGGTGATGGCCATCGGCGGATTCAACTACGAAAATATGAATTTCGGCCTTTGCCGAATTCTGATCGCGACAATTTTGGAAGACGTGGCGCCGGGCGCCATCTTCGCGTTTCCGGTCATTCCCATCTCGAATGATGTCGCTTGGGACTATCTGACGATCCGCTCTTACACGCAGTATGTCGAAAACTACGTATTTGCCCCTGCGGGCGTCTCTGGACCCACGTTGGATCATCCTGCCGCGGATGCGCTTGCCTACAACTTTCCCGTCAGCGGCAACGGCTGGAATTCAAGCGATCTCACGAGCATGAGCGGCGGCGCAGGGTGGCATATGTCTCCGGATGATCTCCTGAGAATCATGAGGACATTCCGCCGCAAAGGCGTGATCATGAGCGCCGCCCGAGCACAGGCCATGCTGGACAACGGCTTCGGGATAGACGGCGCAGGGTCCACACCGCTCGGTCCGGTCTATAGCAAGAAAGGCTTTTGGCAGGATTCCGGCAAGCATGTCGAGCAGAGCCTCGTATACTTCTTGCCGCGAAATATGGAGCTCGTGGTGCTCGTGAATTCCCCGATTGGCTCCGCGGGCGAGGTCTTTGAACTCCTGGTAAACAAGGCACTCATGTCAAACATTTCACTGAGCCCTTTCCTGCTCAGGCTGCCCTGACGCGCGAGAGTATGGGAGCACGCCAAATCACTCTTGTCCCAATTAGCTGCTGAGAATGGATGCGCCCCCTGAGGTAAGGTGGGGTCGAGACCGACCAAGGTTCGACACCCTCACCCAACAGGAGGCGCACCCGTGAGTGGATTTTGCAGCATGTTCAGCCAGCTGCTCAAGCTGTTTCCGCGGACGGAGTCCCAGGGGTTGGTGAAGCGCACGCACGCGGAGCGCCACGCCCGCGGGTTCAGCTGCTGGGGCCAGTTTGTGGCGATGCTGTTCTGCCAGCTCGGCCGCGCCCATTCCCTGCGAGAGATTTGTGGCGGGCTGCGCAGCAGTGAAGGCAAGCTCAAGCACCTGGGCATCACCGCGCCGAGCCGCTCGACGCTGGCCTACGCCAACGCGCATCGCCCCTGGCAACTCTATCGCGCGGTGTTCCAGGAATTGCTGGCACGCTGCCAGCCCCTGGCGAAGGGGCGGCGGAAGTTTCGGTTCAAGAACAAGCTGGTGAGTCTGGATTCCACGGTCATCGATCTGTGTGCGACGCTGTTCGACTGGGCGCACTTCCGGCGCACCAAGGGGGCGGTCAAGCTGCATTGCCTGCTGGGCCACGACGGCTATCTCCCCAGCGTAGTCGTCATCACCGAGGGCAAGCGGCATGACGTGCGCGTGGCCCGCACCCTGCGCTTTGACCCCGGGACCATTGTGGTCATGGATCGGGGCTACGTGGACTACGCGTGGTTCGGGCGGTTGACGACCGCGGGGGTGTTCTTCGTCACCCGCCTGAAGGACAACGCCGTGTACCGGGCGGTCGAGCGGCGGCGGGTTCCCGAGCGCAGCGCCGTCTTGCGGGACGAGGTCATCGAATTGAGGGGGCGCGGCCGCCGCGGCCGGCCCACACCAGCTGCGCCGGGTCAAGGTCGACGATCCCGACAAGGGCGGCAAGCTGGTCTTCCTCACCAACCACCTCGCCTTGGGGGCCACGACGATTGCCGCCATCTACAAGGATCGGTGGCAGATCGAGCTGTTCTTCAAGGCCCTGAAGCAGAACCTCAAGATCAAGACGTTCGTCGGCACTAGCGGCAATGCGCTGAAGGTCCAGGTGTGGACGGCGCTGATCGCCATGCTGCTCCTCAAGTACCTGCAACTGCGCTCCCGCTTCGCCTGGTCGCTGGCCAACCTGGTCGCCTTGCTGCGCATGAACCTTTTCACGCATAGGGATCTGTGGACCTGGCTCGATCAGCTCTTTGAAGGCCCGCCCACCGTCCTCACCGCCTCGCAGGGGGTGCTGGATCTTGGCTAATCGGGACAGCAGAACCCGGCAACCTGATCTCGCCCCCGCCCTGATCTCGTCCAATCTCCCAGACCGGATCCCGGCTAACTTGGACAGCAGTGACGCCAAATATCATCCGAAGGAACGCGGAATGAGCCGATCGCTCGCCCCATCAGCTGGTGGACGGGAAATCGAGGGTGTCTTAGGCGGCACGCCGTGTGGCCGGGCTGCGAACGTTGCCGCCTCTAAACGTGGATCATACACGAACCAGCGTCACTTCCTTTCACCGTCGCAGCAAGGAGTCACACCATGTCATGCACGGTCACGTTCAAGAAAAAAGCTTCCGCGCTCTATCTTGCCAACACGCCGTTCTGCGTCTGGGTCTATGAGGTTCAGCTCGACGCCGCCCTCGCGGCCACGGCAGAAATCCGGCTCGGCTTCTCGACCCATATTCCGATCGAGGACCCGGCTAAGCATCCGCAGATCGCTGCGCTTGCCGGCACCAAGCTCATCAAGGAGGACGGAGCCGCAATCCAGTTCGTGTCGCGTGAGACCGGAGCCGTCGGTGCCTATGAGGTGGCGCTGCTAGCGCCCTGCGACGAGGACGAATTCACTCCAATCATGCTAATGAGTGCGGAGGCCGCTGGCGGCGAATTCCAGGCCCTGAACTTCGGCACCGCGGCGGGCGGGGTCGAGAACATCACCCAGGTGCTCGAAGGCCCTTCGGCGGCGGCGGCGCCGGATCTCGATACCGCCAACGCGGCCGCCAGCCAACCGAACCTGCCCTATGCGATCGAACCGTTCGGGGTCTACCAGCCGCTGATCGGCTGGCGGTCCGAGCTCGGCCACGAGCGACTGGCCAAGGCGGTAACCATTCGCGTCATGAATGCGAGCCGGCTGGTCGGGCGGGTCGCCCCTATGACGGATGAGCGGCCGATTGGCACTGTGCGAGAACAAAGTACTGTCGACCGCACCGGCACCCAGGTCGGCCGTCGCTTGGCGGCGCTCGTGTCGGGCCGCGACGGGCAGGACTGGTCGGCGATCCTCCGCAATGATGAATCCTCGCCGCTCGGCGAGGCGACGCGCCACGTCCTGAATGCGTTCCGGGAGAGTACGCGGCCGCCTTCGCTCGCTAGAACGCAGCACTCGCGCGAGGATCCGTTCGCACATCGCGACACCGACCGGGAGATCGAGCAGGAAGCCTCGATGGCGACGGTACTGCACTATATCAGCGAGAAGGCGCCCGCTGCGATCCAGCAGATGTTTCGGCGGGGCATATCGAGCTTCGACCGGGTGATCGCCGGCATCGGAATGTTTACCGACAATCATCCGGCCAAATCGGCGTTCCTGTCGCCGATCGGCATCCTGCATCTATTCCGCGAGTATTTCTTCCAGCTCGCTACCTTTTTGGGCCCGCCCGTCGGGCACGTCTGGATCAGCCCCGGCGGCACCGTCGAGCTCGTTGAGGTTAACACTCGCCGGGTCCTTGTGGAGCGCAGCATCGAGCAGTCCACCGAAACAGTGTCGAAGACCGAGCTCGATCAGACCGATAAGGATGAACTGTCGGACGCCGTGAAGGCGGAGAACGCCAACGACATGAAGCTCGGGGTCGGCGCGACGGCGAGCGGCGGTATCACCGGCATCTTCCAGGCCAGCGGATCGGCGAGCTTCAACCTCGACGTCTCGCGCAAGCAGGCGCAGGAGCAGACTCACAAGAAGATGCGCGAGCAGAGCGCCAAGCTGTCGAGCGAGGTGCGGCAGAACTACAAGACGACGTTCCGCACCGTGACGGAAACCACCGACACGTCGAGCCGCCGCTATGTGCTGCAGAATACCTCGGCGCGGCTTGTCAGCTATGAGCTGAGCCGCAAAATGCGCAAGGTCGCGGTGCAGGTGCAGGACTTGGGCCAGCGCCTGTGCTGGCAACTGTATGTCGACAATCCCGGTGACCCACTGGGGATCGGCGAGTTCGTGCACGCGACCGCCGAGGCGCTGGACCCAAGCATTAAGGTGCCGGAGCAGAAGCCCTATCCGGCCAACCAGCAAAAGAGCTTTTCGTCATCGATCCCGTTCATCCTCTATCAGGGCGCCGACGACGATGCCGAGGACACCTATGAGACCTCGGGGGCGAACGCGGACCACGGCATTTTCTCGCCGGACGTCGGTAAGGACGACATCATTCAGTTCAAGTTCGACATCAAATGCCCGCCCGCGCCTCCGGGATTCGTGTTGAGCCAAGTGTCGGCGCTCGATTTTCATGGGGGCCAGGTGAAGTGGGACCCCGATCTCAAGGTCGACACCGCCAACGAGCAGTTCACAATCCGGCTCACGTTCGCGAATTTCGGCGGCAAGCAGCAGCTGCCGTTCGACGCGACGCTCGTTTATGAGGCGACGAAAGAGGCCAAGGACGCGATCGACAAGGAGAATGCCGCCTCCAAGGCTGTCTATGACGATCAGGTGGCGCTGGCGAAGGAGAAGCAGTTCTACGACACCCTGCGCACGCGCCTGAAGCTCGTCGGCCAGGTGCGGCCGCGCCCGCAGGACGATCTGCGGGAGGAAGAGCGCAGTATGGTCTACCGCACCATCATCGCCAGGCTCTACGGCAGCGAGGCGGGATGGACCAATGATGACTATCACGTCGCCTCGGAGATGATCCGCTATTTCTTCGATGTCGACTCGATGCTGTATTTCGTGGCGCCGGACTGGTGGCGGCCACGTCATCAGCAGCTCTCCTCAATGAACGACAAAGGGGAGCTGCAACCGACCATCATCGCCGAGCCGGCCTTGAGCGCGCGGGTGGCGCATTTTGGCAAGCATGTCTACTTCCGTCCCGGGCACCGGCCCTATTATTTGATCACCGAGGAGACGACGCCGGCGCCGCAGGGCGCATCGCTCGGCTGGCTCATCCAGCTCGATGGCGATACCCACCGAAACGCATTCCTGAATTCTCCCTGGGTCAAGGCGGTGCTGCCAATCCGCCCGGGCCGGGAGCGCGACGCCATTGCGTTCCTGCAGCGGCCGGAGGTGGCCGGGACCGACGGCCTCACTGAGGCTTACCCGTTCGATGCCGCCAGCGATCCAGCTGATTACGCCGGGCTGACCATCAAGCAGGTGCTGTTCAAGATCGCCGACAAGATCGCTGACGAATACAAGGCTTCGCTCACGCCGGTGAAGGTGGACCTCGCCGACGTCAATTCGAAGCTGGCGCTGCCGACGGAGACGGTGTTTGCCCACGGCTTCGATCCGCTGGAAGGCGGTATCGCGTTCGGCCCCGACGCCTTCAAGGTATTCAGCCAATGGATCGAAGTGCTGCCGACCGATCAGGTGGTGGCGACCGAGTACAGCCTCAAGGGGCTGTAGGCACGGGGAAGGCAAGCGAGTGCGGAGCAGCCGGGCTGACCGGCTTCTTCCCCACCTATCCGTGTGTTCGTGCGGACAACGCGAAGATTGAGGCCACGCTCTAGCCTGGCGCCACGGCGGAGAACGCATGCCACCACCGACGAAACCACGCATCCCCGAGGCCAAGCCGATGGCGCCGCCCGCGAAGCCAGTCTTGCCTGCCGCACCGAGCCAGGCTTTTGCGACCTGCCTCAGCGATGACGCGGCCTTGCTCATGGTTCCCTCTCGGAGTATGGACGATCCGGCATACAGGAACCACGGCATGCGGCGAGCTTTGGACTGGTATCCGTCATCGCCAGCTCCCACCACCGGCAATCAGGTGGTGACGTATTTGCAAGGCACGTGCGCTTTCGCCGACATGGCCGAGGCACTCGCGAGTGCGTTTTCAGCCGAGCATCGCATCTACCTGATCGGCTGGTCGACCAACAAAGATGTGCAGCTCAAGGCGGGCTCAAACACAAAGCTCGAGGATTATCTGGTGAATACTCGCGCTCAGGTGCGCGGCATGTTCTACGATGGACACATCACACTCAGCCCGCTTATCAAGATTTCCACAGGCGTCGAGAACAAGTGGGTTAGCGACGCAATCAACCGGACGACTCAGGGTGCCTCGGTCATCGACGCCAGGCTGCCCCCGCTCGGGATCCATCACCAGAAGCTCCTCGTGGTGCAAGGCCAGTTCGGGATCGTAGCGTTCATTGGCGGGATGGACTTTGACCCCTCGCGGACAGAAGTTAACGCAGGCATTGGCCGCCCTTGGCACGACACTCACATCCGGTTAGCAGGACCAGCAGCACTCGAGTGCCGCAAAGTGTTCGAGGATCGCTGGCTAGATCACCCTGGAACGGCAGCACTGGACCAGAAGCTCGGCGCGTCGGCCACCGCCACCGAGGCCGAGCGCCGAGCGATCGCCTTTCCGAGCCCCGCGCAGCTCTCCATTGACGACTTGCCATCGAGCACAATGCCTCTCAACTCGAGGCACTTCAAGCGCCGGCTCCACGTCGCGATCGGCCGCACGTTCGCGAATCTGACGAAGGTCAAGGGCACTCCTTACAGGTTCGCGCCCAACGGCGACTTCCGTGCCTGGGCTTTGATCGAGAACGGCATCAAGCAAGCCACGCGCTGGATCTACCTCGAGGACCAGTATTTAGTTAGCCGCATGGCCCGCCAGGCGCTGCTCGCCAAGCTTCGCGATACGTCGTTTGAGTATCTCCTGATCGTGATGAACGGCTCAGGTGCTGCCGCCGGCGATTTCAAGTATTTGGTGACAGCGCGCAACGAGTTCCGGCGTTATCTCCTGGCAATTGATCCCCAGAAGTCGCGGTGGGGAATGTACACTCTGACACAGCCTTCCGACTCCGAGCGGCAGAAGTGGTGCGGGAACTACGTCCACAGCAAGACGTGGGTGTTCGATGACGGCTATGTCATCATAGGCTCTGCCAACTGCGATAGCAGGGGATACACTCTTGATACAGAGGTAGTCGCCGGCATCGCCGACAGCGACCTGATCGAGGTGCGGCTGGGCGCAAGCTTCGCCGTCGACGTGCGCACGTCGCTCTGGCACAAGCATCTGGGCGGGCCCCATGCGCAGGTTCGGGACTGGGACAAGGGGATCAAATTCTGGAGGTCGCCACCATCGTCTGCGATGATCCAGGATGCAAGCGGCTACGAACTCGACTACGATCTCACGCCGCCTTCAAACTTCCCCTCTGCAGCCGACGCCAAGAACGTCGAACTTGCCTGGACGACGGTGATCGACCCAGATGCTCGATGAGCACTGGCCGCACTAGAGCGTAGCGCGCGACCTCTAGGGTAAAGACCCGAGCACCACTCTTGCTTCGCTACGCGCGCAAGGCAGGTGTTTGTGGGGCCTTCGACCGATCACGTCTGCCGTCAATACTTCATGGTTTTGAAGCCGCTGGTCACGGCGGCATGGCCGAAGAAGATTCGCGGCATGTTCTCGTGCGTCGCGTCCGGCATCGCGGGCTGCTCCGTCGATGTCGGCGAGACCACATAGCTCTTCGAAACGGATACCACCTGCATCTGTCGCTCGCTGTCAGCGCAGGAGATTGCCCAGTTCGTCCCGTCCTCACGATGCTGGACCGTCGCCTTCTTGACCCAGTTGGCGAACTCTCCATTCGACTCAGCGCGTGGGTCCCAGCGCCCGTCGGTGAAGTCGTTCTTGTAGATCCGTGCGCGGCTCGTCCCCTGTCGGGCCCACCTTGTAACCTTCTCGAGAAACTCGTGGTGCTTCGTTCCGAAGTTCCCGTCGATGCACCAGAGCTCACTCCACGCCGCGTCGAATTCGCGCGCGTCGGCGCTCGTGCCCCACACGGGATCGACGTAGTGTAGCGCCGGACCGGGTCGATTCAGCAACGTCAAAAGACGCTGGCCGGCAGCACTGAACCCGGCGACGCCGACGCGTCCAAGCCTGGGAGGCTTCGGGTGGACCTTCGCAACGCGGTCGTTGTCGTTCCGCGGTATGTAACGGCTGATCTCCTTGAGCATGCGCATCAGCGTCACCGGCGACTCCCACAGCTCGAATTGGGCGCTGGGCGCGACCGGCACGACGATCGCGGCCGCTCGGCCAGCGGCGATCATCTGATGCGCGAGCACGTGCGATCCCAGCAGGTGCCCGAAGCCCACGGCCGTGTATTTCTGATCACCATCATACGGGTGCGACGCGTACGCCTTTGTCTTTGGATCGCGCGTCGCGCCGCCGAGCGCCATCAGCGTGTAGGGATAGTCGCCGTGGAAAGGGTACTCGTCCGCCGGATAGAACGGCAGCGTCGTGTTCGGCGTGAACCACACGAGCATGTCAATCTCGGGGTAGCCGACGTTCGCCACGGCATTCGGCATCCAGACGGCGACGAGGAATCGCGGACCTCTCGCATCGGTTCCCACATCGCCGTACTCGAACAGATGTGTTCGACTCACGGTCCACGGCGAGACGCTCAGCGTAGATGAACTGAATCGAGCCCATCCAGCCGCCTTCGGATCGCCAAGCGGGTCCGGATTCAGAATGTGAAATCGAGCGATGTTCGGCGCCCCTGACCGGCGATAAAGCTGGCCGCCCTTCTCCAGAAGAGCGCCGCGAAGCGGCGCCGCACGTACGGCCGTCGGCGGGTTACGACGGTTCCGCTGAGCGTCCAGATCCTTCGGCTCTTTGGCGTCGCGCGCAAGCTGCAGGATCTGCGACTCGGGTACATACGTCGTCTCTGCATGCTTCAGGCGCACGAGGGTTGCGCCCACGCGTACGTCTTGGCCGGATGTGGTAACCAGCTGCAGCGGGTTGGTCCAGCGCCACACGGGTTCCTGGGCGTCTCGCGCCAGGATGAACGCGAGCGGCGCATAGCGCGCGTGTGTAAACGCGAGCGTCACGCTGCGGATGTTGTCGGCGACGGCGAACTGCGTGGTCGCGGCGACCTGAACCGGCGCCAGGCGCACCGTGTTCGTGCCATCCCAGGTCTGCACGTCCAGTCGCACGTCGCCAAGGGGCCCGGCAACGTTGCCGACGTCGATGGTGAACCGCCACATAAGGCGCTACCTCTCATTTCTATCTTTAAGTTCAAGTAAGCCGCTCCGCGGCAGAGTTCATCTTCCGCCGGAGTAGTGCTCCCTCCATCCGGGTGACCCGACCCCGGGTCTAGCCACGCCAGCCGTCCTCTGCTCTCCTCGGAGAGCGCCGCGCATCGCGCGGCGGGGTAACCACTCACTCAGCAGTGGCCTCACCGGTTTAGACAGAAAAAGAGCTGTCGTTAGATGTTGAACTGCGATGAAGATGCAGGGGTGTCCACGGCGGCGTGGGTGCGGCCCTTCTCACGCACGCAACGCACGGCGCGGTGGGACACCCGTGTGTCATCCTACGCTGCTCCTTTCAGCGCTTGCGTTGCGAGGTACATCTCGTCCGGTGTTCGATATCCGAGGCTCTGATGCGGCCGGTGGGCATTGTAGAACTCGAAGTAGCGCGCCAGCGCGACGTTCACCTCCCGGGGAGTCTCGTAGGCGTGCAGGTAGATGCTCTCGTACTTCACGCTTCGCCACAGCCGCTCGACGAACACATTGTCGATCCAGCGTCCCTTGCCGTCCATGCTGATGCGCACGCCCTGGGTGGCCAGAACCGCGTCGAACTCCTTGCGGTTCTCCTTGGCGATCAGGTCGTTGGTGTCGAGCACGCTGCGAAGCACGCTAACTTGCACAGGGCACCTCCTCGGCCGTGTCGAGGGAAACGACGTCCAGCTCCCGGCCGGAGAGGAGCTCGACCAGGCCGCCGCCGCACTCCGGGCAGGT
>Ga0137369_10003956_pt1 | contig 15156 bp, 15 predicted proteins | sample SagtaG_12_FD_104918 | JGI IMG/M metagenome (GOLD analysis project Ga0137369, IMG submission 104918) | Vadose zone soil microbial communities from Sagehorn Ranch, Mendocino, California, USA - Sage1_L_113_16 metaG | ecosystem: Environmental > Terrestrial > Soil > Vadose zone | place: USA... | reverse complement strand
GGGTTTCCCGGCGCGGCGTCCGCCTCGGCGAACGCCTCCTTGAGGCTGCGGGGATAGGCGCCGTCTTCCTTCGGCATGCGCGCTAACGGGCAGAAGACGCACGTGTTACGGAGAATGCAGACGTTGGTGGGGTTGATGTGCTGGTTCGCGGCGAAGTAGACGCGCCCGTCGTTCTTGCGTGTGTTCGCGATGTCCGCCAGCCGGCCGATCGTCAGCAGGTCCGCAGATGCAAAAAGCGCGAGGCCATCCTCGCGCGTCAGTCGTTCGCGGCGTTCGACCTTCGCGGCAATGGGAACGAGGTGCGGGTCCGTCCGACCGTGCGTCATGCCGCTCTCCGCACGGCGAGCGTCACGTTGTGCCCCCCGAATCCGAACGAGTTGGAGAGCGCCACCTCCATCTGGCGCCGCACGGCGTGGTTCGGCGCCGCATCGAGGTCGCAGGCCGGGTCGGGGTGGAACTGGTTGATCGTCGGCGGGACGACGCCGTGCTGCAGGGCGAGGCTGCACACGGCGAACTCCAGCGCCCCCGCGGCGCCGAGCAGGTGGCCCGTCATGGACTTGGTGGACCCGAAGATCAGCTTACGCGCCTGGTCTCCGAACACCGCCTTCACCGCTGCCGTCTCCGCCGCGTCGCCGTGCGGGGTGGACGTGCCGTGCGCGTTGATGTAGCCGACCTGCTCGGGCCGGATGCCGCCGTCCTGCATCGCGAGCCGCATCGCTTCCTGCGCGCCGGACCCATCAGGGGACGGGGCGGTGATGTGGTACGCATCGGCGGTCGCCCCGTAGCCGACGATCTCGCCGTGGATCTTCGCGCCCCGCGCCTTGGCGCGCTCCCACTCTTCCAGAATGACGATGCCCGCGCCGTCGCCCATCACGAAGCCGTCCCGGTCCTTGTCGAACGGGCGGGAGGCGGTCGCGGGGTCGTCGTTACGCTCCGACAGCGCTTTCATGTTGGCGAAGCTGGCGACGGCGAGGGGCGTGATCGCGGCCTCGGATCCGCCTGCGACCATGACGTCGGCCTCGTCGTGCTGGATGAGCCGGAAGGCGTCGCCGATCGAGTGGCCCGACGTGGCGCACGCCGAGGAGGTGCAGTAGTTCGGGCCCTTGAAGCCGTAGCGCATCGACACGAGTGCCGACGCGACGTTCGACATGAACATCGGAACGAAGAACGGCGAGACGCGGCCGGGCCCCTTCTCCATGTAGGCGCGCATGTTCTCTTCGAACGTCGCGATCCCGCCGGTCCCGGACCCGATGATGACGCCGATCCGCTTGGGATCGACGCCGCCGGTCTTCTCGAGGCAGGAGTCGTTCACCGCCTGGACCGCCGCGCCGATGGCGAACTGCGCGAACAGGTCGAAGCGGCGGATCTCCTTCTTCTCCATGTAGACGCCGGGCTCGAAGCCCTTCACCTCGCAGGCGAAATGCACGGGGAGCTGGGCGTGGTCGAAGCGCGTGATGGGCCCCGCCCCCGACCGGCCGGCGACGAGGGCTTCCCAGGTTCTGGCGACGTCGTTGCCCACCGGCGTCACGAGGCCCAGGCCCGTGACCGCCACCCGGCGCTTCACTATTTGCCCTTCCCCATCTTGTCGTGGAGGTACTGGAGCGCCGCCCCCACCGTGCGCAGCTTCTCCGCTTCCTCGTCCGGGATGTCGATGTCGAATTCCTTCTCGAAGGCCATGACGAGCTCGACCGTGTCGAGGCTGTCGGCGCCGAGGTCCTCCATGAAACTGGCGTCGTTGGTGAGCTTGTCGCGCTCGACCCCCAGCTCCTCGACGATGATGTCTTTGACCTTCTCCTCGAGCTGCTTCATGTCCATTGCCATGGGTGACCCTCAGCGGAGGTAAAGGGGAGCCTGCTCACATCACCATCCCGCCATCGACGACCAGGACCTGCCCCGTAATGTAGCTGGCGAAGTCGGAGGCGAGAAAGAGGACGGCACCGGCGATGTCGGGCCCCTGCCCCAGCCGTCCCAGCGGGATACTGTCCTGGAAGTACTTCTTGGCTTCCGCGGAGATGCCCCGCGTCAGCTCGGTCTCGATATAGCCCGGCGCGACCGCGTTCACCAGCACGTTGCGGGAGGCCAGCTCCTTGGCCACGGACTTGGTAAAGCCGATGATCCCGGCCTTGGACGCGGAGTAGTTGGATTGCCCCTTGTTGCCGTTCAGGCCCACCACGCTCGTAATGTTGATGACGCGGCCCCAGCGCCGCTTGATCATGCCGCGCGCCGCGTACTTGGTCATCAAGAACGCGCCCTTCAGGTTCGTGTCGATCACCGAATCCCAGTCGGCTTCGGTGAGGCGGAACAGGAGGTTGTCCTTGGTGAACCCGGCGTTGTTGACCAGAACATCGATCTGGCCGAAGTCCTTGTCCACCGCGTCGGCGAGCGCCTCGACCTGCTGGGCGATCCCGACGTCGCAGGCGTAACCCTTGGCACCGCCGCCGAACGCCGCGGCGACCTCCTGGGCCTTCGCCCCGTCGCGGGAGCACAGCGCCACCTTCGCCCCGGCGCCCGCGAGCACCTGGCAGATGTCGTGCCCGATCCCCCGCGTGCCCCCGGTGACGAGGGCCACCTTCCCGCTCAGATCGAGCTTCACGCCGCCTCCAAGAACCTCGTGACTTCGTCGGCCGTCCCCAGGCTCATCACGTTCGCCCCGGGGACGATCCGCTTCAAGAGGGCCGCCAGCACGGTCCCCGGGCCGATTTCGATGAACCGCAGGTCCTTCGCCGCTCCCGGTCCAGCTCCGGCGAGCCGCACCGCGTGCTGCATGCACTCCACCCAGCGCACCGGCGCGGTCAGCTGATCGGCGAGCAGCCGGCGCGCACGGGTTGCCTCTTTCACCGCCTCGGCCGTCGCGTTGGCGAGCACGGGGAAGGCGGGGTCCAGGAACGCCGCGCGCTCCAGCGCTACCAAGAGATGGTTTGCGGCCGGCGCCATGAGGGGCGAGTGGAAGGCGCCGCTCACCTTGAGCGGGATGACGCGTTTCGCGCCCCGCGCCTTACAGGCCTCGCCGGCGCGCGCGACGGCGTCGGGGTCGCCGGAGATCACCGTTTGGTCGGGGGCGTTGAGGTTCGCCGGAACGACCACGCTGCCCTGCCGCGACACCTCTTGGCACGCCGCCTGGACGGCCGCGGTTGCCAGTCCAAGAATCGCGGCCATGGTGCCGGGCCGCTCCTCGCCGGCCTTGTGCATCACCTCGCCGCGGCGGCGGACCAGCTTGGCCGCCTCGCCGGCGCCGAGCGCTCCCGCGGTGACGTACGCCGAGTACTCGCCGAGGGAGTGGCCCGCCGCGCCGATGGCGCCGTCCAGCTTCGACCGCACGACGGCGAAGACGGCTGCGCTGTGGGCGAGAATCGCGGGCTGGGCGTTGTGGGTCGCGGTCAGCTCGTCGTCGGGCCCGTCGAACATCAGGCGCGAGAGGGCGACGTCGAGGGCGTCGTCGATCACCTGGAACGTCTCGCGCGCGACTGGGAACCGCTCCGCGAGGTCTTTTCCCATCCCGACTTTTTGCACGCCCTGCCCCGGGCAGAGCCAGACGGTCGCTACCACCGCACCACCATGCTCGCCCACGTGAAGCCGGCGCCGAACGCGCAGAACATCACCGTCATCCCCGGCTGCAGCCGGCCGGTCTTCACCGCCTCGTCCAGGGCGATCGCGATCGACGCCGCTGACGTGTTCCCGAAACGGTCGACGTTCACGTAGACCTTGTCCATCGGCAGCCCGGCGTGCTTGGCGGTCGCCTCGATGATCCGGATGTTCGCCTGGTGGGGAATGAGGAGGTCGACGGCGCCGGCCGCGAGGCCCGCGCGCGTCAGCGCCTGATCGCAGGCATCGGCCATCGAGAGGACGGCGGCCTTGAAGACTTCACGACCCGCCATCTTGATGTAGTAACTGTGATCCTTGAGCAGCTCCTCGCTGGGCGGATGCGACGCGCCGCCCCCCGGGCGGTACAGCAGCTCCGCCAGGGTGCCGTCGGACTTGAGGTACGACGAGAGGATGCCCCGCCCTTTCGTGCTCCGGCGCACGATGGTCGCCCCCGCCCCGTCGCCGAACAGGACCGCGGTCGTCCGGTCGCTCCAATCCATGATACTGGTGAGCTTTTCCGCCGCCACGACGAGCACGTTTTCCGCTTGGTCCGTCGCGACGACGCCCTCGGCGACGCTCAGCGCGTACACGAACCCGGAGCACGCGGCGCCGACGTCGAACGCCGCGGCGTTCTTGGCGCCGAGGATCGCCTGGAGATCGCACGCCTGGGAGGGGAGCAGGCGGTCGGGGGAGGCCGTGGCGTAGACGATGGCGCCCAGGTCGAGCGGCGTGAGGCCCGTTTCGGCCAGCACCTGGAGCGCGGCGGCTTTCCCCATGCACGCGTTCGTCTCGTCCTTCGAGGACACGCGACGCTCGCGGATCCCCGTGCGCTCCCGGATCCATTGGTCCGACGTGTCCAGGATCTTGCTGAACTCGTCGTTGGTCATGACGCGGGACGGGGCGTAGCTCCCGGTGCCGGCGAGCTCGGCGAAGGGGCGCTTCATGCGGGGACGCCTCCCTGGGCGAACTCCGCGGCGATGTCGTCCGACAGGTGGCTCTTCACGGCCTGCACGGCGACGCGGATCGCGTTCTTGATCGCCTTGGCGGGCGACGAGCCGTGGCAGATGATCACAACGCCCTGCACGCCGAGCAGCGGGGCACCGCCGTACGTCGCGTAATCCAGCACCTCGAGGACGCTGGTCATCTGCGGCAGCTGCAGCGCGGCGGGCGCTTCCCGCTTCATCAGGGCGGCGAACACGCGGGCCGCCGATTCGTAGAACTTGAGCACGACGTTGCCGACGAAGCCGTCGCAGGCGACCACGTCCAGCGGCTGGCCGCGGTACTCGCCGGTCGGGATGTCGCGTCCCTCGACGTTGCCCACGTACCGGATCCCCGGCGTCTGCTTGAGAAGCTGGTGGGCTTCCTTCACGACCGCGTTCCCCTTTTCATCTTCCTCCCCGATGTTCAGGAGGCCGACGGCGGGACGCGACCGGCCGAGGACGTCGCGCGCGTACACCGATCCGAGGTGCGCGAAGCCCACCAGCTCGCGCGCGTCGCAATCCACGTTGGCGCCGGCGTCCAGCACCAGCACGGGTTGGCTGGCGGTGGGAAAGAGCGTCGCGATCGCGGCGCGCTGGACGCCGGCGTGCAGCCGCAGCAACAACGTGCTGGCCGCCATCACGGCGCCGGTGTTGCCCGCGGAGATGAAGGCATCCGAATGGCCCTTTTTCTGGAGCGACAGGCCGACGGCGATCGAGGATCGGGGTTTGCCGCGGATCGCCGCGAGCGGCTTCTCGCCCATCCCCACGACCTCGGGGGCATCCACGATGTCGAGGCGGGACCGATCGGCGCCGGGGAACTGGCGCAGCGCAGCCTCGACATCCGCGGTCCGTCCCACGAGCTGGACGCGGAACTCGGGGGCGAGGTCCTGCAGGGCCTGCGCCGCGCCCTCCACTTCCACCCGGGGGGCGTGGTCTCCCCCCATCGCGTCCAGCGCGATGCGGATCACGTCAATCCTCGACGGTCACCCGCTGCTCGCCCTTGTAGTAGCCGCAGGTCGGGCAAACGCGGTGCGGCTGTTTCATGTCCCCGCAACGCGGACAGGGTTGGAGCGTGGGCGCCACCGCCTTGTAATGCGTGCGCCGCGCGCGCTTCTTGCGCTTGGAAGTCCTGCGCTTCGGGACGGCCATGTTACGATTGTCCTCGTTCCTTCAGGGACTCGAGTGCCTGCCACCGCGGGTCGGCGGCCGGGGCGCAGCCGCAGGGGCCCGCGTTCAGGTCCTGGCCACAGCGCGGGCAGAGCCCACAGCAGCCCTCGCGGCACAAAACGTACCGCGGGACCGCGAGAATCACTTCTTCCCGCACGGCCGGTGTGACATCGATCGCCGTCGCGTCGGGGGCCAACGGATAGGAGTCGGGGTCGTCCAGGGCCTCCGCATCCTGTGTGAACAGCGCGCCGATATCAGCGGAGACCGGCACGGCCACGGGGGCGAGGCAGCGCCGGCACGCCGCCGCCACGACGGTGGCGAGGGTGCCGTGCCAATAGAATCGCCCACCTCCCGTTGCCTGCAACCGCCCGCCCACCACCACCGGGGCGCCCAGCGCGACATCGAGGCCCGCGAACAGGGGGTCGGCCTGGGCGAGCTCGCCCCGGGTTTCGACCGGGCCGAGGGCCAACTCCCGCAGGTCAACGCGCAGCATGGACAGCGAAGCTAAACCCTTGTGGGACTTGCGTCAACAGAGCGCCGCCAGCTCGCTTTCGGGGAAGAAGAAGGCCACTTCCCGCGCCGCGTTCTCCGCCGAATCGGAGGCGTGGATCGCGTTCCGTTCCTTGGACTGCGCGTAGAGCTGGCGCACCGTGCCCGGCTTCGCCTCGGCCGGGTCGGTGGCGCCGATGACGTCCCGCAAATGGGCCACCGCGTTGTCCCGCTCGAGCGCGAGCGCGAGGGCGGGTCCCGAGGTCATGAACGTGACGAGCGGCCGGAAGAAGGGGCGCTCGCGATGCACCGCGTAAAACGCCTCGGCTTGCGCTTGGGAGAGTCGGACCAGCCGGGCGGCGCGGATCTTGAACCCCTGCCCTTCCAGGAGGGCGAGGATCTTGCCGGTCTGACCGGCCTGTACCGCATCGGGTTTGATGATGGCCAGGGTGAACATCGGGTGTCGGGTACCGGTTATCGGGTTAAGGCGCTGCCACCAAGCGCCGGATAAGGTCCGCGCGGGTCAGGAAGCCGACGACCACGCCCTCGCGCACCACCGGGAAACGGTCCACGTCTTTGTTGTTCATCAGGTTCGCCACGTCGGACAGGGTTTGGTCCTCCGACAGACAGAGCACCGCGCGCGCCATCACATGCTTGACCGGGAGCTCGCGCGGATCGGCGGTGCCGCGCTGCAGCTGCGCTTTGCTGGGTGCGCGGAACTCGCCGCTCTTGGTGCGCTGCAGGTAGTCGGGAATGAGATGGCGGAGCAGCTCGCGGTGCGTCACCATGCCCAGCAGCGTCCCGCCCTCGTCCACGACGGGGACGGCGCGCACGTCCTTGTCGATCATGAAGCGGGCGACCTGAGCGAGGCTCTGGTCGGGGTGCGCGCTGAGCACCTGCGGCGTCATGACATCGCGCACCGTGAGGTGGCTGGGGAGGTCGACTGCGCTCAGGGCACTGATCGCGGCGACCTGCTGCGGCGTCTTGGCGGCGAGGATGGCGAGCACCGTCTCGGGGTCCGAGAGCATGCGGGCGAACGCGCCGACCACCTGCAGGTACGTCGGCGTTTCGCGGGGCGGCGCCACGATGAGAATCACGATTCGCGCCGTGCGGTGTGGGTCCTTCTCCCAGCGGATCGGGCTGGGGGAGATCCCGACGGCGGTCACCAGCTGGCGCACCGCTTCCGTGCGGAAGTGGGGGAGGAAGGCATGCTCGCCCACGCTCACCATGTCTTCGGGCCAGGCGTTCCGGATCACGGCGTTGAGCCGGTTGGGCTCGGCGACCGCCCCGGACGCGACGAGCAGCTCGGCGAGGCGCTCGGTGGCTTGTTGCACCGTGGGCGCGGCCAGCGGCACGAGCACGTGCCGGGGGTCGACGACGTCGCTGAGCTTCACAACCGCTCCTTGAGGAGCGGGACCACGTCGGCCGGGCGCTTCATCACGCTGATCCCGGCGCGCGCCAGCGCCGCCATCTTTTCGGCCGCGGTTCCCGACGAGCCGGAGATGATGGCGCCGGCGTGGCCCATGCGGCGTCCCGGGGGCGCGGTCTGGCCCGCGATGAACCCGATCACGGGCTTCGTCACGCCGTGCTGGATGAAATCGGCCGCCTGCTGCTCGTCGGTCCCGCCGATCTCGCCGATCAGCACCATCGCCTCGGTCTCCGGGTCGGCCTGGAAGGCGGAGAGGCACTGGATGAAGCTCGTCCCGATGATCGGGTCGCCGCCGATGCCGACGCAAGTGGACTGGCCGTAGCCGTGCGTGGACAGCTGGTGGATGATCTCGTAGGTGAGCGTGCCGCTGCGCGACACGACGCCGATGGTCCCCGGCTTGCAGATGTTCCCGGGGATGATCCCGACCTTGCTCTTACCGGGCGAGATGAGCCCCGGGCAATTCGGACCGATGAGCCGTGCGCCGTGTTCGGTCACGTAGGGCATCGCGCGGGTCATGTCGAGCACCGGGATGCCCTCCGTAATGCAGACGACGAGGGCGATGCCGGCGTCGGCCGCCTCGAAGATCGCGGACGCCGCGACCGCCGCGGGGACGTAAATAACGGCCGCGTTCGCCTGCGTCTCGCGCACCGCCTGCGCCACGGTATTGAACACGGGGGCGACGCCCTCGAACAACTGGCCACCCTTCCCCGGCGTCACGCCGGCCACCACCTTGGTGCCGTACGAAATCATCTGCTTGGCGTGGAACGAGCCGTCCCGCCCCGTGATCCCCTGCACGACGAGCCGCGTGGACTGATCGATAAAGACGCTCACGCGGCGCCTTTCGCCTTGGCCACCGCCTGCTTCACCGCCTCGTCCATGTCCGTCAGCGCGGCGAAGCCGGCCGTGGTGAGGATCTGCACCGCCTCCCGCTCATTCGTCCCGGTCAGCCGGATCATGATCGGCACCTTCAACGGGAATTGCCGGGTCGCTTCGACGATCCCGTTGGCGACGTCGTCGCACCGCGTGATCCCGCCGAAGATGTTGAACAGGATGGCCTTCACGCCGGGATCCGTGGTGATGATGCGGAGCGCGGCGACCACCTTCTGGGGATTGGAGCTGCCGCCGATGTCGAGGAAGTTCGCGGGCTCTCCGCCGTAGTACTTCACGAGGTCCATCGTCGCCATCGCGAGCCCGGCGCCGTTCACGCAGCAGCCCACCGCGCCATCGAGCTTGATATAAGTGAGCCCGGCCTCGCGCGCCTGCACCTCGGCGGGCGCCTCGGCGGACGTGTCGCGGAGAGCGGCAATCTCGGGGTGGCGGTCCAGCTCGTTGTCGTCCACCGCGATCTTGGCGTCGAGCGCCTGGACCGTCCCATCGGGCGTCGTGACCAGCGGGTTGATTTCGGCGAGGGAGGCCCCGACGGCGTAGACGGCGCCGTACAGCTTCTGCATAATGTCGGCGGCGGCGCGTGCCTGCACGACGTCCTTGTACAGCGCGAAGCCGAGGGCGAGCGCCTGGTGCGGCAGCACCCCGAATCGGGGGTCCACGGCGAGCCGGTGGATCTTCTCCGGGCTCTTGGCCGCGACTTCCTCGATGTCGATCCCGCCGGCGGGACTCACCATCAGGACCGGGCGCTGTGAGGCCCGATCCACGATGATCCCCACGTAGCTCTCCGATGCAATCTCCGCCGTCGGGGCGACGAGCACTTTGTGAACCGTCAACCCCTTGATGGTCATCCCGAGGATCGCGCGGGCGTGTGCCTCGGCTTCCGCGGCCGTGCCCGCCAGCTTCACGCCGCCCGCTTTGCCGCGGCCGCCGGCGTGCACCTGCGCCTTGACCACGACCTTCCCGCCCAGACGCTCGGCGAGCGCACGCGCTTCGGCCGGCGTGGACGCGACGTCCCCCGGCGGTACCGGGATCCCGTGGAGCCGGAGAATCTCGCGGGCCTGGTATTCGTGCAGGTTCACGCGTGCTCCTTCACGACGGTCGTCCCCGCCTCGCCCCGCAGGGCCGCGAGGCCGCGCGCCAGCTCGGCGATGATCGCCCGCTCACCCCCGGCGCGCACGAAGTCCGCCGCCGCCTCGACTTTGGGGCGCATGCTCCCCGTCCCCAGCTCCTTCCCCGCGAGGAGATGGTCCGCTTCGGCGAGCGACAGGCGGCGGATCGCCTCCTGGTGGGGGGTGCCGTGCGCCCGGTACACCGCGTCCACGTTCGTGAGGATCAAGAGCACCTGCGCCTCGATCTCCCGCCCCAGAATCGCCGCCACACGGTCTTTGTCGGCCACGGCGTCGATGCCCTCGAGCCCGAGGCGTGTGTCTTCGTAGACCGGCGGCCCGCCGCCGCCGCACGCGATCACGACGTGCCCCGCCCCCACCAACTGGCGCACCATCTCCCGCTCCACGATCCGCACCGGCCGGGGGCTCGGTGCCAGCCGCCGCCACTGGCCCGGCCGCTCCTGGCGCACCGGCACGCCCCGCGCCTCGAGCCGGGCGACGCGGACCGCGTCGAGCGCATGGCCGATCGGCTTCGACGGCGTCCGCAGGTTGGGATCATCGGCATCGCACAACGTCTGCGTGATGAGGGTGACCACCGTGCGCCGTACGGCGGCGCGCGCCAGCGCGTTCTGGAGCGACTGCTGAATCATGTAGCCCATCCACCCGGCCGTGCCGGCCACCAACACGCCGAGCGGCAGGGGCTCCACCTGGTCGCCCGCGATCTCGGTGCGCGCCAGCTCGTCGCCCACCTGGGGGCCGTTGCCGTGCACGAGTGCGATGTGCCATCCCGCCGCGGCGAGCTCCACGATCGGCGCCAGGCTCTCGCGCGTGTGGCGGAACTGGTTGCTGATCGTCGGCCGTTCGCCCGGAGGCGCGACGGCATTCCCACCCAGCGCGACGACGATGGTCCCCGGCAGCACGGCGGCGCAACCTAGCGGGGCCGCGGGGCCGGAGCAAGCAGGCGCACCAGCTCGCGGTAAAGGCGGCCGAACTCCTGGAGGTTCCCCGCCGCGAGCGCCGAGTCGGCCCGCGCCGCGAGGCGGCGCGCCTGGTCCCACCGCGCGGCGAGGCTCGTGTCGGCCGCGAAGAGGTGGCCCTGTCCGGTCAGGAGGGCGCGCAGCGCGGCGGCGGTGGAGAGTCCTTCGCCGGTCCGCTCGCCCAGGGACACGTAAACCCGCTCCACCCGAGGTTGAGCCCGCTCACCCGCCGGCTGGGCGAACTGCGCCTGGAGCGTCAGCACCACCCCGGCCGCCGGCCAGATCCGCAGCTCGCCGGGTTTGGTCTCGGCTGAGCCCACTACCTCGCTAGGCAGGTGCTCAGGCGCGCCCGGCCGCCACCAGCGCAATCGAGGGCCCTCCGGCGTCATCTCGCCGGCGAGGAGCCCGGCGAATCGGTGCGGCGTTCCCGCTTCGAGCGCGACGCCGGTCCACCGCCGCGCCAAGGCGAGACGGAAGGGCCGGCGAGGCCGCAGCGTCCAGACGCTGGAGTCCGCCTCCCCACCCGCCCGGGCCAGTTGCGCGGCAGCGAGCTGGAACGCCTCGGGAGGATAGTCGAGCGCGTTGAGCACTGCGGCGGGGATCCGGTCGGGCGGCTCGACGAGCGGCGCGAAGTGCCGCGCCCAGGCGGCCGTGACGGAGTCGTAGCCCGGAGCGAGCCATACGTGGGTCTCTCCGGTCGTCGCGTGAACGGCTCCCACGAGCCCGGCCCGCAGGTACCGCACCGGGCGATCGCGCCAGGGCAGCGACCGGGCGAGCGGGAACGCCTCGCTCGCCACATACCCCCAGCTAATCCACCAGAGGGCCCTCCCCCTCTCCCCGCCGTCGAGCGCCGGCGCCGGCTCGCCGAACGTGGCGAAAGGGGCGAGCCGGCCGAGCCGATCGGCGACGTCGCGCCGCCAGAGCAGCACGTGGCCGTCGGTCTCAGCGCGCGTGAGCTGGGGCCCCTGCAGCGCCCACGCGAGCGCGGCGCGTCGCCAGGCACCGGTGAGCGGGATCCCGGAGCGGCGTACCGCGGGCCACGTGTCGGGGGAAGCGACCGCGAATGCCCCGAACGCGTCGCCGGGCCCGAACCACGGCGCGGTGTCCGCGCCTGCCACGGCATGGAAGGTCAGCTCGCCGTCGTTTTCGACGCCGATCCGGGAGGGCGCAACGAGCCAGCTGCGCCCAGACCACAGCGTCACCGCATTCGGCGGCACGCCGGCGACCGTGCCGACGCGCTCGACGTCCCACAGGGGAAGCTCCTGAGCCGCCGCGGCGAGCGAGGACAGGCCCGGCGGCGCACCCTCAGCGAGCGGCGTCAGACCGAACGCCTCGCCCTCCAGCGTCGCCCTCCGCTCGGCGAGCCCCGCCCCCCGCCCCCGCCCCCCGCTCGCGCCGGGCCCCGACGCCCGCACGATGGCGGGCACGATCAGGTAGCACGCCGCCACGGCGAGGAGCAGCGCCGCCCACGCGCCGAGGAGCAGGTTGGGGCGATCGCGCCAGCCCCACGCGAGGCTCGCCACCGCCGCCGCTACGGCCACCGCCATGACGAACGCGGCGCCGGGCAGTCGCACGTCGAGCAGCGCTTGGTCCACGGCGCCGTGCAGGCCGCCTACGACCTCCGCCGGATCGAGCGTCGCACCCCAGGCGACGACGACCGCGAGGCACGCCAGGAGGACGGCGCAGTGCGCCCGGGCATGATCGCTCGCGTGCAGCCGGCCAAGGTGGAAGCGGAGCGAGCCGATCCCCACGTAGAGCAGCGCGACCGCCGCCGTCACGCCGACCGTCAAGGCCATGGCGTGCTCTTGCAGCGTGACGCGCCAGGGAAGGACTCCCACGTAGTAGCCGAGGTCGAGGCCCAGGATCTGATCGGTCTGGCCGAAGTGCGGCGGCGAGGCGGCCAGCAGGGCGACGCGCCACCAGTCCCCCGCTCCCCAGGCCAGGATGATCCCGCCCACGACTCCGATGCCGAGGGTAAGGGCGTGGAGCACCCGTTGGGGCACGGCCTCGACGATCTCGAGATTGCCCAGGCGGCGCGGCAGCTGCACCGAGCCGATGGCGCGGTACACGACGAACACGTTGCCGGTGGTCCAGGTGATCGAGAAGAGCAGGACCAGCGCGTGCAGCAGCCGAGCGAGGGTGCGGGCCTCAACCAGGGCGGAGCCGCCGGCGAACGTCGCCGCCCAGGCGCGTTCAGCGGTCTCGAGGGCCAGCCAGCGTCCCCCCACGAGCACGACGACCAACAGAACGGCGGTGACCAGGAAGGCCGAGCGCCGGGTCACGGCCGGACGCCGTTACTCGCGAGCCAGTCCTCCACTTCAGCGCGGTAGGCGGCCAGCGTCTCGGACGAGCCGGCCTCGAAGCGCAGCACCAAGGCGGGCTGGGTGTTCGAGGCCCGGACCAGCCCCCACCCGTCCGCGAAGGTGATGCGGATGCCGTCGAGGGTTGAGACGGGATATTTGGCCGCGAAATGCCGCGCGGCCCGCTCGACCACGTCGAACTTCCGGTCGTCCGGGCAGTCCACGCGCAGCTCGGGGGTCACGACGGTGCGCGGCAGGTCGGCGAGGAGGCGGGACAGCGGACCGCCCTCGCGGGCCACGTAGGCCAGCAGGCGCGCGGCGCCGAACAGCGCGTCGTCGAAGCCGTACCAGTCGCCACCGAAAAACATGTGGCCGCTCATCTCGCCGGCGAGCGGCGCATTGAGCTCCTTCATCTTCTGCTTGATGAGCGAGTGCCCCGTCTTCCACATCACCGGCTCCAGCCCGGCGCGCCGCAGCATCCGGGGCAGGACCTCGGAGCACTTCACGTCGAAAATGACGGGCTTCCCCGCCCCGCCCCGATGCACCAGGTCTCGCCCGAACAGCACGAGGAGCTGATCGCCGAAGATCGCGTTGCCGCGCTCGTCTACGGCTCCGATGCGGTCGCCGTCGCCGTCGAACGCGATCCCCAGCTCGGCCCCCTCCTGCCGGACCGCGATCTGGAGATCGTGGAGGTTCTCGAGCACGGTGGGGTCGGGATGGTGATTTGGAAACGTGCCGTCGGATTCGGCGAAGAGCGGGACCACGTCGGCGCCGAGGTGCTTTAGGGTCTCGATGGCGATCAGGCTGGCGACGCCGTTTCCGCAATCGGCGACGACCTTGACCGGGCGCGCGAGGGGCCCATTGCGCTGGACGATCGCGTCGCGGTACTGGGGGAGCGGGGAGGGGGGAGCGGTCTGCGTTCCGCCCGACTTGGCCACTAGCTTCTCGTTCTCGATCAGCTCCCGCAGGCCCTGAATCTCGTCGCCGAACACGGCCTCATGCGCCAGGACCATCTTGAAGCCGTTGAACTCGGGCGGATTGTGCGAGCCAGTGATTTGAAGGCCGCCGTCCACATCGAGGGTGTACGTGGCGAAGTAGAGCGCGGGCGTCGGCAGTTCGCCGACGTCGACGGCGGTCCCCCCCGCCGCCACGATGCCGTCGCGCACGCCGGCCGCAAGGCCGGCCCCCGACGGGCGGTTATCCCGTCCGACGGCCAGGCGCGGTGCCCGTCCGAGGCGCCCCCAGGCCAGTGTGGCATACGCCTGACCCACCGCCCGCGCGAGGGCAGGCGTGAGCTGATCGCCCACGATGCCGCGGATGTCGTACTGCCGGAAAATGGCGGCGGGGACCTTCATGATAGATGGGGAGGGCGAACGCCCGCCGTCAGCTGCCCGGTGCCGGGCTCGGCGGCTGGGCGGCGGCGGCGGGACGCACGCTGTCCCCCGCGGTCCGCGCGAGGTCGAGCAACCGATTGGGCCAGACGCCGAACAGGAGCAACGCGGCCACGACGGCGGCGACCGCGGCGTCCCCGAGGCGGCCGAGTCGGACGTCGGCGTGGGCGGTGTCCGAGGGCTCGGGCTTCATGTACATGGCCATGATGACGGGGAGATAGTAGCCCGCGGAGATGACGCTGGCGAGAACCAGGATGGCGGCGAGCAGGGCGTCGCCCGCGCCCGTGGCGGCCACGAGGATGTACCACTTCCCGATGAAGCCCGCGGTACCCGGGAAGCCGAGCAGGGACAACATGCACGTGGCGAGCGCGAACGCGAGCCAGGGCCGCCTCGTGGCGAGACCCGCCAGGTCGTCGATCAGGACGTCGCTCTCGCCGCGCCGTCCCTTGGCCGCGAGCAGCGTGAACGCGCCGAGCGACATCAGCGTGTAGGCTACGAGGTACACGAGGAAAGCCGACCTCCCCGCCGCGCTTCCCGACGCGACGGCGACGAGCAGGTAGCCGGCGTGCGCCACGGACGAATAGGCGAGCATCCGCTTGAGGGAGCGCTGGGCGAGGGCGAACAGATTACCGCCCACCATCGTGATGACCGCGAGCCACCACACGATCTCGCGCCACGAGCCGGCGGCGGCGAGCGCCTCGGTGAGCACGCGGAACAGGGCCGCGAACGCCGCGGCCTTGACCCCCGTCGCCATGAAGGCGGTGACGGGGGTGGGCGCGCCGTCGTACACGTCGGGCACCCACATGTGGAACGGCACCGCCGCCTCCTTGAACGCGAACCCGACCAG
>Ga0137369_10003949_pt1 | contig 15169 bp, 11 predicted proteins | sample SagtaG_12_FD_104918 | JGI IMG/M metagenome (GOLD analysis project Ga0137369, IMG submission 104918) | Vadose zone soil microbial communities from Sagehorn Ranch, Mendocino, California, USA - Sage1_L_113_16 metaG | ecosystem: Environmental > Terrestrial > Soil > Vadose zone | place: USA... | reverse complement strand
GCGGCGTACGGCACCGAGGAGCAGAAGGAGCGCTGGCTCAAGCCGATGCTCAACCAGGAGCTCTGGTCGGCGTACTCGATGACCGAGCCTCAGGGCGGTTCGGACCCGAACCTGTTCAGGACCCACGCCGTCCGTGACGGCGACGAGTGGGTCATCAACGGCGAGAAGTGGTTCACGAGCGCCGGACGGGTCGCCGACATCCTGTTCGTCATGTGCACGAACGGCATGTTCGTGGTGCCCCGCGAGACGCCGGGCGTCGAGATCCAACCCGAGCCCCGCAACCACAACCACATCATCTACCGCGACGTCCACGTGCCCCTCGACCATCTGCTCGGCCCGGAGGACGGCGCAAAGGTGCTCGCCCAACGGCGCCTCGGCGGCGGCCGGATCCACCACGCCATGCGCACGATCGCCCAGTGCAAGCTCGCCTTCGACATGATGTGCGAACGCGCGCTCAGCCGCGAATCGCACGGGAAGATCATCGCCGAGCACCAGATGGTCCAGGAGAAGATCGCCGACTCGTACGCCGCCATCCGGATGCTCCGCCTCTTCGTGCTCGAAACGGCGTGGAAGATCGACAACACGAGCACGCAGGAGACCCGCACCGATATCGCCGCCGTGAAGTACACGATGGCCAAGGTGCTGCGCGAGGTGTCGTACAACGCACTGCACATACTCGGCTCGCTGGGCACGACGGATCTCACGCCGATCCAAGCGATGTACGCGGCGGCACCAGCGATGGGGATTGCCGACGGCGTCGACGAAGTCCACAAGGCCACCGTCGCTCGCAACGTGCTGAAGCAGTACCGCCCGCACGAGGGATACTGGCCCACGGAGTACTTCCCGGCTAAACGCGAGAAGGCCCGCGAGAAGTTCGAGCCGCGATTCCGGGCAGACCCCGAGCTGCGGGCCCTCGCCGACGGCTACGCGGCGTACCTCGCTCGCCGCCGCTGAGCCCGAGGAGCATGCGCTCGGGTCGCCGGAATTCAGGGACGAATTCAGGGACGCCCGGTCGCCCGCTGACCCGGAGCACGGGTCGCGATGACCGCGACCGGGTTCCGGCGCGTCCGTAGTCGGCGCGTCCGATGGCCGGATTGCCGGAGTTGGAGCCTCCACCAGACCGGGCCGGGTTCACGCTTCGGAACTCAGGAGACGGTGGCGCGGGCTCGGCTGGCGCCACCGGTGGCGTCCCGGCCGCCGGCCGACCCGTACCAGTCGATGCAGACCGCCGTGGCGTCGTCGCGCAAGTTGCCCCCGGTCGCCTGCAAGACGTTGTGGGCGAGTTCTCGGACGATCTACCGCGGGTGGCGGTCGAGCGTGGAGGCGAGGATGCCGTCGATGTCGACTCGAACCGCGCTGCGCTCGAGGTAACCGTCAGTCACGAGCAGGAGGCGGTCGCCGGGGCGCAACTGCAGAGTTTGGGCGGTGTAGGGCCTGGCCTGGACACCCAACGGGGGGTCGGTGGCGAGGTCGAGGGCTACAGGTCGCCCGTCTCGCACCAGATACGGCTGGGGGTGCCCGTCTCGCACCAGATACGGCTGGGGGTGCCCGGCGTTGACCAGCTCGGCCGTGCCGTCGTCGAGCCGGATGCGGATCAGCTGGCCGGTCACGAATCGGTCGGCGCGGGCGAGGGCGAGCAGGCTGGCATTCGCCGTATCGGCTTGTTCCGCGGGCGAGGCCAGCGCCCGGCGGCCGTTGCGCAGGCTGCCAACGGTGAGGGTGGCGAGGAGAGCCGCTTCGGTGGAGTGGCCCATGGCATCGGTGATCGAGGCGTACAGGTACTCGCGGTCGATCGAGTAATCGAAGGTGTCTCCGCCGGCGTCGTGGGCGGGCTCCAGCCAACCGGCGATGGTGAAAAAGCCGCCTTCGGCGGTGTAGGCCGACGGGAGCAGACGTCGTTGAAGCTCGGCTGCGAGCGAGAACGGGATATCGCGTTGCGCCCACTCGAACAGGTCGGTGTGGCGTCGAGAGGCGATGCGCCGCCACCGACGGCGTCGTGCACCTCGAGCTGCCGGACCGATCGGCGTTGCTGGCCCACCTTCGGTGCGCGCTAGCGCGTTAGCGATCCTGCCCCCGCGCCCTCCCCACGTAGCGCAGACGCCGCCGGCCAAGCGCTCGCAGGCGACGCGCATTCGCCCATTCGCCCCGTCGCCCTTCGTTAGCTCGTGTCCGGTGGGGCGTGTGCGTTCCGGGGGTGGCGGGAATCGTCGGGCGCCACCATGAACACCACGCCGGCTTCCTCGAGCGTGGCCCAGCCTTTGGTCTTGAGGTCGTGGTGGTGGGTGCACTTGCGCTTGAGGTTGCCCAGCTCGGTGACCTTGCAGGCGGCCCACGGGTCCTCGTGGTCTGCCTCGCTGAACGGGCTCGTACAGCCGGTGATGTCGCAGGTGGGTTGCGTGGCCAGCAGCGCGATGCGCTGCGCGGTGTTCGGGCCGCGCTTCACGTTCACGGTGGTGCCCACCGCCGAGCCCTTGGTGAGCACGAGGTAGAGGATGGCCGCGCCCAGCAGCCGCCGGGCCTGCTCGACCGGCACCGGGCCGAGCCCCGCGATCTCGCACACCTCGTCGCCCTCCACCCATCCCCGGCGCAGCGCCTCGAGGTCGACGCGGATGATGCCGAGGAACGCCGGCGGCTTGGGCCGCGACGTCTTCGCGGGCTCCGCATCGGTCGGCTCTGCCTCGGTGGGCGGGGCGGGCTGACCCATCCACTCGGCACAGATCTGGGCCAGCGCATCCATCGCGTAGGCGGCGCGCGGCTCGCTGCGGCCCTCCCGGCGGGCCGCGTTGAAGAGTTCGTCGGTGCGCTGCTCGACCGCCGCCTTGATGATCGCCATCTGCTCCACCGTGGTCTGCCCGAACAGCTTGGCCACCCCGGTGCGGTCCGCCCAGATGCGCAGGCTCCGGTCCTCGTGGATCCGCAGATGCGTCTCGTCGGGGTCGGCGTCGGCGGCCGCCTTCACCTTGGCGCACTCGTCCTCGAGCTCCTTCAGCGAGCCCTTCTTCGCGGTGGCGAGCAGCTTCTGCTCGGCGGCCGGGTTCGCCGTGGCGGCGTCGCTCACCGCGGCCGCCTGCTCGGGCGACAACTCCCCGGCCCGGGCCGCCTCGTCGGTGGCGCCCAAGCCCCCGAGGCGCTCCGCGGTACCGAGCGTCTCCTTCGCCCGGCCCACCGACGTGCCCGTCTCCTTGGCCAGATGCTCCTCCGGCGACCGATCGCCGTCGCGCTTCCACTCGCCCGTGTCGGCGACGCGCTTGGCCAGCAGCGCCTGCATCGTGGCGAGCGAGTTCTTGCTCGCCGTCACGTCCCGGAGCATCTGCTTGGCGTCGTCCAGCGAGAGCACGCCCGGTTCGAGCGCGTGCGCGGCCGCGACCGTCGTCTGACGGATCGCAGTAACCGCAGCCACACCGAGCACGCTCGAACCCCCTTGGGACACACGCGCCAAACCGATCGGGCGGGGAAGGGGGCCGCTACCCCAGGGGCGGGCTCCGAGCTCGACGATCACTCGCCGAGACCCAACAAGTTACACGAATGTAGTTCGCGCTGCAAGCACCATTTCTCCGGCGAGCGCGACCGCGACCCAGCCGCGCCTCAGACGTCCCGGACCACCACTTCCCCGCCGTCTACCTCGCAGCCGGCTGAACCCCGACAACATTCACCCGCGTCACGCAAATCCTGGGGACGCATTCGACAATGCCGGCACCGGGCTCCCGCTGCCAGCTGGCAGCGCGCGTGGGGTGTGGGCAATATGCCCACACCTTGTGCGCCGGGGGAGGTTCCGTGCCTGACGGTGAGCGCCCGATCAGCATCATCGGGTCCGTATCTGTAAGTGGGCCCGTGGCTCTCGCGGCGTTGCGTCGTGTCGCAGAGGAGGCGCTTTCCTCACGCCCAGGAGCGGAAACGGTGGACGAGAACGGCGCGCCCCACGTCCACTACCTACCGCCCGATGTTGCTTCGGAGCTCATCGAGCGGATCGACGGCGCGCACCACGATGGAGCAACTCGTCCAGTGGCTTCGCTGGCGGCTCGGTGACACCTGACGCGTCGCTGCCCCGGGGCTTCAGAGCTGCCAATCCGGCGCTCTGCGGATCTGTACTGACAAGTGCGGTGAGGCGGAGGCGCGGTCCGGGCATTCGGTGCGGCTGCTGGCTTCGACCCGCTTCCGCACGTCTGGTCGGCCGCTTGGTTGGGTTACTGGCCCATGCGTCCGTCGATCCGCTCGCGCAACAGGTCGACGTGACCCATGTGGCGGGCGTACTCCTCGATCATTCCGACCAACACCTCGCGCAGCGACATCGGCCCTCCGCCGCTGCCATGATGATTCAAGGGATCGTCGCCGGTGATGTCGAGGCTGGGCGCCTCGGCCACGAACCGCGTCGCGTAGTCCACCTCCGCTCGCCATGCATCCCACGCCTCCGCAACCACCTGGGGGTCGGGAACCGCACCATCGAAATCACCGTCACGGTCGGTGTCGGAGCAGAACAGCCGGGGCACGTCCTGTCCCGACATCATCCCCCGGAACGTCCCACGCTCCATCTCGGCCAGGTGTCGCACCAGTCCCAAGAGCGACATCGTCGACGGCTCGACGGAACGCCGCGCCATCGCCTCCGCATCCAGTCCTGAGCATTTCAGCTCCAACGTGAGGCGTTGACAGCGCAGGGCTTCCACCAGCGTGGTGCGCTCGTCGCCCAACGTTGGTCCGTTCTCACGCGGGTCGTCGTTCGACGGCTTGCCGTCCTCGGTGAACATGTCGGCTCGTCGGGTCGTGGCCATGGCGCAATCATCGGCGATGCGCATAGCGGGCCGCCCAGGGATTAGCAACACCTGCACTCATGGTTGCCAGAGCGCGCCTGTCGAGGTGCGAGCCCGCGCTGAGGCGTACGGCGTTGATCGGGGGCTTGATTCTTCCGGACGCTCAGTACTCATCGCTGCCGCGAGTACAGAGGCTCGGTCGCGGTGACCCCTACGTGCCGTGGAGCTACGACGGCGCGTGAACTCCGTTGTCTACCGGCTCACTCGGGCTGCGACTCAGTCTCGGGCTGTGGCAGCGACATGGCGCCCGCCCCAGCGGTGGGCACGGGATGCCGTGGCTCGCGGACGCCCGCAGGTGGCGGGCCTCCACGCGGAGGCGGCGAAGGCGGCAGAGGGTCAAGACCCGATCGCCTTCGACGGAGTCGGCCCCAAATTCCACGACTCCGTGGTCCACTGGCCATCGGGAGAACCGTAGCGGCACTCCGCGCTCCTCATCTGTACGCGAGGGAGCGCTGGTCCTCGCCAGCATCGGCGCTTCGCGGGAACCGACGCCTCTCGCCGAACATCCAGCGGTTCGCAACGAGGTCGACCCACTGCGGGGTGTACCAGCCACCACGCGCGTACCCCATCTGGACCAACCATGGCCAGACCCGCTCCAGTGACGTGCCCACTGTGACGCCCGGGGTCCACACCATCGAGTGCGGGATGACCTCGTCTCCCGGCAGCGGCCCCAGTGCCTCCGAATCCGAGACGCCGGTGCGAACGCTGACCCGACGCACCACCGCACCGAGCAGCCAACCACCGACCGTCGAGGCGATCGTCGCCACCAGCACCGGGCGCGGCCCGGCGATCCGGCCCCGCCGCCGTGCGGGCCGACGCACGGCCTTCCCCTTCCGGATGGCTGCCATGTGGGCAATCCTTCCAGGGCCACGCAGAGGGGATTTCGGCCCTGGGCGTGGACGGTGCCAGGCAGGACCCTGGTGACGGACGGAAGGAGCAAGCCATGCCCGACTCCGCAGCTGATCGCCCCAACCACGCAGGCCAACAGCCACCCGCCGACAACGTCGCTCCCGCCACGGCGGCACCGGCAGAGGGAGGCGAAACCGCGCCGCCGGCGCCGGACTTCCACAGCCTCTTATGGCGTGCGGGCGACGCGATCGTCGGCCTGCTCGCGCGCGTGGGAATTGGGCCGATCCACCTGTTGACCACGCGCGGACGCATTACCGGCCGGCCGCACACCAATCCCGTGGTGCCCGTCGAGCACGACGGAAGGCGCTGGCTCGTGGCTCCCTACGGAGCGGTGCAGTGGGTGCACAACGCCCGCGCCGCGGGCCGGGTCAGCCTCCGCCACGGCCGCGTCACGCACGACTACACGATCCGCGAGGCTTCCGCGGACGAGGCTGGGCCAGTACTCAAACGCTACGTCGCCCTCGCCAGCAGAACCCGGGCGCGCTTCACGGCAACCAAGGACTCTCCCGCCGAGGAGTTCGTCGCCGAGGCACACCGCCACCCGGTGTTCGAACTCATCGCCGACGGTCCGGGCTCGCCCTAGCGAGCTGAGGTCCGCACGCTGGAGGCGGCGCCGAAGCTCCCGAGCCGCCGGGGCGTGTCTGAGGCGACAACCGTCAGGCACTGCGGCTCGACGCCCGCCGCGCCAGCTTGCGGAGCTCGTCGGCCCACAGCACGACGCTGGCGAGCCCGGCGCACAACAACCAGTCCGCGGCGCCGAGCGAGGTCGTGTCGAAGGCGTCGCGCAGGAACGGCACGTAGACGACCGCGACCTGCAACAGCAACGACACCGTGATCGCCGCCCACAGCACGGGGTTGGTGAAGAGGTGGTGGAAGGCGCTCACCCGGTCCGATCTCGCGCTGAAGCAGTTGAACAGCTGGGCCAGCACCAACGTGGTGAAGGCCAGTGTGCGAGCCTCGGCGATCGAGCCACTGCCTTCGACGAGGCCGCCGGGTAGCCCGATGTCGAGCGCGAGCAGCGTGACCACCGCCATGACGACGCCGACGAAGACGATGCCGGCCTTCATGGGGCCGTCGATGACCCGGTCGGTCAGCTTCCGCGGCGGCCGCGCCATCACGTCGTCGGGGGGCGGATCGACGCCCATCGCGAGCGCGGGCGCCGTGTCGGTCAGCAGGTTGATCCAGAGGATCTGGGTGGCGAGCAGCGGGGCGGCGACGGTGCCGCCGGCCTCGTCGAGTCCGATCACACCGCCGCCGATCACACCGAGCAACATGGTGAGCACCTCGCCGGCGTTCGACGAGAGCAGGTAGCGCAGAAACCTGCGGATGTTGGCGAAGATCCCCCGGCCCTCGCGGACGGCGGCGACGATGGTGGCGAAGTTGTCGTCAGCGAGAATCATCTTCGCCGCCTCCTTCGTCACGTCGGTGCCGGTGACTCCCATGGCCACGCCGATGTCGGCGCTCTTCAGCGCCGGTGCGTCGTTCACGCCATCGCCGGTCATGCAAACGACATTGCCGTCGGCCTGCAGCGCGTCGACGATCCGCAGCTTGTGCTCGGGCGCCACTCGGGCGTACACCGACGTCTCGCGCACGGTCAGGCGGAACGCCTCCTCGTCGAGCGCCTCGATCTCGAGGCCGCTGACGGTGCGGGCGCCGGGTTCGGCGATGCCCAGATCGGCGGCGATGCGCGCCGCGGTGGCGGGGTGGTCGCCCGTGATCATCACGACCCGTACGCCGGCCTGGTGCGCCTCGGCGATCGCCACGCGCGCCTCGTCACGCGGTGGATCGATGATCCCGACGAAACCGGCGAAGATCAGCTCGCGCTCGACGTTCTCATCGACGTCGGGCCGCGGGTCGTTCTCGAGGGGATGGTAGGCAACCGCGAGGGTTCGCAAGGCGTCGCCGGCGAGGCGGTCGACGGCGGCGAGGATCTCACGCCGGTGCGCCTCGTCGAGCGGGCGCGGCTCGTGCCCGACCCGCTCGTGGGTGCAGCGCGCGAGCAGGACGTCGGGCGCGCCCTTCGTCACCACCACGACGCGCTCGTCGAGATCGGCGTCGACCTGCAGGGTGCTCATGAGCTTGCGCTCCGAGGTGAACGGCACTTCGCCGACGCGCTCGAAACGAGCGTCGCGGGCTTCGGTGAAGCCAGCCTTGTACTCGGCGACGAGAAAAGCCGCCTCGGTGGGGTCGCCGTGCACGATCCAGGTGCCGTCCTCCTCGTGCAGCGACGCGTCGCCGGCCAGGCTTCCGCCGGTCAGGACCGCCCGCACCTCGGCGAGAACCGGATCGCTCTCGAGCGGCCGTCCGTCCACCAGCAGCGCCCCTTCCGGGGCGTAGCCGCTGCCGGTGACCTCGACCTCGCCGCTGTGCGTGACGATCCGCTGCACGGTCATCTCGTTGCGGGTCAGGGTGCCTGTCTTGTCCGAACAGATCACCGACGCCGATCCCAGCGTCTCCACCGACGACAGCTTCTTCACGATCGCGTGCTTCCTCGCCATCCGCTGTACGCCGAGGGCGAGCACGACCGACAGCACCGCGGGGAGCCCCTCTGGGACGGCGGCCACCGCGAGGGAGACGCCCACGAGGAGCACGTCGACGAGGTCCGACGCCTCCTGGATGTCGGAGGTCAGCACGATCGCGGCCATCACGACGGCGGCGATGGCGAGCACGGCGATGCCGAGGGTCCGCCCGACACGGGCGATCTCGCGCTGCAGCGGCGTCGCTTCCTCGCTCGTCGACTCGAGCAGGGTGGCGATGCGTCCCATCTCGGTCGCCATCCCGGTGCCGGTGACCACGACGCGGCCGCGTCCGCGCGTCACGGCGGTGCCGCTGAAGACCATGTTCACGCGGTCACCGATGGCGACAGGACCGGACAGCGTCGCGACGTCCTTCAGCACCGCCTCGCTCTCGCCGGTCAGCGACGCCTCCGCCACCATGAGCGACGCCGCCTCCGTCAGCCGGCCGTCGGCGCTCACGGCGTCACCCTCGGCGAGGAGGAGAACGTCACCGGGGACGACGTCGGCGGCCGGGATCCGCTGCTCGGTGCCGTCCCGGATGACCGATGACGTGGCCGCGGCCATGCGCTGAAGGGCGGCGACGGCCTCCTCGGCCCGGGCCTCCTGCACGTAGCCGAGCACGGCGTTGGCGATGAGGATGGCGCCGATGACGACGGCCTCGAAGGGCAGGCCCTCGGCGCCCTCGACCACCCACGTGACAACCGAGATCGCCACCGCGGCGAGCAGCAGGTAGACGAGGGGATCCGCGAACTGGGCGAGGAGCTTGCGCCATGCCGGCACGGGAGCGGCGGCGTCGAGCCGGTTGGCGCCGAAGCGTGCGAGGCGCGCCGAAGCCTCGGTGTTCGTAAGCCCGGTGCCAGGGTCGATCTCGGCGGCCGCCGCCACGACGGCGGCGTCGGCGAGCCACGGCTCGTCGATCACGTAGGGGATGTTTCCACGCCAGCCACGACGTTGAGCCGGCGCAGGGACGTCGTGGCGGCCTCCGGGGTCGACTGCCCGATGCCGAGCACGCTGGCGGCGAGCGCGTCCGCCCGCCCTCCTGCCAGCGGGCTGCTGCCTTCTGGCGGTGATTTCGGGCCAGGTTGGCCCAGTTTCACCGCCAGAACGGGAACGAACGGGAAACGGACGGGCGGACGGGCGCGGCCGGGCGACGCGGCGACGCGGATCTCGGCTAGTGCAGGCGGACGTATTCGAAATCGACCGGCTTCTGATGGATCCCCGCGCTGGGCGGCGCCAGCCACCCCGCGACCTTGCCGGGCTCGTGCACCGCAACCATGTTGGCGGCGACGATCGCGCGGTCCGCCTCGGTGGGAAGCCAGTGCTGAGCGCCGGCAGCCCATTCGGCGTCAGTCGCCAACCGGCCATCCGGAGTCACTCGTCGGCCCCGGAACGCGCCCACCGCACGGTTGAACGCGACGTGCGGCAGTCGCAGCTCGCGCCCGACCGCGGCGAGCGTTCGGTTCCAGCGATCGACGCCTCGTTGGCAGTCTGCGACGTAGTCGTCACGCAGGGTCTCGTTGAGCGCCGAGAGCGCAGGTACGTCGCGCGACGACACCTCGTCGTGGACCACGTCGGGCACTGGTCGGCTAGAGGTGCGCAGCTGGTGGTCGTCCTCGCGCCTCTCTTCTTGGAATCTGCCCTTGAGCCCGGACGCGAAGTAGTTCGCCGCGTTCGTGGAAGTCTCGGCTCCGAACAGGTCCAGCGACAGGCTGTAGTGCCGGTTGAGGTAGCGCTGCAGTAGGTCGACGTCGAACCCGCCGTGGTCGGCGAGGTCGTCCGTGTCGTGTTCCTTCATCAGCTGGACGGTCCGCTGGATCACGCGGCCGATGCCTCCGGCCCCGACGAACATGTGATGCGCCTCCTCCTTCAGCATGAAGTCACACGTGCGCGACAGCGGATCGAAGGCACTCTCCCGCAGTGACGCGAGCTGGAATTTCCCATCACGGTCCGTGAAGTAGGTGAAGAAGAAGAACGACAGCCAGTCAGTCGTCGGTTCGTTGAACGCGCCCAGGATGCGCGGCCGGTCGGGATCACCGGAGTGGCGCTCGAGCATCGCGTCGGCCTCGTCCCGTCCGTCGCGACCGAAGTACCGGTGAAGGAGGTACACCATCGCCCAGAGATGGCGACCCTCTTCGACGTTCACCTGAAAGAGGTTTCGAAGGTCGTACAGGCTCGGTGAGGTCATGCACAGATCCCGCTGTTGCTCGACGGACGCGGGCTCGGTATCGCCTTGCACGACGATGAGCCGCCGGAGATCGGCACGGAACTCTCCCGGGACCTCGGCCCACACGGGCTCGCCGTGGTGATCGCCGAACGCGATCGTGCGGCCGGCCTCGGGCTCGGCGAGGAAGATGCCCCATCGGTACTCCGGCAAGGTGACGAAGTCGAAGTGGGCCCATCCCTCTTGCCCTACCGACACGGCGGTGCGCAGGTAGCACGGCTTGTCTTGGAAGGCGACGGGCCCCAGCTCCTTCCACCACGCGAGAAACCTGGGCAGCCAGCCCTCGAGTGCTCGTTGCAGTCGGCGGTCGCTGGCGAGGTCGACGTTGTTCGGAATCGCGGCGTTGTAATCGACGGCGGACATCTCAGACCCTTTCGCGTGAGAAGGTCGGCCGCGACCCGGTTCCGAAGCGTGGCAGCGCACCCTCGGAGCCGACTGCGTTGGGACGCTGGAAGATCCAGTTCTGCCACGCTGACAGCCGCCCGAAGATCTTGGTCTCGAGTGTCTCAGGCCCGACGAAACGGAGATTCGCCTCGAGGCCGGTCAGTGCGTCCGGTGAGAAAGCATTGCGTTCTTCCAATGTCAGACGCACTTCCTCGTCCCAGTCGAGGTCATCAGGTATGGCGGTGACCAACTCGGCGTCGAGTGCTTCGCGTGCGCTCAATTCCTTTCCGACGAGGGCACGGGCGGCGGCAAGGGGAGCGTCGCGCCCCCAGAATCGGGACTGGAGCCGACTCAGACCGTTCGCCATCGGGTACCAGCCGTCGTTCGCCGGTGTCAGACGAACGACGGCTGGTTGGTCGGGGTGGTCGATCATGAGCGCTCGATCAGCGGCGAGGACCAGGTCGAACAACGTCCCCGCAAAGCAACTGCCGGGCTCGACGAGGGTGAGGATCGTCCGGGCCGAGACGTCGAGCCGCTTCAAGGTTCTGGTCCAGTACAACCTGACCTCTCGGACAAACCAGTGATCACTGTGCTCGCCGAGCACCTCTTCGGTCTCGCTCACCTGGCCCACGTCACCCTCTGAACGGAACACCCAGGTGCCGACCGTCGGTTCGTTGAAACGGAGATGGAGGATCGCGTCGTCCAGCTCGCGGCACAATCCGAGGAGCCAGCCGCTCGCGCCGGCTTTCGTGAGGCCGTCGGCCGATGTCGGCTGCGGCTGCGCTGGTGCCGTGATCGTCAGGTGCGCGGCACCGAGGTCGCGATCGATCCTCACGTCGAGGTGGGCGTAGGCCAAGCGGTCGCGGCTGCGCTGCACCGTGAGCGGAGCGAGCGTCGCGCCTTCGACTGCACGCGGACGATCTGAGCGTTGCGCGACACGTCTCGCCGTCTCGCGCACCACCTCGTCGAACCGGGTGCGGTTCACGACGCGGTCGACGAGACCCCATTCGAGCGCCTGGGAGCCGCGAACGCCTTCTGACTTCGTACAGAAGAGATCGGCGAGGTCTCGGCGGACGTGGCGCTTGTCGACGACCCGCGTAAGTCCGCCCGTGCCCGGGAGGACCGCGAGCAACGGAATCTCCGGGAGCGAAACGGCAGAGCTTCCGTCGTCGACGAGGATGATCTCGTCACAGGTGAGTGCGAGTTCATAGCCGCCGCCGGCCGCGGTGCCGTTCACGGCCGCAATCCAGGTCTGACCCGAGAAGTCAGTGGCTTGCTCGATGGCGTTTCGGGTCTCGTTGGTGAACTTGCAGAAGTTCACCTTGTGGTGATGACTCGAGGTGGCGAGCATCTGAATGTTCGCACCCGCGCAGAAGACCTTCTCGAAGCCTCCCGTGAGCACGACGCTTCGCACCTCCGGGTGCTCGAACCGAAGGCGCTGTACGACGTCGTACAACTCGATGTCGACCGCGAGGTCGTAGGAGTTCAACTTCAGGTCGTAGTCGGTGCGTAACCCGCCGGTGGCGTCGACGTGCATCGTGACCGTCGCGATGTCGTCATCGATGTGGACTTGCCAGTGCCTGTAGGCCTGAGGGTCGGCCTCGAACGCGATGGTCTCGAGTTCGCTCATCGGGGCCGACGGTGGCCTTGGACGCCCGAACCCGGCGCGGGACCACCCGCCGGGCCGAGGCGAGCTTGGATCTCAGGTCGTTGCATGTGGCAGACCCGTCCTCGAGTCTTCGTCCCGCAGGCGGAACCGTTGGATCTTGCCCGTTGCCGTCTTCGGAAGCGTGTCGTGGACCACGAAGCGACGCGGTCGCTTGTATCCCACGAGCCGGGTGCGACAGTGCGCGTCGAGCTCGTCGGGTGAGAGGGCCTGCTCGGGCACGGCGACGACATGGGCGACGACGCGCTGGATGCCGTCCTCGTCCGGACCACTCACGACGGCCGCTTCGAGCACGTGCTCGTGCTCGACGAGAACGGCTTCGACCTCAGCGGGCGACACCCACTCGCCGCTGACCCGGAGCATGTCGTCCGACCGGCCGAGATACGTGAAGTAGCCGTCACCCGAGCGCGTGTACATGTCGCCGGTTCGCATCACCGGACCGTGGAACGCGTTGCGGGTCGCCTCGGCGTTGCACCAGTAGCCGGTCGCCATGGACTCGCCCCCCACGTACAGATGACCCGGCACGTCGGCGCCGACCGCCGTCCCTTCGTCGTCCAGGAGACGAATGTCGTAGCCATCCACGGGCACGCCCGACGTACCCGGCCTCAGCGCACCACGACGATTCGAGATGAAGATGTGCGTGAGCTCGGTCGAACCGATGCCGTCGAGTATCTCCACCCCGAAGCGGTCGAGGAAGCGCGCGTAGAGGTCGGCCGGCAGGGGTTCGGCGGCCGAGACCGCGGACCTGACCGACTTGAAGGTGTCGTCCGGGACATCCGACGCGAGCAGCGCGGCGTAGAAGGTGGGAATGCAGAAGAACAACGTCGGCGCTTCGCGCTGCACCACGTTCGCGACCAGGGTGGGCGTCGGAGGTCGGGTCGGTTCGAGCACGGTGGTCGCCGCGACCGAGAAGGGGAAGGTCAAGGAGTTGCCCAGGCCGTAGGCGTGGAACATCGGACCGACCGAGTAGAACCTGTCTCCTCGGTCGATGTGCAGGATGTCATGTGCGTACGTCGTCGCGGTGACCTTGAGGTCGATGTGGCGATGCATGGCGAGCTTCGGCCGACCGGTTGTACCGGAGGTGCACAGCCAGAAGCCGGGAGACTCGTCCCAGGTCGGGTACGCAGGGGTTGCTGCCTTCTCGGGCCAAGCCAACGCGTCGGTCCGGAGGACCTGCGCGGTGGAGGGCCACCCTCCATCGAACGACGCGAGCTCATCGGCTCGGCCGGGGGACAGGACTGCTACTCGTGCCGCAGAGAGGTCCGCGATGGCCGCGAGTTCAGGCAGCGGGAGCAGCGGGTTTGCAGCCAGCGGGATCGCGCCGATGCGCATCGCTCCGAGGAAGGTCGCCACGAACTCGAGTGAGTCGAATGCTGCGATCAGGACGCGTTGCTCGGCATGAACACCGAGCTGCTGAAGGCCAGCCGCGGCACCGCCGACGCGGTCGCCGAGGCCGTTGTACGTCGTGACCTCGCCACCGGTGACGACGGCGACGCGCTCACCGTCTCCCGACTCGAGGTGCCGGTCGACGAGCCATTCGGCGGCGTTGAACCTCTCCGGCACAGTGCGATTGTGCTCCGGATCACCCGCGGCCGCTACCGCGGGGTCCCATCGCGTCACCACCCATCGAGTTCGGCGCACTCGCCTTGCTCGTCGGCGCCTACACCGCGCTTCAGCCGATGACATCGGCCGACGAGTCGCCGAGCAGGTAGCGCGGTCCGGTGCGGACGGCGGCCGCACCATCGTCGGGGTTGTAGAGCGCGCATGCGCGCAACCAGAGACAGCCGCACCCGATGCACGACGACAGCTGCTCGCGCAACGACACGAGGATGGCGATCTGCTCATCGAGTCGTGGGCGCCACGCGCGCGACAGATGTGCCCAATCCTTCGCGTTCGGCGTCCGGTTCTCGGGCAACGTGGCGAGTGCCGCGCGTACCTCGTCGAGCGTCAGTCCGACGCGCTGGGCAACCCGGATGAACGCCAGCCGGCGCAGGACCTCGCGCTCGTAACGGCGTTATCCACCCTCGGTGCGGGTGGCGTGCACGAGCCCTTCGCTCTCGTAGAAGCGCAACGCCGACGGCGCGACGCCGCTGCGGGCTGCGACCTCACCGATCGTGAGCGTGTCGTCGTTCATGGGCGTCATGCGACCACAATCAAACCCGCATGGACGACGAAATCGTTGAGTTGGCGAGGACCGAGACCGATCCTCCGGAAGACGTCTTGGCGGCGATCCTCGGCCACGGGGAGAACATGCGCAGTCTCTGGGAGGAAGCCGTCGATCGGTTGGATCGTGAGCACGATCGCTGACGGAACGCGTCCCGAGCTCCTGAGGTCGTGCCCCACCGAGCCCGCCGCGTCATCGGTCTCGGTTCGCTGCCATACGTGACGCCATAACTGTCTGATCGGCGTCCGGCCGCACGCGCCACACAGGGCATCCGGTTCGGATGCCGGGTGTCCGTACCGTGGTCGTGTCAGGAGCGCCCGGGACCGGGAAGTCGACGCTGGCGTCGGCGCTCGCGGCGCGCCTCGAGCTTCCACTCCTCGGCCTGTGTGCGTAGTGGAGCGTGATGGGCCGACGGCAGCCGAGCTCGCTGCAGTCCAGGAGGAGCTAGTCGGACGAATTATGGGATCGCTTTGGGATGGACTCGTGCCGTCTGATGTCGTCTCG
>Ga0137369_10003942_pt1 | contig 15181 bp, 16 predicted proteins | sample SagtaG_12_FD_104918 | JGI IMG/M metagenome (GOLD analysis project Ga0137369, IMG submission 104918) | Vadose zone soil microbial communities from Sagehorn Ranch, Mendocino, California, USA - Sage1_L_113_16 metaG | ecosystem: Environmental > Terrestrial > Soil > Vadose zone | place: USA... | reverse complement strand
CGCCTACGTCCCGGCGATGAGCGACGAGACGGTGATCGTCAAGGGGACCGGGACGATCTTTCTCGGCGGCCCGCCCCTGGTGAAGGCCGCCACGGGCGAGGAGGTCACCGCGGAGGAACTCGGCGGCGCGGACGTCCACGCGCGCGTCTCGGGAGTCGCGGATCACTACGCGGTCTCCGACGAGCACGCCCTGGCGCTCGCGCGGGAGATCGTCGCCAACCTCGGCCGCCGTCAGCCCGAGCCGCCGTGGGAGCCCGAAGCGCCGGAGGAGCCCCTCTACGACCCTGCCGACCTCTACGGGATCGTGCCGGACGACTATGCCAAGGGCTACGACGTGCGCGAGGTGATCGCACGGGTCGTGGACGGCAGCCGCCTGCACGAGTTCAAGGCTCTCTATGGAGAGACGCTCGTCTGCGGCTTCGCTCACATCGAAGGGCTTCCCGTCGGGATCCTCGCCAACAACGGCGTTCTCTTCTCCGAGAGCGCTCTCAAGGGCGCTCATTTCATCCAGCTGGCCTGCAAGCGCCGCATCCCGCTCGTCTTCCTCCAGAACATCACCGGCTTCATGGTCGGAAAGGAGTACGAGGCCGGCGGCATCGCCAAGGACGGCGCGAAGATGGTGACCGCAGTCGCGTGCGCCCGGGTGCCCAAGTTCACGGTCATCGTCGGCGGGTCGTTCGGTGCGGGCAACTACGGCATGTGCGGCCGCGCGTACTCGCCCCGGCAGCTCTGGATGTGGCCGAATGCGCGCATCAGCGTCATGGGGGGCGAGCAGGCGGCCACGGTCCTGACGGCCGTCGGACGAGCGGACCCAGACGAGATCCGCGCCAAATACGAGCGGGAAGGAAGCCCGTACTACTCCACGGCGCGTCTGTGGGACGACGGCATCATCGACCCGCTGGACACGCGTCGCGTCCTCGCGCTCGGCATCGCCGCGAGCTTGAACGCGCCGATTCCCGAGACGAAGTTCGGCATCTTTCGGATGTGAAGTGACCCGCGCAACTTGAGCGGCCGGCGCTAGGGAAGCGGAAGCGGCGGCAAGGGAGGCGGCTCGACCGGTAGGGGCAGCGGCTCGACCGGTAGGGGCAGCGGCTCGATCGGTAGGGGCGGCACTGGGACAATGGATTCGAGTTCGACTGATGGAAGCGGCAGCGAGGGGAGAGCACCGCCGCTGCTCGAACTGTCGTTCGCAGCGTCGCCCGATGAGCCGGAATGACTGCTCTGGCCAGTCGGCTTGGCCCTCTCCTGGGGGACGACGGAGGTCTTCGGAACGACGGCCGGGCCGTCCATTTCCGCGAACGAGGGACCGCGCTGAACGACAGAGGCGCGCGGCGGGTTCGGTCCCACGTCTGCGACCGGGACCGTAACGATGGCGGCGCCTCCCACGAGGGCGGCGACGCCTGCCCTGCTGACCGAGAAGCCGAGCTTCCCAAGACCGGGGAGCGGGAGAGCCAGGAGGCCCCGGAGCCCGCGCGTGCGGCGCTGAGTCGTCGGTACGTGGTCTGCGCGTTGGAGCTCCTCGCTCAGGCTGCGGCGAGCACGGAAGATAAGCGTCTCGACGGCCGCCAGGGACAGCTCCAGCTCCTCTGCGATCTCCGCGTACGAACGTCCCTGGATCTCCCGCAGGAGGATGACGGCGCGCTGGTTTGGCGGGAGGCGGCGGATCGCGGCGGCGATCTCCCCCGCGGTCGGCCCGTTCACATCGGCGAGATCGGCTGCGACCTCCCGGTCGAGCGCGACCTCCTGGGGCCGCCGCGCAAGCGCCTGATAACGGCGGCGCACGACGTTGCGCGCGATCGTGACGAGCCAGGCACGCGGCTTGTCGGGCTCCTCGCCGCGCCGGATCGCCCGAAAGGCGTTCATGAAAGCGATTTGCGTGACGTCCTCGGCCTCGTCGGGATTTCGGACGTCCCGCAGGACCGCGCCGTATACGTCGCGTCGGTGGCGCCGGTAGAGCCGCTCGAACGAGGTGTCGCGGGTCAGCCTCTCTTCAAGTGAGGGGCTCACAGTCCCTCTATTCCCTATTTCGCATTCTTTTCACGTTCTTGACGTGCAAGTTCTCGCCCCGCGAACGCCTCCCTTCATGGGGTCATCCAGTTGCTTGCCGTGGATTACCAACTTGAAATCCGGATCGATCGGCCGGCCGATCTCGACCGCGTGGTGGAGTTCTTCGAACGAGGCGCGTACGCCCCCGAGCCGGTGGACGAGCGCACGATCGCATTGACGCCGCCCGAGGCCCTGGACCTTCCGCTCGCGCGACGCGAGCTCGAGATCTATCTCCGGGTCCTCGGGCGCGTGCATCCGGGTGTCGCAGCCACTCTCGCGGCCTGACCTCCGAGGCCGCCTTATCATCCCCGGTCCCCGACCGGGTCCGCCAGTCAATCTTGAGCATTTCTTGAACCGTCAAGAAGAACGGTACGTCCGCAACGAGTGGCTCTTTCGCGAGGTGAACGAGCGAATCGCGTAGGTGAACGAGACGTTCGAGGTCGAAGGCGGGACCGAGTTTCTGTGCGAGTGCGGCCAGCAGACGTGCTTCGAGACCCTGCTGCTCACTCGCGCGCAGTACGAGGCCGTCCGCGGCGAAGGCAAGTGATTCGCCGTGATGCCGGGCCACGAAGACGACAGCGTCGAGCGCGTGGTTCAGCGCGAGCGGGCCTTCCTCGTCGTCGAGAAGATCCGGGAAGCCGGCGAGGAGTCGGAGGAGCAGAACCCCCGCTCGTAGCCAGCTAGAGGACGACCTCCTCCGGAAAGACCGCGCCCGCGGCGAACCGTTGGAGCCGGTACGGAGAGAGATCGAGCGCGGAGTCGCCGTGGAGGATCTCCTCCGCGACGGCGCGCCCGACGGCGGGGGATTGCATGAAGCCGTGGCCCGAGAAACCGCAGGCTGCGTACACGCCGTCGCCGACGAACCCGATGATTGGATGCGCGTCGGGCGTCATGTCGTAGAGACCCGCCCAGGCGCGACCGACCTGCGCGCCGGCGGCTGCCGGAAAGCGGCGGACGAGGCGCTCGAGACGCTCCGGCAGGATCGCCTCGTCCACCGACGGCTCGAAGCTCCAGCGCGGCTCGGGGTCATGCATCGCGACGCGAAGCGAATCGCCGTAACGGCGGAAGTGAAAACCGGATTCCGCCTCGAGGACCATCGGCAGCCGCTCCGAGAGTCTTCGGATCGGTGTCGTCTCGAAAAGCTGGCGGACCAGCGGCCGCACCGGCAGCTCGACGCCGTAGCGGGTCGCGGCCTCGGCTGAGTAGGCGCCACACGCAAGCACACGGACATCTGCGCCGACGTCTTCCTCCGGAGTCCCTTCAAGGACGTCAACGCCGAGCTCGACGAGGCGGCGGACGAGCTCGCGGGTCACCGCGGGCGGATCGGCGACGCCGTCCTGCCGGCAGACGACCCCGCCGAGGACGTCGCCGGCGAACACCCCTGGGGCAAGCGCTTCCACCTCACGCTGGTCCAGCCGCTCGACCGGAACCCCCAGCCCTGCTTGAAGCGCTTGGCGCTCTTCGAGCGATCCGAGTCCCGCCTCCGTCGTGGCGAGAAAGAGGTAGCCGACCTGCAGGAAGAGATCCTCGCCCAGGTCCTCGAAGAAGTCGATGCTCTCCCGCGCGAGCCGGACCTCCGCGGCTGTCGAGAATTGCTGCCGGATCCCGCCCATTGCCCTACCGGTCGAGCCCGAGGCGATCGTGCCCCGCTCGGCGAGCACCACGTCGCCGGCCCCGCCCAGCGCCAGGTGATAGGCGATGCTCGCCCCGATCGCACCACCTCCGGCGACGACTATCCGAGCCACGCCAGGAGCTCGTTCCGCTCTGACGAGCTCAGGCGACGAAGCGGCGCCCGCACGTCTTCACGGAGGGGCACATTGCGGCTTCCCACGACGAGCTTGAGGGCAGCGTGGCGGGGGAAGCGCTCGATCGAGACCCGCAGCTCTCCGAGCCGCGCGGCGCCGTCCACGGAAGGACTCCGGACGACCGCGGCCACCTCCTCGGGGTAGGCGGCAGCCAGTCCGGAGACAGCCCCCGCCGCACCTCCCGCCAGGCCGTCGGCGAGCAGGGCTTCCGCGCCCACAAATACATCGAGGCCCTCGAGCAGGTACGGCTTCACCTTCTCGAAGGGGGAGTCCGAGACCTTCAGGCCGGCCAGGTTCGGCACCTCCTCGCGGAGGCGCGCGATTACCTCGAGCGGGATCGGATAGCCGCTCGTCGCCTCGAACTCGTAGAGATAGAAGGGGGTGGGCGCGCAGGCGGAGGCCGCACGCCGGAAGTGCTCGAAGAGCGCCTCGGCATCGAGCCGGAAGTAGGGCGGCCCGATCACGGCGACTCCGTCGGCCCCGGCAGCCGCGGAGTGCTCCGCGAGCGCGACCGTGTCCGCGGTCGTCTGAGCTCCGCAATGAACGGCGATCCGCAGGCGACCCCCGGACGCCGCGAGGAAGAGCTCGGTCACACGCTTTCGCTCCTCGACGGAGAGCAAGATCCCCTCCCCGGTCGTCCCGAGGGCCAGGATGCCGTCGAGACCCCCGTCGGCGAGGAAGTCGAGGTAAGGGCCGAAGGCATCCTCGTCCAGGGCCGCTCCGTCCTCCCGGAGAGGAGTCAACGCAGCGGCGAGCGCGCCCTTGATCATCGGGCCAACCTTAAGCTCCCGGCCATGAGCGCGCTCACGATCGAGCGGGACGGCCCCGTCCTGAAGGTCACCCTGTCTCGCCCCGAGCGGCGTAACGCGTTCGACGCGGCACTCATCGCGGAGCTCACCGACGCATTTACGGAGGTCGGAGATGCGCGGGCCGTCGTCCTCGCGGGTGAGGGCGCGAGCTTCTGTGCCGGTGCAGACGTCGAATGGCAGCGCTCCTCGATCGACTTGACCTACGAGGAGAACGTCGAGGATGCGCTCCGCCTCTTCAGGATGTGCGAGACCATCGACCGCTGCCCGGCCCCGGTGGTGGTCAAGGTTCACGGCTATGCGCTCGGCGGAGGGAGCGGACTCGTCGCGTGTGCCGACATCGCCGTCGCGGCGGAGGACGCCGTATTCGGGTTCACGGAGGTGCGGCTGGGGATCATTCCGGCTGTCATCTCGCCTTTCGTCCTCGCGAAGATCGGGTCGGGGGCGGCCCGGCGCTGGTTCCTGACCGGCGAACGTTTTGGAGCCGACGTCGCGCTCCACATCGGACTCGTGCACGAAGTGGCGCCCGATCCGGCGGAGTCCGTCGCCACGATCGTCGACGCTCTCCTCGCGGGTGGCCCGGAAGCGGTTAGGGAAGCTAAGAGGCTCGCCCACGAGCGTCCTGCCAACCGGGAGGTGGCCGAGATCGCCGCCGCACGCAGGACGAGCGAGGAGGGACAGGCAGGCCTCCGCGCCTTCCTCGAGAAGCGGACGCCACCGTGGAGATCCGCAAGCTCCTCGTAGCGAACCGGGGCGAGATCGCGGTCCGCATCTTCGCGACGTGCGAGCGGCTCGGGATCGCGACCGTCGCGGTCGCTCCTCCAGACGATCGCGGCGCGCTGCACACGCGAAGAGCCGGCGAGACGGTGGCGATCGCCGGGTACCTGGATGCGCAGGAGCATGTGCGCGCGGCGCGCGTGAGCGGCGCCGACGCAATCCATCCCGGTTACGGCTTCCTCGCCGAGAGCCCCGAGTTCGCGGCCACCGTCCGGGACGCAGACCTCATCTGGATCGGCCCCCCGCCGGAGGTTCTCCGCGCCGCCGGGGACAAGCTCGAAGCGAAGCGCATCGCCGCGGGAGCGGGAGTCCCCGTGGTGCCGGAGGGAGATCCGGCCGAGATCGGGCTCCCGCTCGTCGTCAAGGCAGCCGCAGGCGGGGGAGGACGCGGAATGCGAGTCGTCCGCGCTCCCGACGAGCTCGATGAAGCCCTGGCCGCCGCGCGTCGCGAGGCCGAGGCCGCCTTCGGCGACGACCGCGTCTTCTTCGAGCGCTACGTGGAGCGTCCCCGCCATGTCGAGGTCCAGCTGCTCGCGGACGGGGAAGAGGTCTGGTCGCTCGGCGAGCGAGACTGCTCGGTGCAACGGCGCCACCAGAAGATCTTCGAGGAGAGCCCGTCACCCGCCGTCGACGAGGCCCTGCGCGCGTCCCTCAGCGAGGCGGCCGTCGCGTTCGCCCGGGCGGTGGGCTATGTCGGCGCGGGGACGGCAGAGTTCATGCTCGAGGGGGAGAGCTTCTGGTTTCTGGAGTTGAACGCCCGCATCCAGGTGGAGCATCCCGTCACCGAGCTCGTCACGGGAATCGACCTCGTCGAGCAACAGCTGGCGATCGCCTCGGGACGGAAGGCCTCCGTCCTAGGATCGAAGCGCGACCCCGAGGGACACGCCGTCGAGGCGCGGCTCTATGCGGAGGATCCGCTCACGTTTCTCCCCCAGGCCGGACGCATCCAGCGTCTGCGCCTCCCCGAAGACGTGCGGGTGGACGCCGGAGTCGAGCAGGGAGACGAGGTGCCCGTCGCCTACGACCCGCTGGTCGCGAAGCTGATCGCGCATGGACAGACGCGCGAGGAGGCGCTCGACCGCCTAGCCAAGGGTCTGCAGGAGACCGAGGTCCGCGGCGTGACGACGAACCTTCCCTTCCTCCGCTGGCTCGTCGCCCACCCCGAGCTGAGGGCCGGGCGAGCGACGACGGCCTTCCTCATCGATTACCCGCCCCTCTCCAGGGCTCCGAAGGTGTCAGCGCCCTGGGCCGGCTCGTGGGGCCGCCACCCAGGATCGAGACCGCTGCTCACCGTGGAAAGGACCGCCCGGGCAACGGAGGCCGCGGGCGCGGAGCAGAGCGTCGTCAAGGCCCCGATGCCCGGCGTCGTCATCCGCGTGCTGGCGACCGAGGGCGACCGGGTCGAGCCGCGCCAGCCGCTCGTCCTCCTCGAGGCAATGAAGATGGAGACGCCGCTCGTCTCTCCGTACGCCGCCGTCGTTCGCCGCGTGCTCGTGTCCGAAGGCGACCGCGTTGCGGGCGGCGCCGTCCTCGTGGAGCTCGAGGAGTAAACGTGCGCGAACCGGTCGAGCTCTTCCGCGAGTGGTTCGACGCGGCCCGGGCAGGCGGCCTCGAGCTGCCCGAGGCGATGACCCTCGCGACGGCTGACGCGGAGGGCCGGCCCTCGGCGCGGACCGTGCTTCTCAAGAGCGCCGACGAGCGCGGCTTCGTCTTCTTCACGAACTACGAGAGCCGCAAGGGGCGGGAGCTGGCCGCCAACCCCAGCGCAGCGCTCGTCTTCCACTGGGCACAGGAGCCGAGGCGCCAGGTCCTGGTCACCGGCACGGTCGAGCGGATCTCCGAGGTTGAGTCGGACGCCTACTACGCGACACGGCCGGTGGGCAGCCGGCTCGCAGCGTGGGCCTCCCGCCAGAGCCGGCCGATTTCCGGGCGCGAAGAGCTCGAGCGCGCGTACGCCGAAGCGGAGCAGGCCCACGGAGAGGACCCGCCCCGCCCTCCGTTCTGGGGCGGCTACGTGCTCGTCCCCGAAACCGTCGAGTTCTGGGAGAGCCGCCCAAACCGGCTCCACGAGCGGCTGCGCTACACGCGCGGCCCTGACGGGAGCTGGCGGGCCGAGCCGCTCGCCCCTTGATCCGGGCTATCCCTCTCAGGTCAACGTAAGCTGACCGAACCAGGCAAGGAGGAATGCAGTGCCCATGTACATCCTCGAGCGGCAGTTCGACGTCACGCAGGACGGAATGCCCGCGGTCGGAAGGCGCTCCCGCTCATTGATCGAAGGACAGTTTCCCGAGATCACGTGGCACCACAGCCACGTGACGCTCGGCGACGATGAACTCGTGAAGACCTTTTGCCTCTACGAGGCTCCGAGCGAGGACGCGGTGCGCGCACACGCTGACGAGCTCGGGATGCACACCCTCCTCTCCGTCTACGAGCTCGTCGGCGACGTCACGCCTGCCGACTTCCCTCTCGACTAGTCCTAGGACTCGGTGGCCTCCGGCTCGAGGCGCCGGGCGATCAGGCGGGCGTCGTCGACGTGCTGAAGCGCCGCAAGCGCCATCGCTCGCTTTCGGCTGATCTCCCGACGCCGGTCCGTCTGCTCGTCGGGGATCAGGTCGAGCGCCTCTCCATAGAACCTCGCTGCTTCGTCTTTGGCCCACCCGCGACCGGCCTGCTCAGCGGCCATGAGCAGGTAGCCGAGGGCACGTTCGGCATCGCCCGCCTCTCCCCAGTGCTGCGCGAGCGCGGTTGCCGTCGCCGCCGCACCGCCGGTGGCCTCTTCGAGGAACGTGGCGACGGCGGCGTGGAGATCCTTGCGAGTCGCGCGCGAGAGCGTCGCGTAGGCCACATCGCGAATCAGCACGTGCTTGAACGCGAACTGCTCATCGCCCTCGATCCACGAGAACGGCTCGCGTCTGATCAGATCGCGGGCTTCGAGCGCGTCGAGTGCTTCCGGCAGGCCCGGCCTGTTGCCGAGGATTCGCTCGAGCGCCCCGCGCCAGAAGACTTTGCCGACGACGGCGGCATCGAGCAGAACCGAGCGCTCCTCCTGCGGAAGGGCGTCGAGGCGCGCGGACAGAAGGCCACGGATCGTGGTCGGCAGTCCGGACTCGGCTGCGTCGGGACGCTCGGCGACTGAGGCCACCAGCTCCTCGATGAACAACGGGTTTCCTTCCGAGGTCTCGGCGAGTCGGGTTGCGTCGGCGTCAAGACCGCGAGTGGAAACGAGGAGCGCGGCGAGCTTGGCCGCGTCCGAGTCGGGAAGCGATTCGAGGGACAGCGCCGTGTAGGCCGTGAGACCTCCGCCCCAGCCCGGACGCTCCAGCAGGAGGACCGGGCGGGCAAGCGCAAGCAGAAGCAACGGCACATCGCGAATTCGCGAGGCCAGGATCTCGAGCAGATCCAGCGTGCCCGAGTCGGCCCAGTGCAGATCCTCGAACACGAGCGCAACGGGGCCGTCACCGGTAAGGCCCTCCGTAAACCGTCTGGCCGCCAGGAAGAGGGTCTGCCGGTCAGCCACTTCCCCTTCGGCGCCGAGGCCGATCATGAGCTCGAGATGCGAGGCGACTTCGTCGGACGACTCTTCGGACACGAGCTTCGTGATCCCGGCGCGCAGCTTCCTCCGGGCCGCCGGAATGTCGTCGCTCGCGAAGATCCCCGCGAATTGCTTCACATGCTGTGCGAACGGGCCGTAGAGCGTGCTCGTACCGTACGGTTGCGATCTCCCTCGAAGCACGCGGATGCCCTGCTGTTCGAGCTGCGTGGTGAACTCAGTCGCCAAGCGCGTCTTTCCGATCCCTGCGTCACCGAGCACGGTCACAAGGTGAGGCCGCTCCTCGGTCGTGACGCCGTCGAAGATGCGGTGGAGGACAGCGATCTCGTGCGTGCGTCCCAGCATCGGCGCGGTGCTCATGGCCCGCTCGCCCGGCCCCGCCTGTGCGCCAAGCGCTAGCCACACGCCAAGCGCTGCGCGCTTTCCCTTGACGACAATCGGGTCGGCCTCCGCGTAGTCGACGAGCCCCCGCGTGGCTCTATACGTCTCCTCCCCGACAAGGATCCCATTCGTCGGCGCAGCCGTTTGTAGGCGCGATGCGGTGTTGACGACGTCGCCGGCGACCATCGCCTCGCCGGCCTCCGTCCTCGCGCCGAGGGACACAATCGCCTCCCCGGTGTTGACTGCGAGGCGCACCTGGAGATCGAGCTCCGGATCGGCGGCGTTCAGCTCAGCGACGGCCTCGCGGACGGCAAGCGCCGCCCGCACCGCTCGCTCCGGGTCATCTCCGTGCGCCGTGAGCGCGCCGAAGACCGCCACCACGGCGTCGCCGATGAACTTCTCGACGACGCCGCCGCAACGCTCGATCTCGGAGCGCAGGCGCGCATAGTAGGCGTCGAGGATCTCGCGCACGTCCTCCGGGTCGAGGTGCTCAGCGCGGGCGGTGAACCCGACGAGGTCGGCGAAGAGCACCGTGACGATCTTGCGTTCGTCGCGCGACTCGTCTGCCTCGCGGTCGAGCAGAGCGCCGCAGAGGTTGCAGTACCGGGCACCTGCTGGGTTGTCTTGGCTACAGCTCGAGCATCGAGGCACGGGCTAAGCGTACGACGGTCGGCGCCCCAGAGCACTGGGCATTTGCAGACCTACAGCGAGACCACGCCCGCACGCAGCGACCCGAGGCGAGCGCCGATGACAGCGTCCGCCGCCTCCCGACTCTCGGGATGACCGGTGACCGCAGCTACGAACTCGTCGCGGTCGAGGCTGAAGAGCTCGACGTTCGTGCGCGCGACGACCGTCGCGGTTCGTGGAACTTCGCGCAGGAGCGCGATCTCGCCAAAGTAGTCGCCGGGGCCCAGCTTCGACGCCGGCCGGCCCCCCACGCTCACGTCCGCCTCGCCCGAAGCGAGGACGTAGAACCGGTCGCCCGGGGCTCCCTCGCGCACGATCTCCTCGCCGGCCTCGACTCGCAGCGGCCGCAAACTACGCACGAGGTGCTCGAGCGTCGACGCAGGCACGGGCGCGAACATCGGCAGGTGACGAAGGAGGGCGAGCTCTCGCTCGGGCATCGTGACCTCGGAGTCGATCCGCGCAAGCCTGGGCCAGGCGAAAAAGGTGAGAACCGGGAGCAGAACGCCCGTCGCGAGGAGCGCGCCTCGGATCCCGAAGAGGGACACGAGTAGCGGCGCCAGGATTGCCCCCACGCCGAGGGCGGCGACGAGCAGGCTCTCGATCACGCCGAACACGCGCGCCAGCACCTCGTCGGGCGCCGCCCGTTGGAGCAGCGTCAGTGCCGCGACGTCGACGAGAGTGTTCCCGACGCCTAGCACTGCGAGCAACACGAGTGCGGGCGCTTCGTGTGGCCAGACACCGATGAGCGCGATCGGAACTCCCCAGAGGAGGAGCCCGATGCCGAAGTCGGTGGCAAGCCGTCGACGGCCGACGAGAGCGAGTGCGACCACAGCCCCCGCCAGCCCACCGACCCCCACAGCAGAGTTGAGGAAGCCCGGGCCCGACTTCCCCAAGTCGAGGAGGTCGAGCGCCGCCACGACGATGAGGACGTTCAGCGCGCCGGCCACCAGCGTCTGCGCGGCGTAGAGGGCGACGACGAGTCGTAGCCGAGCTTCGACCGCGATGATCCGGAACCCGGCCAGAGCCTCGGCTCGAATCCCCGGTCCGCGCCCACGCTTTCCTGCGGTCGGCTCGGAGGTGATCCCGAGGACGAGGAGCGCCGACCAGGCGAACGTGGCCGCCGTTGCGGCGAATACAACTCCTGCGCTCGTCGCCGCTAGGAGTAGACCTCCGAGAGCGGGGCCGACGAAGCTACCCACGCTTTCGATCGTGGTCGATGCGACATTCGACGCGGTCAGCTCCTCGGGCGTACGCGCGAGGGAAGGCAAGAGTGCCGCCTGCGCCGGCCGGAAGGCGGTCGAGACCACCGAGACGAACCCGGCCAGGGCGTAGATGACACCAGCGGGGGCACCTGCAAGGGCAGCTGCCGCCGCGGCCGCCATCGCCAGCGCCCGCAGAACGTCGGAGCCAACCATGACCGGGCCGCGCCGAAAGCGGTCGCCGAGCATGGCGGTGAAGGGAGCAGAGACCGCGGCGGGCAAGAAGCGAATCAGGCCGACAAGGCCGACCGCCGCGGCGCCGCCGCGGTCGAAAGCGTAAACCGCGAGCGCGATTGCGTAGGCCCACTCACCCGTCACCGAGCCGGTCAGCGCAAGCTCGACCCTCCGCAGGTCCGGGTTCGCGAAGACGGCCCGAAACGCAACGAAGGACTCCGCCAGCCGCTCACGCGCGCCGCCTGTCATCGGGCGGATGTTTGCGACTTTCGCAACACGTGGGAAGATACGGGCACACGTCGCCGTCATGTGGACGGCTAGCCATCCGCTGGCGGTAACGAAAGGAGGCTGCATGTCCGAACAGGAGCAGGAGCAGAACGCTCCGGAGACCGACGATCCCGACGTCGAGGGCCATCGCACCAAGGCCCGGACCGACGAGGGCTCGGAGGGTCAGGAAGCGGAGCGCCGGGCGAAGGACGACGAGTCCGACGTCGAAGGCCACCGCTTCAAGGCGTAGTAGCTTGGAACGTGAAGCCGGGCGGCGCAGCCGCCCGGCTCACTTCCTCCCGAGAGTCTCCGTCAGCGCCTCGAGCAGGCGCAAGCCCGCGGCCCGCTCGTCTCCCTCCAGGTGAAACAGAGCCGCTGCCAGGCGGGCCACGACCGCATCCTCCCCCGCGCCTTCCTCGAGCACGGATCGCGCACGCCGGGCAGCCAGCAGTAGGTCGAGCGCGAGCGCGGCCTGGTTGGCGAAGAGGCCGAGCAGGTCGCTTTCCGCCAGGGTGAACTTCGAGCTCTCGGGCCGGTCGAGCACCTCCAGCACGCCGAGCGCCCGCTCTCCGTGGAGAAGCGGGGCGGCCATGAGCCCCTTCGGCACGTAGCCCGTCTGCTCGGCTAAGTCTCGTGCGAACCGCGCGTCACCCGTCACGTCCTCGAGAACGAGCGGCTGGCGCGTCACCAGCACCCACCCGGCCAAGCCTTTGCTCGAGGGGAAGCGGGTGCCTACGAGTCGGTCGGAACCCTCGCCCGAGACGGCCTCGAAGACGAGCTCGTCCGTTTCCTCGTCGAGGAGGAAGATCGAGGAGGCGCGCGCCTTGAAAATCGCCCGAGCGACCTCGACGACCGACTGGAGGAGCGCCACATGCCCCTCCTCCGAGCCGAGCACACCGGCCGCAACGGCTGCGCGAAGTCGGTCCTCGGTCATGCGGTGGGGGCGACGTTCGTCGCCGTGAGGTGGAGGACACTCTTCAGCTGAAACGGAGTCAGCTCGGGATGCTTGCCGAGAATCAGCGCGCAGATCCCTGCGATGTGGGGCGTCGCGAAGCTGTTGCCGGAGGCGCGAATAGTCGCTCCGCCGAGCCAGGCGATCTCCACGTCGAGCCCCCGCGCAAAGAACTCGACGGGGGGCGAGGGGTTGTAGAAGAACTGGAGCGGATCGGTGCCTTCGTGGCTTCCGACCGAGATGACGGACGAGAAGCGCCACGGGTAGCTGTCAACCGGCATGTTGTGCGCAGACGCGACGAGCACCGAGCGGCGAAAGTAAGCGCTGTCGGCGAGCTCGTGCAGGAGGACGGCGAGTTCCTGCTTTGTCGTAGAGAGGCTCATGTTCACCACCTCGAACCCTTGCTCGACCGCCCAGCGCAGCCCCGCGAGGAGGACGCGGCCGCTGCCGGTGTATCCGGCGCCCAGCACTCGAGCGCTGTAGAGCCCGCAGTCGGGGGCCAAGGCGCGGACAATCCCGGCGCAAGCCGTGCCGTGCCCACAGAGGTCGCCCTCGGAGTCCTCTTCGACGACGGGATCGCCGTCCTCGCCAAACGAGACTGCGACGGCGCCCTCCAGGTCGCCGACAAGCGGATGCCCGCTCTCGACTCCGCTGTCGAGGATGCAGACCCGGACGTTCGCACCCGTCGATCCGCCCCACGCCCACTCCCGGTCCACCCGCTCCGGCCAGTCGGCCGACAGCGAGATGCCCTCGACCGCTGCAGCGGGCAGGCTCCAGGCGGGGAGCTCTTCGTGCGCTTCCACGAGCGCCATTGAAGTGCGGTGCGGCTCCGGTTGCAAGGTTTCCCCGGTTTTCGGCCGGGTACCCGCTTGTAAAGCGAAGACGAGGAGGGTCGACAAGTGGCGAAAAGGCTGGAGGGAAAGAAGATCGCGTTCCTCGCCACCGACGGAGTCGAGCAGGTGGAGTTGACGGAGCCGTGGAAGGCCGTGGGGGACGCCGGAGCCGAGCCCGAGCTCCTCTCGATCGAGGAGGGAGAGATCCAGGGGTTCGACCATCTGGACAAGGCAGACAGGTTCCCGGTCGACCGGCTCGTCTCGGACGCCGACATTGCCGATTACGACGCGCTCGTCCTCCCGGGCGGGGTCGCCAACCCGGACTCCCTCAGGATGGATGAAGACGCAGTCCAGTTCGTCAGGCGCTTCCTCGACGAAGCGAAGCCCGTCGGCGTCATCTGCCACGGTCCGTGGACGCTCGTCGAGGCGGACGTCGTGAGGGGTCGGAAGCTCACCTCGTGGCCGAGCCTGCGCACCGACATCCGGAACGCCGGCGGCAACTGGGTGGACGAGGAGGTCGTGGTCGACGGTGGCTTGGTCTCCAGCCGCAAGCCGGACGATCTGCCTGCCTTCTGCGCGAAGATCGTCGAGCTGTTCGCCGACGGCGCGCCCTCCGAGCAGGCTGAGAAGACGAGGCAGAGGACGAGTGCCTAGCCGAAGACATCGCGCAAGCGCAGAGCGAGTCCCAGGTCGCCTTCGACCCTGACCTTCCCGGTCATGTAGGCGCCCATGGGGCTCTGCTCGCCGCGGGCGATGCGGAGAAAGGTGTTCTCGTCCGTCCGGATGACGCAGTCTGCCGGTGCGTCGCTCTCGGTCACGACAGCCTTCTCGCCGTCCGCTTCCAGCCGCCAGATCCCCGCGCCCTCGATGTCGAAGCGGTACGAGGCGTCGAGAGCGCGCACCCGCTCGGGGTCGATTCGCCCCGGAAGGCCCTCGAAGAACTCCCGCGCGCTTTCCACGTTCACAGCGTCGCAGGCGCCGGCTCAACGCGTCGCCGGGCCGGGGCGGGCGGAAGGAGGAGGCTGACGGCGAGCGCGAGGGCCGGCCCGACCGCAGTACCCAGGAGGGCCGCCCGCAGGTCGATGGCGTCGGCCACGGCGCCGAGGGTCAGCGCGGCGACGCCCCCCAGCCCGATCGCGAGGCCGATCGAGAGGCCGGACGCCATGCCGACACGCGCCGGCAGGTACTCCTGGCTCATGACGAGGCTGACTCCGAAGGTCCCGATGACGGCAGCGCCTGCGAGCACGACCGCGACGATGCCGACCACACCGCCCGCCAGGACGTAGACGAGGATGAGCGGCGTCGCGACGACGAAGCTCCACCGCAGCACGGGGCGGCGCCCGAACCGGTCCGCGAGCGGCCCGCCGCAGAGCGTTCCGATCGCCCCCGCGATGAGGAAGCCGCCCAGCACGAACGTCCCGTAAGTCGCGCTGCGTCCCTGGGATTTCTCCCACAGTGGGATGAACGTGAAGAGGCCCATGTGAGCGACGCTGCGCAGGCCGACCACGACGAGCAGGAGCGTAAGCCCGCGACGCTCGGCCTGCTGGAGGTCGGCGACTGCCGCACGCTCCTCCCGGCTCTGAGCGAATTCCGCGAGGTACCGGCGGACGCGTACGAGCCCCCCCGCGACGAGCAGCCCGGGCG
>Ga0137369_10003937_pt1 | contig 15190 bp, 10 predicted proteins | sample SagtaG_12_FD_104918 | JGI IMG/M metagenome (GOLD analysis project Ga0137369, IMG submission 104918) | Vadose zone soil microbial communities from Sagehorn Ranch, Mendocino, California, USA - Sage1_L_113_16 metaG | ecosystem: Environmental > Terrestrial > Soil > Vadose zone | place: USA... | reverse complement strand
GAGCGCGCGCACGTGGCGGCGCGCGAGGACCGGGTCTTCGCCGGGGAGTCCCAGCGGTACGAGACCAGGGTGGTGAACCGCAAGAACGACGAGGAGCGCGACGTCGCGGTCTCCAGCGGCCCGTTCCGCGTGAAGGGCGAGCTGATCGGGACACTCGCCACGCTGCGCGACATCACCGACCAGAAGCGGGCGCACGACACGCTCGCCCGCTCCGAGGCGCGCTACCGCAACCTCGTCGAGTCCGCATCGGACGCGATCGTGACGTTCGACGCGAACGGTCGGTTCACAACGGTGAATCACGCCGCCGAGATCGTCTCCGGCTACCGGCGCGAGGAGCTGGTGGGTCAATGGTTCGCTCCGATGCTGCCGGACGACGAGCTGCCCAACGGCCTGGCCCACTTTCAGAGAGCGTTGGCGGGAGAGACGGGGCTGTTCGAGACGCAGTTCTACCGCAAGGACGGCGAGACCCGCACGATCTCGGTCACCTATTCGACGCCGCAGCGCGACGAGGAGGTGCTCTGCCTCATCCGCGACGTGACCGACCAGAAGATGCTGCAAGAGCAGTTGATTCAGTCGGAGAAGATGTCGGCGATCGGCCAGCTCGTCTCGGGTGTGGCGCACGAGCTGAATAACCCGCTGGCGGGGATCTCGGCGTTCGCCCAGCTGCTGCTCGCCGAGAAGCGGTTCCCGCCCGATCAGCGGACCGCCGCGGAGACGATCTACAGCGAGTCCCGCCGGGCGAGCCGCATCGTGCAAAACCTGCTCACCTTCGCACGGCAGCACAAAGCCGAGAAGGTGCCGACGGCGATCAACCAGGTGCTGGATGATACGCTGGAGCTGCGGGGCTACGAGCTGAGCGTGCGCGGCATCGACGTCCGGCGCGCGTACGACGACAAGCTACCGGAGACGATGGCGGACGCCCACCAGTTGCAGCAGGTGTTCCTGAACCTCATCACCAACGCCGAGCAGGCGATGGAGCGGGTGGAGGGACGCCACCACTGCCTCACGGTGCACACCCGGCGCACCGGCGACGGCATCCGGATCGAGATCGAGGACACGGGGCCCGGCATTCCCCCCAACCTGCTGGAGCGCATCTTCAACCCGTTTTTCACGACCAAGCCGACCGGCTCCGGGACGGGGCTGGGGTTGTCGATCTCGCTCGGCCTGGTGCGTGAGCACGAGGGCCGGATTTGGGCCGAGAACGCGCCCCAGGGCGGCGCCCGCTTCGTGATCGAGCTCCCGCTCATCGCGCCCCGCGGGTCGGGAGAGTTCGCAGCCGTATCCACGGTGCCCCACGCCGGCGACAGCCTGCGCGTCCTGGTGGTGGACGACGAGGCGTCGGTGCGGGTCGCTCTGCAGCGCTATCTCTCGGGCCGAGGCCATCGCGTGGAGACCACGCACAGCGGCCAAGAGGCCTTGGAGCGGCTGCGCGCGGGGGCTTATGACGCCGTGATTCTGGACATGCGGATGCCGGACCTCTCCGGCGAGCAGTTGTTCGAGGAACTCCGTGCCTCCGATCCCGAGCATGCCGAGCGGGTGATCTTCACGACGGGCGACCTCGTGAACGAGCCGATGCGGCGCTTCCTCAACGGCGCCGGCCGGCCGTGCGTGCTCAAACCGTTCGAGCTCTCCGCCTTCGATCCGGTGCTCCCGGCGGCACGCCGGAGCCCCTGAGCCCGTAGGGGCGCAGCAATGTGCGCCCCTGCTTCGCCCTACTCCCCAACCCCGTTCACATCGCCAATGCGCCCCTCACTGGCTCTCCTCGCGCTCCTCGCGTCCCCGCTCGCGGGCCAAGGCTACGACTTCTACGCCCGGGGGCCCTATCGGGAAGCCGTTCCCCGGCCCGAGGCGATCACCGGCTACGCGGCGGGCGAGCACCACACCATGTACGCAGTCATGCAACACTATCTCGACACCTTGATCGTCACGGCAGGCGACCGCGTGCGCGTCGAGCGGTGGGGCGAGACCACCGAACACCGGCCCATTCGGGCGCTGATCATCTCCGACCCGGCGAACCTCGCGCGGGTCGACCAGATCAGGGCCGACCTCGCGGCGCTCGCCGACCCGCGCCGCACGTCGGCGGCTCGGGCGGCGGAGATCGCGGCGCGCGACCCGGCGGTCGCGCTGTTTCAATACTCGGTGCACGGCGACGAACCCGCGGGCTTCGAAGCGGCGATGCAGGTCGCCTACCAGATGCTCGCCTCGGACGAGCCGCAGACCCTCGAGATCCTGAAGTCCGTGGTCCTGGTGCTGAACCCATCGGCCAACCCCGACGGGCACGAGCGCTTTGCCGCCTGGTACAACTCCGTCGCCGTCGGGGCCGACCACCCCTGGGCCCTGGAGCAGAACGAGCCCTGGGGCATCACCGGCCGCTACAACCACTTCCGGTTCGACATGAACCGCGATCTCGTCGCCCAGAGCCAGCCGGAAGTGCGCGCCATGATGGACGGCGCGCTCCGCTGGCGCCCCCAGGTGTATGTCGACCATCACTCGACCACGCCCACCTACTTCTTTCCGCCCGTGGCGCAGGCCGTGAATCTCAACCTGCCGCCGCAGACGACGAAATGGTTCGAAACGTACGGGCGTGGGAACGCGGCGGCATTCGACAAATACGGGTGGCAGTACTTCGTGCGGGGCGTGTTCGACTTCTTCTACGTCGGCTACTGGGACGAGTGGAGCACGTTTCAGGGGGCGACGGGGATGACCTACGAGACGGACGGCGGCCCCGAGTTCAACAAGCGGCGCGACGACGGCACGATCACCACGCTGCGCGACGGCATCGCGCACCACTTCGTCGCCTCCCTCGCGACGCTCGAGACGACGGCGCGCAACCGCCAGAGCCGGCTGCTCGATTACTACGACTTCCGCCGCTCGGCCCTGGCCGAGGTGGCGGCCGACCCGATGAAGCGCATCGTGCTCGTCCCCGGCAGCGACCCCCGGACGGCCGCGCACGTGGTCGGCCTGCTGCTGCGGAACGGCATCGAGGTCTCGCGCCTGCGGCAGCCCACCGCCGTCCGCGCCGCGCACAGCTACTTGGGTGGCCCCCCCTCCGGCGCGCCACGCACCCTGCCCGCGGGGACCTACGTCGTCGACCTGAACCAGCCGCAGCGCCGGCTAGCCAAGGCGCTGCTCGAACCCAACGCGGGGATGCAGCCGAGCTTCGTCGAGCGGGAGCGCGCCAAGTTCGAGCGGAACCGCCGGCGCGGCGAGGACGCCGAAAAGGAGGACTACGGCTTCTACGACATCACCGCGTGGTCGCTGCCGCTCGCGTTCAACCTCGAGGCGTACTGGACGGAGGACGCCGGCCCCGCCGCGGTAGAGCCGGTGACCGACACGCTGCTCCCCGCCCCACCCGCGCCGGCGCGCAGCACCACGGCGTATCTCTTCACGAACGACAACACCGGCGCGGCGCGCCTGGCCCTGGCGCTCGAAGGAGAGGGATTCAAGCTGGCGGTCGCGCTGAAGCCCTTGCGGGTCGACGGCCGCACGTACGGGCGCGGTACCTTCGTGGCGCGCGTGCAGCGGAATCCCGCGACGCTCCACGATCGGGTCGCCGCGCTCGCGCCGGCGCTCGGCGTCGCCGTCACCAGCGCGCAGAGCGCGCTCCCCGACACCGGCGACGTGGGCATCGGGTCGAGCGACGTCGCCGCCCTGCAGGCGCCCAAGATCCTCGTCGCGGTCGGGGATGGCGTCTACGAGACGAGCTACGGCTGGTGGTGGCACTTTCTGACGCGCGAGCTCGCCGTTCCGTTCACGCCCGTGCCGCTCCGGGCCATGTCCGGGATGAGCGACCTGGCCGCGTACAACGTGCTGATCATCCCCGATGGGCGGGGCGCGCGGATGCGCCGCGAGCTGGGGGACGATGGCGTCGCGAAACTGAAGGCGTGGGTGCGGTCCGGCGGCGCGCTGATCGGCGTCGGCGGCGCGGCCGAGCTGGCCGCGAACAAGGACGTCGGCCTTTCGACCGTAGCCGCGCTGGGCGCCGACAGCGGCGCCAAGGCCGACACGACCGCCCCGGGCACCGTGCCACCGCTGGTCTCTTCCACCGCCCCCGCCAAGGGCCGCCCCGAATGGATCCCCGGGGCGATCTTCCGCGCCACTCTCGACCCGACCCACTGGCTCACCCTCGGCTACGAGGGCGAGCGGCTCCCCGTGTTCCTCGACGGGGACACGTTCTGGAAACCATCGCAGGGAGGCGCCAATCCCGTCGTGTTCACGAGCGATTCAACCGCGCTGTCGGGCTTCACGTGGCCCGGCAACACGGAGCGCCTGCTCAAGGGCACCGCCTGGGCGGTGGTGGAGAACCAGGGAAGCGGACGTGTGGTGCTGTTCCTCGGCGACCCGCTGTTCCGGGCGTTCTGGCGCGGCCCGGCCCGGCTGGTGACCAACGCGATCCTAGTGGGGCCGAACCGCTGAGTCAGATCCAGCGGTAGGCCAACACCCTCCGCAGCTTGATAGGGGCCACGCGGATCTTCGGAGCGACCCGGTAGCGGCTCGGCTCTTCATGCGGCCGCCGCACGCCCGGCGTCGGGGCCATGCGGAACACCCGGTCCCGCTCTTCCGGCACCTTCCAGCTGAGCGTAGTGCGCTTCTGCTTGCGCTGCACGTCGATCGTGACCGTTTCTCCCGCGTCGTAGGAGCGGAGGATACGCATTGCATGTTCTGGCGAGGTCGGCTTGCGACCGCCAATTGCGAGGATGACGTCGCCCCCCTTCAACGCGAGCGCCGAGTCCTCCGGTGCCCGCACCACCAGCACGCCCTCACGAGTTCCAAAGTACTCGCTGAGATCCGGGTTCAAGCTGACCAGCTCGATCCCGCCCCAGGGCCTGCCAAAGCTCCACTCGAACTGGCCGGGGGCCCATCCTTCGATGCGGGGCAACATCCCCTCCATCTTAGGGATCTCGATGTTCGTCGTCATCCCGTGCCATTCGACTTCGTCGGCCACGAGTGTGGCCTTGCGGCTGTCGCTGCCGCGCCGGTAGTCGACCTGCACGGTATCGCCGGGATCCAGCGCGCGGGCGAGCTCGATGAGCTTCATGCCTGGTCCCGACTCCTCGTCGTTCTCCGCTCCCACGCCGCCGAGAGCCGTGCCGTTGAACCGGGTGATGATGTCGCCCGACTTGAGACCCGCCTTCTCGGCGGGGCCGCCGGGCGTCACGGCTTCGATGCGGGCGCCGATCTTATCGTTCTGCGCGTCGGCGTCGGTCTTGACGAGCACGCCGATCCGGCCGCGGTTGCCGCTGAACGCGAAGGCGCCAAACGGGCCGGTCTCCACGCGGGTGCGCGCCCGTGGGCGCGGGGCGGGCGCAGGGCGCTCCTGCGCGGTGACCAGCACGGGCGAGAGGGTGAGGGCGGCGAGCGCCGCCAATGTCCAAGTCCGAGTCATGAGTACATCCTCCAGGCCGGTCACAGGCCGACGTAGCGAGCGCGGGTCGCGCGGACCGTCACGAGCTGCTGCATCAGGCCCACCCGCTGCTGCCAGAGTTTCACACGTTGTGCGTCCTGCGCCGGGGACGTCAGGGCGCCGTCAATGACGGCAATCCGGTCTTCCAGGTCCGCCACGAGGGCCGCGGCGCGGCCGCTCAGCACGCGGCCGTCCACATCGTAGCGCTGCAGCTGCTCTTCGAGGGTGGCCGACTGTTGCTTCACTTCCGCGAGCTCGGCGTGGAGCGCTGCCTGGTTCGGCTGCAGCAGGAGCACGCCCGCGAGGGCCGCCGCCGCGGCGAGGCTCCACACCCCCCACGTCCGCCGCCGCCGCGCCCGCTCCCCCCGCACCGCGTCCCGCACCACCGGCCACCGATCGCGCGGCGGCCGCAGCGCGGGGAGCGCCTTGAGCTGCGCCACGCGCTGGTACAGCGCGTCGAGCTCGGCCCGGCAGGCGGCGCAAGTCTCGATGTGCTTCCGCGCCCAGACCGACGCCTCGCCGGCCCGCAGCGCCAATAGATCGTCCATCGTACAGTGCATCATGCTTCCGCTCCCTCGCTTCCCTGCAACATCCGCCGCAGCCGCGCATGCGCGCGCGCCAGCTGCGACTTGGAAAAACTCACCGACTTGCCCATCAGGTCCGCGATCTCCTCGTGCGTGTAGCCCTCGACGTCGTGCAGCCACACCACCGAGCGCGAGGTGTCCGACAGGTGCTCGAACGCCCGCTCGAGGTCGATGTTGGCCCCGATGTGCGTTCCCGGCCGTCCCGCCGGCTCATCGTCCAGCGGCTCCGCGGCCCGCAACTGGTCGCGGCGGATCCGCATCAAGGCCTTGGTCGCCGCGATCCGCCGGATCCACCCCCAGAGATGCCCTTCGCCGCGGTATTGGCGAATGCTGCGTACGACCTCGAGAAAGGTCTCCTGGAGCACGTCCTCGGCGTCCTCCGGGGTCCGCATGATGCGCCGCGCGAGGTTGTAGACGGGCGTTTCGAACGCGCGAAAGAGCGCTTCGAGAGCTGCCTGGTCTCCGGCTTTCGCGCGGGCAACGAGGACGTCCGGAACGGCGAGGGCCACGGTCATTGTCCGAAAGTTAGATGTCCGGGGCGGATGGATGGTCGCGGGACTTACTTAAGTGGTTGCCCGCTAGTAAGTTGGCATTCATGCCCAACCCCGACCTCCACACCTGGCTGCACCACTGGCAAGACGAATACGACGCGGCGTACCTGTACCTGGTTTTGGCCGGCCAGGAGGCCGATCCGCACCGGAAGGACATCTACATCAAGCTGGCGGGGGTGGAGGAGCGCCACGTGCAGATGTGGGAGAAGCTCCTCGCCGAGCACGGCCATCGGGTCGAGCGGCTGCGGCCCTCTCTCAACGCTCGGCTGCGCGCGTGGTTCGGGCAGCGATTCGGGTCGGGGTACCTCCTCCCGCTGCTGCTGCGGGAGGAAGGGCAAGAGGTGAAGGGTTACCTGAGCCTCCATCGGGAATCGCGCCTGGAAGATGCGCGCCAGGTCTCGCTGCAGCTCGCCAAGGAGTCGGCGGCGCATGCCGAGACTCTGGCGGAGCTCGCGGGGAAGAAGGCCGAGCCGTGGCACCGCGCGGAGTCGGGCGGATTCCTGCGCAACGTGGTGTACGGGTTCAACGACGGGCTGACCGCGAACTTCGGGCTCGTGGCGGGCGTGATCGGCGCGGCGGTACAGCCGCACGTGATCATGATCTCGGGCGTGGCGGGCATGATCGCCGACGCGCTGTCGATGGGGTCGTCCGGCTACCTCGCCGCCAAGAGCGAGCAGGAGGTGTACGCCCACGAGATCGCCATGGAGAAGGAAGAGATCAGCCTCATGCCCGACGTCGAAGAGGACGAGCTCGCGCTGGTCTACGAGGCGAAGGGGATCGAGGGGAAGCGGGCGCGGGCGATGGCGGCCGAGGTGATGCGCGACCCGGTACGCGCCCTCGACGAGCAGGTCCGCGAGGAGTTGAAGATCGGCACGGCGCACTCGACGCCGCTCAAGGAAGGGTGGATCACCGGCGTCGCGACCGCCGTCGGCGCGTTCATTCCGGTAGCGCCGTTCTTGATCCTGCCGGGCCCGACGGCCATGTGGAGCGCGTTCGCCATCGCGATGCTGTCGCACTTCGCCGTCGGTGCGGCGCGCAGTTTCTTCACGGGGCGCGGCGTGATCCGCAGCGGAATCGATATGTTCGTCGTCGGGCTAGGCGTGGCCGCGGTCGGGTACGCGGTTGGAGACCTGGTGGCGAAGGTGCTCTAGATGACGAGGTTCAGCAGCCGATCCTGCACGTAGATCACCTTCCTGACCGGCTGTCCATCCACGAACCGCTTCACCGACTCGTCGGCCATCGCGCGGGCGAGGACGTCGTCCGGGGCGAGGCCGCGCGGCACGGTGAGCCGCGAGCGCAGCTTCCCGTTCACCTGCACGGCGATCTCTACGTCGCCGGCGGTCGCCAGGCGCTCGTCATAGGCCGGCCACCGCTGGCCGAAGACGGAGCCCTTCCCACCCACCATCTCCCACAGCTCCTCGGCCAGATGCGGCGCATACGGTGCGAGCATCACGACGAGAGGCTCCAGCGCTTCCCGTTTCCCGTTTCCCGTTTCCCGCAGCATGTTGACGTACTCCATCATCGCCGCGATCGCGGTGTTGTAGTCGAGGCTCTCCGTGTCGGCCGTGACCTTCCGAATGGTCTGATGCAGCTTGCGCTCGGTGTCCTTGGCTAGCCCCCCCCCCCGGCTCCCGCCCGTGGTGGGCACGGATGCCTCGTGCGCCAACGCCCAGACTTTCTCCAAGAAGCGGCGGATCCCCACGATCCCCGTCTCGCGGAAGTCGCCGCCCTCTTGGAAGGGCCCTAGGAACATGAGGTACATGCGGAACGTGTCGGCGCCCCACTGCCGGATGTAGGCGTCGGGAATCACCACGTTGCCGCGCGACTTGGACATCTTCGCGCCGTCCTTCACGATCAGCCCGTGCGCCCGCAGCTTGGGGAACGGCTCCTCGAAATGGATGTGGCCGAGGTCCTTGAGCACCATGGAGATGAACCGCGAATACAGGAGGTGCAGGACCGCGTGCTCGTTCCCGCCGATATACGTCGTGACAGGCAGCCACTTCTTGGTGCGCGCCGGGTCGAAGGGGCGGTCGGCGAACTCGGTGGACGGATAGCGGAGGTAGTACCACGACGAGTCGAGGAAGGTGTCGGAGACGTCGGTCTCGCGGCGCCCTTCGCGCCCGCACTGCGGGCACTTCACGAAGTACCACTCCTTGTGCCGCGCCAGCGGGCTCACTCCCGTGTCGTCGGGACGGAAGTCCTCGATGAACGGGAGCTCGACCGGCAGGTCGCGCTCCGGGACGCCCACCGGGCCGCAGGTCTCGCAGTAGATGATCGGAATGGGCGGGCCCCAGTAGCGCTGGCGGGAGATGCACCAGTCGTGGAGCCGGTACTGCAGTCGGGCCGCCGCTACCCCCCGGCTCGCGAGCCACTCGGTGATCTTCCGGCCGCCCTCACGGCAGGGGAGGCCGTCGAACGCCCCGGAGCTCATCAGCGTGCCGTCCTCCGAGACGCAGGGGAGCGGCTCGCCCTCGACTTTCACGACCTGCCGGATGGGGAGATGGAACTGGGTGGCGAACTCGAAGTCGCGCTTGTCGTGCGCCGGCACGGCCATGATCGCGCCGGTCCCGTATTCCATGAGCACGTAATCGGCGAGCCAGATCGGAATCGACTCGCCGGTGGCCGGATTGCGGGCGTACGACCCGGTGAACACGCCCGTCTTCGTCTTCTCGCCTACACGCCGCGAGACGACGTCCTTCCCCTGCACCTCCCGCAGGTAGGCCTTCACGGCGGCTCGCTGCTCCTCGGTCGTGAGGGCATCGACCAGAGAGTGCTCCGGGGCGAGCACCAGATAGGTGGCGCCGAACACCGTGTCGGGACGCGTGGTGAAGACCGTGATCTTCGCGCCCGCGGGCGTCTCGAACGTCAGCTCGGCCCCCTCGCTCCGCCCGATCCAGTTGCGCTGGAGGGTGGCAGTGGACGAGGACCAGTCGAGATGGTCGAGATTCGCGAGCAACCGGTCCGCGAACGAAGTGATCCGAAAGAACCACTGGTCGAGGAACCGTTGCTCGACCGGGGTGTCGCAGCGCTCGCAGCGGCCGTTGATCACCTGCTCGTTGGCGAGCACGGTCTTGTCCTTGGGACACCAGTTCACGGCGGCGCGCTTCTTGTAGGCGAGCCCCGCCTTGAAGAGCTGGAGGAAGAGCCACTGTGTCCACTTGTAATACGCGGGGTCGGTCGTCGACAGCTCGTGGCGCCAGTCGAACATGCCCCCGAACCGCTTCAGCTGCCGCCGGAAGTTGTCGATGTTCTGCGGAATCAGGACCGCCGGATTCGTGCCGACCGAGAGCGCGTAGTTCTCGGAATGGATCCCGAACGCATCGAACCCGATCGGCTCGAAGACGTCAGAGCCCTGGAGCCGCTTGAACCGGCCATAGATGTCCGCCCCGGTGAACGCGAACATGTTCCCGACGTGGAGCCCTTCCGCCGACGGATACGGGAACATCATCAGGTTGTAGAACGGCCGCGACGCGCCGTCCAAATCCGGCTCGTTGGTGCGGCGCTCCGCCCAGCGGTCTTGCCATTTGGCTTCCAGCGCCGCGGGATCGTAACTCGGGACGTTGCTCATAAGTGCGTGAAATTAAGCGGACTTGCCCCACCCTGTCACCCTCGGTACCTTGCGCCCGACCACTCGAATGGCTACGCGGTCCCAGCACCTCCGTCAAAACTTCCTCATTTCGGGGGCCGGCACCGCCGTCCTCCTGGTGGTTTTCGTCGCCTGGCTCACGAGCAACCGCGTCGGTCGCATCCTCGAGCAGCAAGCGGACGTCCGCGGCCGCGACGTAGCCACCCGCGTGTCCGCGATCGTCACCCAGTACCTGAAGGAACGCCGCCGCGAGGTGGTCTCTCTGGCGAGCATACCCGAGCTCGTCGCCGCCGTACGCCAGGCGGGCCAGGATGTGGTAACCCGCGGCATCGACCGCGTCCCGATCGCCACGCTCGAGGCCAGCTACGGCGCCACCCGCCAGCTGGGCAGCGCCTCCGACCTGCGGGACTATCTGCGGGCCTACACGACGATCTCGGATTTCTCGGAAATCACGGTGACCGAGAGCCACGGCCTTAACGTGCTTGCGTCCGGCCGGCCGTCGGACTTTGTGCAACGCGACGAGGCCTGGTGGCAGCGTGCGATGGCGGACGGCGCGTACGAGGGCGATGTGCAGACCGACTCGGCAACCGGCGCGGCGGCGTTCGAATTCGACGTCGCGATCCGGGGCCCGCGTGGCGGGCGGCCTCTGGGCGTGTTGAGCGCCGTGGTCACGCTGGAACAGCTGGCCAAACTGCTCGGCACCCAGGAGCTGGCGGGCCGCGCGTACCTCCAGATCGTGGACAGCAGCGGCACGGTGCTCGTTGCGCCCGACGCGGCCCTGCTCCTCCAAACCCTTCCCGACAAGGATCGAATCCGGTTCGCCGGCGCAGCCTCAACGACTCAGGTCCTGACCAGCCGGGGAGAACGGGAGTTGGTGGTTTCGGCGCCGGCTAACCAGGGAGTGTGGTGGGTGCTGTATCGCCAACCAGCGGCCACCGCGTTCGCGGCCGCCCGCAGCACCCAGCGGGGCGTGTGGATCGGCGCTCTTCTGGTCGCGGCGATCGTCGTGGGCGCCCTGTTCTGGCTGTCCCAGCGCCTCGGCCGGCTCGTCACGGAGCCGGTGAAGGCGGCGGGTGCGATCGCGAGCCGGGTGGCCGGCGGTGATCTCTCCGTCACCGTCTCGACGCACCGCGCGGAGGCCTCGGAGGTGGGCGAGCTGCTGTCGTCGGTGCACTCCATGGTCGTCGCGCTGCGACGCCTGGTCGGCGCGATCCGCGCCGCCGCCGACGAGGCGGCCGCGATGGCCGCGGAGATCTCGGCCTCGACCGAGGAGATGAGCGCGTCGACGCAGGAAATGGCCGCCACGTCCCAGGATCTGTCGCGGCGCGCGGGGGAGCAGGCCCACCTGGTCCGCGCCGCGGCGGACGATGCGGCGCGCATCCTGCAGATCGCGGCGCGCCTCGCGCAAGGCGCGGAGGAGGCGGCGCGCCGCAACACCGACCTGTCGGCGCTGGCGCGGCGCCACAAGGGCGGACTCGATGAAAGCACCGTGCAGCTGGCCAAGCTCGCCGACGAGGTGGCGAAGGGCGCCGAGGAGGCGGAGGCGTTGACCAAGGCGTCCGGGGACATTCAAAAGTTCGTCGTCCAGACCAAGGCGGTCGCGACCCAGACGAACATGCTGGCGCTGAATGCGGCCATCGAGGCAGCGCGCGCCGGCCCACAGGGCCGCGGCTTCGCCGTGGTGGCCGACGAAGTCCGCAAGCTCGCCTCCGTGGCCGCCGCCGCCGCGGGCCAAACGGCCGACACGGTGCGGGGAGTGCTGGCTCAGGTGCAGGCAAACCGCGATCGGCTGGTGCGGCTCGCGCAAGGCGGCGCGGCGGTGCGGGAGGCGGCCACGACGGCGGCGCAGGGATTGGCCACGGTCGCCGGCGAGGCGGACGCCAACGACGCGTGGAGCCGCGAGATCGCCCAGTCGGCGACGGAGATGCGGACGCTCGTGGAGGAGATCGCCAACCGCCTCGGCGCCGTCGCCCAGCAGACCGACGGCCTGCTGGCCTCCGCTGAGGAGCTCGCCGCGTCGGGCCAGGAGCAGAGCGCGTCGACCCAGGAGATCGCCTCGTCGGCCAACCAGCTGGCCGAGGCGGCCGACAAGCTGACCGGCGCGGTGAAATCGTTCCGGCTGCTGGCGGACGAGCAGGGCCCGCCCCCCGAGCGACAGGCCGCGGACTAGGCCCTTTGGTCCAGCGCGGTGCCGCGCCTGAACGAGGACGCGACCGCGACGCCCGCCACGATCAGGTTCGCCACCACCACCGGCACGGCGTGGATCAGGCCACCGTACACGGCCCAGAGGCACGCGGCCACGCCTTGAACCCGCCGGAGGGCTACCGATGTCTTGGTGAAGTACGAAACCAGGAACACCGCGGTCGCGAGCCACCCGATCCAGTCGCGCATCAGCCCTCCGTCACGGCATCGGCTTCGGCGCCCTCGCGAAACGTCAGCCAGTCTGTCCGCACTCGGTCCCACTCCTGGATCACGAGCCCCTGGCCCTCGAACAGCGCCCGGATCTGGGTCGGTCCCCAGGCCACGATCTCTTCGAGAATCGGCACGAGGACGCTGAGGGCATCGTCGCTGATCACGGTGCGCTTCGCGATCTGCGCGATCTCGCGCGCCTCCGACGCCGCGATGGTGAACCCATCGCCGCGGTTGACGTGCAGCATGACCGGAATGTCCGACTGGCCGTCCCCGACGTACACGACCTGGTCCCGCGGCAGCGCGAGCTGCAAACGCCGCTCCTCGACCGCCGCCACCTTGCCGTAGCCGGCGGCCACGCGTACGACCGAAGCGATGGCTCCCGATTTCTTGTCCCAGGTGAATCGCGTGCCCACGACATGATCCGGCGGGACGATGCCGTCGAGGGCGGCGAGGACGACTTCCTCCGGCGCCGCCGAGATCACGCAGAAATCGAAGCGGTGGCCGTCGATGCCCTGGGCCAGCATGGTGGTGAGCAGCCGGACGTTGCGCTTCAGCCGCACGCGCCGCCCGACCTCGAGCAGATCGGCCTTCGTCACCCGTCGGTACTCCGGGTCGTGCCCGAGCAGGTAGGCGAGCTCCGCGCCCTGTTGCACCAGGTTCAAGCGGGCGAGCGCCGCGACCTTCTCGCGGAAGCCCGAGATGCCGAGCAGCTCGCTCAGAACGATGCCGGAATCGTTGAAGCTGAGCGTCTGCTCGAAGTCGCTCGCCAGCAGGTATTGCTTCGTCATTGGGAACTCCTCAAAAAAAAGCCGCTCCACCGAAGCGGAGCGGGCCGAGTGCACCGTGCGACACGTGCGATCACGTCAGCCAGTACGCGCGCTCCCCGGGCTCACTCGCCCAGTCTTGTGGCAGCGATTCGACGCACAGTGCGTCATGCGCGAATTGTACCCAGAGGGAGGCGAGCAGGTCAACAGCCGCTAGTCCCCGAAGAATGCGAGCCGCACCTGCAGCACGTCCGGCAGGCGCTGCAACTCCTCGAGCACGCCGTTGGTGAGCGCCTGGTCCACGTTGATCGCCGCCAGGGCGTCGTCCCCCGGCGTCGCGCGGCGTGCCTGGTGGTAGCTCGCGATGTTGATCCCCGCGCCCCCGAGCACGGTTCCTACGCGCCCGATCACGCCGGGCACGTCGCGGTTCCGGATCACCAGCATCCATCCGTCGGGGGCCACGTCCACGTGGTAGTCGTCGATGCGGACCACCCGGCCGTGGCTGTTGCCCACCAGCGCGCCCGCCACGCGCACGCGTCCCCGCGGCGTGTCCACCTTCACGCCGACGGAGGTCTCGAACCCGGGCTCCGGCGCGCCGGTCTTCCGAGCGAGCTGGATTCCCTTCTCCTCCGCGAGCACCTGTGCGTTCACCAAGCTGACCGGACCGGCGTCCATCGCCGCCAACAGGCCCTCCAGCGCGGACATCAGGACCGGACGCGGTGCCACCTCGTCTCTGCCGCCGTAGGCCACCTCGACCCTGGTGATCGGCCCGTCCGCCAGGGCGAGGGCGAGCCGGCCGAGCCGCCGCGCGAGGTCGAGCAACGGCGTGAGCCGCCTGAGCGCGTCGCCGCCGATCCCGGGGACGTTGATCGCGAACGACAGGTCGCCGGCGAGCAACGCGTCGCGCACCGCCACGCAGATCTCCACCGCGACGCGCTCCTGCGCCTCCGCCGTGGACGCCGCGAGGTGCGGCGTGAGCAGCACGCGGTCGAGCCCGCGGAGCGGCGAATCGGCCGGTAGCGGCTCCACCGCGAAGACGTCGATCGCCGCCCCTCCGATGCGCTTCGCCCGGACCGCCTCGGCGAGGGCGGCATCGTCCACCAGCTCGCCCCGCGCCGTGTTGATCAGCACCGCCGTGGGCTTCATGAGCCGCAGCCGCTCGGCATTGATCAAATGGCGGGTCTCGTCGGTCAGGGCGACGTGCAGGGTCACTACGTCCGCCGTGCGCAGCAGGTCGTCCAGCGGCAGGAGCCTCACCTGGAGCTCGGCGGCCCGCTCGGGAAGGAGATAGGGATCGTGCGCCACGACGTGCATCCCGAAGGCGCGCGCCAGCTGCGCGACGTGCCCGCCGATCCGGCCGAGCCCCACGACGCCGATGGTCTTGCCCCGCAGCTCGGTTCCCTCGAACCGCTTGCGATCCCATTCGCCCTGCCGCATCGCCGCCGCGGCCTCGGGGATGCGCCGTACCAACGCGAGCAGCAGCCCCATCGCGTGCTCCCCCGCGCTCACGGTGTTGGCGCCCGGCGCGTTCATCACCGCGATACCGCGCCGCGTCGCGGCGTGCACGTCGATCGTGTCCACGCCCGTGCCGGCCCGTGCGACGACGCGCAGGTTCGGGGCCCGCGCCAGCAGATCGGCGGTGACCCGGGTTTCGCTCCGCACGATCAACGCATGGGCCCCCGCGAGCGCCCGCTCCAGGTCCTCACGGGGCTTTCCCGCGACGCTCACCAACTCGACCTCCGGCGTCGCCGCGAGGAGGTCGAGGCCGCTCTTCGCGACCTTATCCGCGATGACGACGCGCCAGGTCACCCTACAGGACTCCCTGCGGTCGCCGCACCGACTCGGCGATCAGGGGAAGCAGCTCGCCCAGGGCGGCCACGGTGTGGTCG
>Ga0137369_10003926_pt1 | contig 15210 bp, 12 predicted proteins | sample SagtaG_12_FD_104918 | JGI IMG/M metagenome (GOLD analysis project Ga0137369, IMG submission 104918) | Vadose zone soil microbial communities from Sagehorn Ranch, Mendocino, California, USA - Sage1_L_113_16 metaG | ecosystem: Environmental > Terrestrial > Soil > Vadose zone | place: USA... | reverse complement strand
GAAGGCGCGCGGCGCCGTGACCGGCACGGCGACGGTGCCGCCGCCGTTGACCGCCATCACGAGCGCTGTAATCGCGGCCAGCGCCTGCGTGCCGGGCAGCCGCCGTCCGGCGTCGTCCACCAGGAACAGCTTCTCGCCGCCGCTGTCGATCCGCACGCCCATGTGCGCGTCCAGCACCGGCGTGATCCGCGCCAGCCGCTCCATGCCCTCCTCGAACTCCTCGCCGCTCTGGAATAGGCGGCTGTCGTCCAGGTTGGCGTTCAGCTCGACCATATCGACCTCCAGCCGGCGCAGGATGTCGGGCAAGATGCTGGAGACGTTCGCATAGGCGTAATCGATCACCAGGTTGAAGTCGCGCGCGATGCCGGCGAGCGCCTCGGGGCGCAGCGCCTTGAGGAAGGCGTCGGTGTAGGTCTTCTCGACGTTCTCGGCGTCGCCGATCCGCCCAACCTCGTCGAGATATACCCGCCGGTAGTCCTCACGGAAGAACACCCCCTCGATCTTGCGCTCGGTCGCGCTGTCGATGTCGAGGCCGTCCGAATCGAAGAACTTAATATCGACCACCCGGTTATCGAACGGCGAGAGCCGCACGTGGACGCCACCGGCCGCGCCGAACGCGTTGGTGATGTAGCGCGCGACCGGGATGGGGACGCTATGCAGATCCGAGACATGCACGCCGGCCGAGGGCAGCCCGGCGATGATCGCGCGCTTGAGCATCCGCGGGCTATAGTGCGCGTCGCGATTCATGGTCACGGCTGTGCCGCGCGGCAACGTCGCGCCGAAGGCCGCGCCAAGCTTGGCGCAGAACTCCGGCGTCAGGTCGATGTTGACCAGCCCGGTGATGCCGAAGCGCCCGAACAGCACACGTCGCCCTTGCGAGCCCCAGATGATGCTGCTGCTGATCGTCGCGCCCTCATCGACCTCCTTGCTCGGCCAGATCTTGACGTTCGCGCCGATCACCGCACCGGCGTTGATGATCGTCTGGTCGCCGACGACGACGCCCTCGAACAGCACCGCGCGGCTCTTAATGTTGCACTGCCGCATGACGATCGCGCCGCGTAGCTCGGCCCGCTCGCCGATGTAGGAGTTGCGCCAGATGATCGACCGGTCGATCGTCGCGCGCGTGTCTACGACCACATAATCGCGGATCGCCGATGGGCCGTGGATGGTCACCCCACCCTTGATCTTCGCGCCATGACCCAGGTAGACCGGGCCGAAGAACTGGGCGTCGGGCGCGATCTCGGCGTCGCCCTCGACCCACACCTCGTCGAAGATGTTCTGTCCGACGCGCGGCAAATTGACTTTGCCGGACATGTAATCGCGGCATGCGCGCATATACTCCTCGATCGTGCCCACGTCGGTCCAGTAGCCCTCGGTGATATAGCCGAACAGGGGGTCGTCCTTGCGGAGCATCTTCGGGAAGACATCCTGCGACCAGTCGGCGACCACGCCCTTCTCGATGTACTTGAAGACCTCCGGATCGAGCACGTAGATGCCGGTGTTGACCGTATCGGAGAAGACCTCGCCCCAGCTCGGCTTCTCAAGGAACTGCTTGACCCCGCCCTGCTCGTCCACGATGATCACGCCGTACTCCAGCGGGTTCGGTACCCGCGTGAGGGTGAGCGTCGCCAGCGCCTCCCTGGCTTTGTGGAACGCCATGATCTTCGACAGGTCGAAATCGGTCAGCGCGTCGCCCGAGATCACCAGGAACGGCTCCTTGAGTAGATGCTCGGCGTTCTTGACGCTGCCAGCCGTGCCGAGCGGCTGCTCTTCCAGGCAGTAATCGATATGCACGCCATAGGACGCGCCATCGCCGAAGTGATCCTGGATGACATTGGCGAGGTACTGGACGGTGACGACGATGTCGGTGATACCGTGCAGCTTGAGCAACTCGATGATCTGCGCCATCACCACGCGGTCGACCAGCGGAACCATCGGCTTGGGGCGGTTGATCGTGAGTGGGCGCAGACGCGAGCCTTCGCCTCCGGCCATGACGACAGCTTTCATGGGCGCGGCTCCTCTCATTCATAGGCCGCGGGCCACCTCGGCCGCGGACGGGATGGGTTGAGGATGTGCGCCAGTATAGCACGCGGGCGGCGGCGGGGGCAACTGGGAATAGTATAGAAATCATACGAGTCAGCGATCAGGTTGGCCTCGCATGAATCATTGTGTTTTCTGCTTGTCTATTACTGCAAGTAGTGGTATAGTGCGCGGCGCCGACCCCTAAAAGCACAACAGAATAAGGAGGGACCGCGATGTCTCAACGAGGATCCGCGACGTCAGGCAGCTCTGCGAAACAGAGCCGAAGAACCTTCTTGCGCCGGAGCGCGTTTACGGCCATCGGCCTCACGATGCTGGGGCGCGTGACGACCCCTTCCGCGCGTGCGAGCGCTCGCGCACCGGCGGCCTTCGCAGCGCGCGCCATGGCAGCCGTCGAGGATGTGCAAGAGGCTAGCATCGCCGACTTGCAGGCAGCGATGACGTCGGGGCAGATGAAAGCTCGCGATCTAGTCCTCAAGTATGCGGAGCGTATCAAGACACTCGATCAGGATGGCCCGCATGTTCGCTCGGTTATCGAACTCAACCCCGATGCACTCGCCATCGCCGATGCCCTCGACACCGAGCGCGCCGCCAAAGGCCCGCGCGGTCCGCTCCACGGCATTCCCATCCTGCTGAAGGACAACATCGACACGGGGGATAAGATGCTGACCACGGCCGGGTCGCTGGCCCTGGTCGGTACGCGCCCGCCTCAGGATGCGCCGGTCGCCAAAGGGCTGCGCGACGCCGGCGCGATCGTCTTCGGCAAGACCAATTTGAGCGAGTGGGCCAACTTCCGCTCGACGCACTCGACGAGCGGGTGGAGCGGGCGCGGGCGACAATGCCTCAACCCATACGTGCTCACTCACAACCCCTGCGGCTCCAGCTCCGGATCGGCGGCCGCTGTCGCCGCGAGCTTCGCCGCCGCCGCGCTGGCGACTGAGACAGATGGCTCGATCGTGTGCCCAGCCCATGCGTGCGGCATCGTCGGAATCAAACCAACCGTCGGCCTGACCAGCCGTGCCGGGGTCGTCCCGATCGCCCACAGCCAGGATACCGTCGGCCCGCACGGGCGCACTGTCGCCGATGCGGCCGCGGTGCTCGGCGCCCTGACCGGCGTCGACTCGCGCGACCCGGCGACGGCGGCGAGCGCCGGGAAATTTCAGAAGGACTATACGCAGTACCTCGACCCTAACGGCCTGCGCGGTGCGCGCATCGGCGTCGCTCGTGAAACCTTCTGGGGCTATAGCGCGGATGCTGACAAGATCTGTGAGGCCGCGATCGCGGCGATGAAAGCGGCGGGCGCGGTGATCGTCGACCCGGCCGACATCCCGACCGCGAATGATATCGTCTCGTCGCCGGAACTCGATGTCCTGCTCTACGAGTTCAAGGCCGACCTCAACCAGTACCTTACGACCCGCGTGCGGAACGAGCAATTCCTGAATGTGCCGGATCTGCGCACGCTCGAGCAGATCATCGCCTTCAACGAAGCGATCGCCGAAGTCGAGATGCCCTACTTCGGCCAGGAGATCTTCGTGCTGGCTCAGGCGAAGGGGCCGCTCACCGACAAGGATTACCTCGACGCGCTCGCCAAAGACCACCAGATCTCGCGCGAGCAAGGGATCGACGCGGTGATGGACAAGCTCAACCTCGACGCGCTGGTCGCGCCGACCGGCCAACCGGCCTGGCCGACCGATCTGCTGAATGGCGATCACTTCCTGGGCGCCAGCTCGTCACCCGCGGCGCTCGCCGGCTACCCGCTGATCACCGTCCCCGCCGGCTTCTCGCGCGGGCTGCCGGTTGGGATCACCTTCATGGGGCGGGCCTTCAGCGAGCCGACGCTGATCAAGCTGGCCTACGCCTTCGAGCAATCGACCAAGGCACGGCGCGCGCCACAGTTCCGCGCGACGCTTGAGCTGCCCTAGAATGGTTAGGGAACGAATAACGCGGGTAGAATTCTGACCGGGTTATTTGACGAAAGACGAAAGACGAAGGACGAAAGTGCTTTCGTCTTCCGTCCCTCGTCCAGTCGAGCCTATATTTCCGCCGATGTATGCTCAGGACTGGTGCTTGCGCAGCTCCTCGACGCGCGCCGCGAGCTGGGCGATCCGCGCGCTCAGGTCGTCGATATCGCGCTTGGAGGGGATGTTCATTCGGTTCAGGAAGTCCTCCATGCCCTGCCCGACCCGCTCGCCGACCTTTTGCACCTGGGGCCGGCCCTCACGAACGCGCGATCGCAGCTCGCGGAGCAGCTTCTCGGCGTCCTTCTGGGCCAACTCGCCGCGCTCGACCAGCTTGTTCACAAATGCTTCGGTCTCATCGCGCGTCATTGCGACCGCGCCGATGCTGGCGAGCAGCAGCCGGCGAATCCCCTCGAAGAGCGTGTTACCGGCGTTCGCCCCGGCGTCCTCGACTTCGTTGATCTTGATCTCGACTTCTTCGGTCATGGTGGTGCCTCCGTTGCTCTGGCGCGTCGCCGCGCGCTTGGTTGTTGCGACTGTCATGATTATACTTCCTCAGGCTCGATTGTGCTCGAACAGTTATGACGCGCTGCGTTATACTCCTAATATAACACACTGCGTCATGATTGTCAAGCGGGAATCGAACGCCTTGCCAGGATCGCGATCGGTGGTATCATACACCCTGTCGCGAGACGCAATACCGCAGAAGGTATGGGGAGATATCGTATGTACAGCAAGTTTGGAACCGCGGTCGCCATCTTGATGGGCGCGTTCCCCTTTCTCGCGCTCGGCTATACGATAGCAGGAGTGTCGGCGACCGCGATCATCGTCTACGCGGCGGTTCTGGTCATCCTGCTTGGCGGGCTGCTGCTCGCGCCGCGCCTGAACCTCGCCGAGGCGAGCGCCAACACGGCTGAGCGGACGCCCCGCGCGCCGGCCCCGCCGCTCGAGTGGAACTGGGATGGGGTCAACCGCCAGCCGGGGGAAGAGGACGAATGACAAGAGACAGGAGACAGCACCTTCTCCTGTCTCCTGTCTCCTGTCTTTTGTCTGTGGTCTACCCTTCGCGGACGGCGCGGCGGAAGCGCCACCAATGCAGCGTGGCCATGAAGGGTGCCACCGCCAGGAACCCGGCCCAGACCGCGACCAGCCCGCCGCCGAGCGTGTTTATCAGCAGGAACCCCAGCGCGACCGAGATCCAGATGCCCCCGCCGGTCACCAGCAACGGGAAACGCGTGTTGCCGGTACCGCGCAGCCCGCCCGACTGCACGAACAGGATCGCCCAGAACGGCTGCGCCAGCGCGACCACCCGCAGCCCGGCGGCTCCGGCCGCGATCACCGTTGGGTCAGCGCTGAACAGCCGCATGATTGGCGCCGCGAAGATCAGGATCACCAGCGCGATCGCGCCCATCCAGCCGATCGCGCAGATCGTCGCGAAACGCGCCGCGGCCGCTCCCTCGCCGAGGCGCCGCGCGCCCACGCTCTGGCCAACCAACGCCGTCGCAGCGATGCCGAAGCCGATGCCGGGCAGGAACGAGAGCGAAAGCGCGTTGAGCGCGATCCGGTGCGCCGCCAGGGTTTCCGTCCCCAGCCTTGCGACGACGATCGTGAGGACGAAGAAGGCGCTCGCGATCAAGATCTGCTCCATCGCGGCCGGCACGCCGATCCGCAGCACATCGCGTGCGACCCCGAACTCGGGGCGCCAGCCGCCAAGCCCAGATCGTGCCCTGCCGATCGAGACCCCATTGCTGCCGCGCCATAGCGCACCGATCAGCAGGATTAGCGCCAGCCCGCGGGCCAGGAAGGTCGCCCAGGCGCTGCCGACCGGCCCCAGCGCCGGCAGGCCAAAGTGGCCGTAGATCAGCCCATAGGCTAGCCCGACGTTCACGACATTCGCGATCGCCGTGACGACCATCGGCGTGCGCGAGTCGCCCGCGCCGCGCAGCACCCCGCCGCCAATAAACAGTGCGACGAGCACCACGACGGTGCCCATCGTCACCTGGAGGTACTCGACGCCGATCCGCGCGACCACCGGCTCCAGTCCGAACAGCCCGATGACTGGCCCAGACAGTAGCAGACCGCCGATCGCCAGCGGGATCGACAAGATTCCGCTCCACAGCAGCGATTGGCGCGCCAGCCGGCTCGCCCGCCGCGTATCGCCCGCGCCGAACGCCTGCGCGACCAGTACCGAGCTGCCGACTGCCAGCGCGCTCAACGCCGCGATCAGGAAGAACATCACCTGGAGTGCGCTGCCGACGCCGGCGATCGCCGTCGTGCCCAGCCCCGCGACCAGCAGCGTATCGACGATGCCGAGCATCGTCTCCAGCAGGTTCTCGCCGATCACCGGCCCGGCGAGCGCCAGCACCCGACGGCGTATCGTGCGCTCGTCAACGTTAGGGCTTGGGGGATCCCCGGCCGCATTAGAGTCACTGGGCTGTGGATCGACATGGTCTTCCAGAAGCGTTATTCCAGGCCCATCGCCTAAAGCAGGCTTCTCTGCGAAGGGTTCTTCAATAGCGATCATAGATTGCCGACCTCCTCCGCGGTGAGATATCAACGGACCGAGCGATTTCGCGCGGTTCTGCTGTGTCGATCAAAGAACTGCTCCATCTGTTGAACCCGCGGCGCCAATGCACTTCGAAAAGATGTTTCTATCATACCGGCTTCAGGAGCTTCAGTATAGGGACGTGCGATGTATTCCGAGTGTCCAAACGACGGAGGGGCACCTTTCGATCGACGCAAGACTACTCAGACTACTCCATCTCGGCAAGCCCCGCCTCGCGCCCCACGACCTGCCGCGACATGCCGCTATGGTTACGACAACTGCCCCAGAATCAAGCCATCGCGCACGCGGTCGGGCAGAAATCGTAGCATGGCCCGAAACCTGGCGTCCCGGCCGACGAGATAGCGCGTCTTCGGTTTTTTGGCTGTCAGCGCGTGCATAACCGCTTCGGCGACATCCTCGGGCGGCGATCCGGCTTTGCCGGTCGCGGCCGCGACGCTACGCAGCGCGTCCATCGCCGAACCATAGAGGTCGTACGCCCTCTGCGGAAACGTTCGCGCGATCTCGTAGCCCTCGGCGGCGGATTTGTCCCAGATCGGCGTCGCGATTCCGCCGGGTTCGACGATTGAAACCTCGATGCCCCAAGGCCGCAGCTCCATCCGCAGCGAGTCGGTCAGCGCCTCCAGGGCGAACTTCGAGGCGTTGTAGGGGCCGGTGAACGGCAGGGCCAGTCGGCCGCCGATCGATCCCATATTGACGATCCGGCCGCGGCCGTTGCGTAGCAACGGCAGAAACGCCTGCGTGACGGCGATCTGCCAACCACGTTCACGTCGAGCTGTCGGCGCAGCTCTACGGCTGGAATGAATTCGAGCGGAGCCGCGATGGCGATGCCGGCGTTATTCACCAGACCGGCCAGCCCGGCCTCCCCGACCGCGCCCGAGACGGCTTCAGCCGCCGCCGCGATCGACGCCGCGTCGGTGACATCGATGAACAAGGGGGTGAGCCGATCCGATGCCTTGCGCTTCAACGCCTCGGCATCGGCCTGCTTACGTATCCCCGCGAAGATCTGGAATCCGCTTCGATCCAGCAGTAAGGCGCACGCCTCGCCGATTCCGGTCGATGCTCCGGTCACTACCACCGCGCCGCCTGGCGCTGTCTGATTCGCAGCCATCGAAGTCTCCTCATCTGATTCCTCCTTCGGGCGCCCGTCTTGTACGGGCTAATGGCAGGGTCAATGGCTTTCCCTGGTCCACAGTATCATTTTTGTCCCTACTTGCCAAGCTGTGCATAAGCGCGTATTATAACACCAGGGCCAGGCGACGCGTCTGGCGAGGCGGAAGGCCGCACTCCCACGTGCAGGCGGAGCTTGCTGCGCTCCGTACATGTGCATGTGCATCTCGATCTCGCCGGTCATGTTGCGCCGCTGTGCTCCGCAGCACGGCGCATCCTTTGCAGACGAAGGCCTCCTCGCGCGAGCAACGCCATGTGAAAGCAGCGGGTTGTTCTCGGATGGATGGGGCGAAACAGCGACGTGTCAACTGGGTGATTCACACACGAAAGGGCAATCATGTCTACTCAGGAACGAAATAAGAATCAACTCCAGCGCCTCTACGATGAAGTGATCAATACGGGTGATCTCGAGCGTGCGAACCTGTATATCACGCCGGATCGTCCCGACAACGATCCGGGGCTGCCCCCCGAGATGACGCGGGATCGGGAGGGCTTCAAGCTGTTCTTCCGCATGTTTCGAGCGGCCTTCCCAGACCAGAAGTTCGACATTGACTTCATGGTTGCCGAAGGGGAGAAGGTCGTCGCGTACGGCACGGTGGAAGGAACGCACACCGGCGATTTCCTGGGGATGCAGGCTTCAGGCAAGCCGTTCAAAGTCCGCAATATCGACATCTGTCGCTTCACTGAAGAGGGACTGATCGCCGAACACTGGGGGCTCTTCGACTTGGCCGGCATGATGCGGCAGTTGTCGTAGGGAGCCAGACGATGATTCTTGTAACCGGTGCCACCGGCCTGAACGGCAGCACGTTGGTACGTCGACTATCGGCAAAGGGTGTCCCCGTGCGCGCACTGGTGCGCAGCACCGCCAGGGCTGCGGGGATTTCCTCGCTGCCGAAGGTCGAGATTGTGGAGGGCGACATGGCGCGCCCTGAGACGCTCACCGGGGCGCTGCGCGGCGTGGACCGCGCCATGCTCATCTCGTCCTCAGACCCGGCGATGCTCGAGGTGCAATCGAACTTCATCGAAGCCGCCCGGAAGGCAGGCGTCACGCACGTCGTCAAACTTTCCGGAATCATAGCGGAACTCGACTCGCCCTTTCGCTTCGCCCGGATGCACGCCGAGATTGAGCGCAGGCTGGAAGCCTCGGGGATGGCATTCACGCATCTGCGCGCCGGCGAGTTCATGCATGCGTACTTTCGACAAGTGCCGTCGATCGTCGCGAAGGGGGCGTTGTTCCTGCCCATGGAGGATGCGAAGATCGCGTCGATCGACGTCGGCGACATCGCCGAGGTCGCCGCCACCGTCCTAACTGGCCCCGGGCACGAGGGGAAAATCTATCCGCTCACCGGTCCCGAGGCACTCAGCATGGCCGAGGTTGCAGCGAAGCTCTCCGCCGCCACCGGAAAGCGGATCCAGTACGTAAACGTCACTCCCGACGAAGCAAAGCGTGCCCAACTTGCCGCCGGAATGCCCCCATTCACCGCCGATGCGCTGGCCGAGCTTTTTGCCGAGCGGCGGAAGGGCAAGGAGGCGCAGGTTTCACCGATCATCCAGACGATTTTCGGGCGGCGAGCGACCCGCTTCGACGAGTTTGCCAAGCGGAATGCCGCGATCTTCCGCGGCGAGCAGCCGGCACTGCAGGTCTGACACCGTGCCCAATCGCTGCGGAGGGAATGATCGCGGAACTCCCGCAGGGACGCCGCACACCGCACCGGCGCTTCCGCATTTGACTGACCAGCGTGGCGGACAAGAAGCCATCGCCAAGATTCGGAGCATGTCGTAAATACCGTCCAGCGCGGCGCGCGCTGGAGGCGCGCGGCGGTTGACGGCGGCGCCCGGAGCCCAGTCGAGGTCGCAACCTGCGGATATAACCAAGGCAGCCGATGCACCGAGGTCGACCAGGAGGTGCTTGGCAAGCAATCGGAACAGCGATCGGAGTGTTGTGCGGAGAAGGAAGACGTGATAGGCGACGGAACCACTCAACCCCATTTTCTAAACCGCGTGTCGGATGATGAGTATGGACAGGGTGAGTGCCCCAGGTCCCTCCGCTGGCGGATGGCTGCCGAGGAGCAGGAACAGCAGGGCGATCAGCAGGAACACGACGAAGAGTGACACGGCGCTCTCGAAGTCCGGAAGCAGTTGGCACGGCGGTGTGCCCTTTGACTGTGGGTCGACGGTCGCATGGAGCGCGCGCCGGAGCTGATGCACGCTGGCGAACCGATCGCGCGGATCCAGCGCGGTGGCGCGGGCGATCGCACGGTGGAGCGCCGTGTCGTGGGTCGTGTCGAACAGCTCCTGCAGCAGCACCCCCAGCGCATAGATGTCGCTGCGCTCGTCGAGCGGCGCGCCGCAGCGCTGCTCGGGCGGCGCATACGGCAGCGTTCCGATCGGCTCCGCGTCATAGGTGGCTGGGTCGCGCGGGCGCGCCAGCCCTAGGTCCAGCAGCACCACACGACGCCCCACACACATCACGTTGGACGGCTTTATATCGGCGTGGATAATCGGCGGTCGCTGGCGGTGCAGATAGGCGACGATATCGCAGAGGCTATCAGCGATGACCAGCGCCTCAACCTGCGCGAGTGGGCCACCCGCCAGCACCTGGTCGAGCGGGACGCCGTCGACGTAGTCCATGACGATGTAGCAGTCCCGTCCCGCGCGGAAGGCAGTGCGCAGGCGGGGGATCTGCGGATGACGGAGCCCGCTGAGGATGTGCGCCTCCCGGACGAAGTCGCGAACGGCAAGCGCGCGGGCGCGCCCGCCCGGCCGTGGGTTGGTCGACAATCGCTTCACCACCACCTTGCGGTCGCACCAGCGATCATAGCCACCGTAGACCGAGCTCACATCGGTCGCGGCAAGCACTCGCGTCACGGCGAATCGCTCCTGGAGCAGCGTGCCGCGCGGCAGTGGGTCGGGGATGTGGGGCGCCACGTCTAGGGAGTATGGATCGACAGGCATGGCAGATCTCCTTGCGATTAGCGTAAGCAGTCGAAGCCGAACACGGTGGCGATCGCCGAGTAGGGCGTCAGCATGGTCAGGCGGAGGGTGCGGTCGGGGAGATGGATGATGATCGTGCCAAGATCAAATGCTTGGCTGAGGATCGACTGGCGGCGCATCAGACCGCGGAGGCCGGGAATGGGATAGAGGTCCTGTTGGATACGGCCGCGCCGGAGTTGGCGGACTAGGATGCGGTCGTAGCGGACGCTGACAGCGTAGACACGCCAGGCGTGCAGGGCGTAGCCCGCCATGACACTCCCGGCCAGTATCCCGACCATGAGCAGGATGGGATTGCTGTGGGCGATGCCCATTGCGGCCAGGAAGACGCCGATGAAGGCGCGGATCATGATAGGCGGGAGGGCGGCGAGCGGGTGGCGGCGCAGCGTGATGGCCGGGCCGGGGACGATGGGTGCTGGTTGTCGCATTGGAACCTCACTGTTCACATGCGCGCGGCTGTCGGTGCCACACCCATCATCCCATCACAACGACCGGTTGACCTCGGTCCCGGATGGACATCCGGGCTGATCTGCGGCACGAAAACGGCCACCCCGCGAGGGGTGGCCGGGCGTGGATTCTCGAGCGTATCGCCCCTATGCTGATTCGCGGTCGTGTGGACTCTGGCCCGTCAACCAGGGAATCTCCTCCCGCCGCCGAATCTGGAACTTCGTCAGGATGTTGGAGACGTGCGTTTTCACCGTTTTCACGCTGATGACGAGCGTCTCGGCGATCTCGCGATTGGTCCGACGCTGGATGAGCAGATCGAGCACCTCGCGCTCGCGCGGCGTCAGCGTTTCGCCGGGCTCGCCCGGTTCATGCTCGCGCTGGTAGTACTCACGGATGCGCTGCGCAATGAGCGGCCCATAGATGGTTTCGCCCTTTCGGAGTTGCTCGATCGCCGCCACCAGATCGCGGCCATCAAATGCGTCGCTCTTGGCGATATACCCGGTGGCGCCCGCCCCCAGGGCGGCGAAGAGTGCATCCGATTCCTCGAGGTAGCTGAGCACCAGAATGCGGGTGCTCGGCGCGAGACGAACCATCTGCGTGATCGCGCGGACCCCATTTTTCCAGCCGGGAGCGCCCACGCCGCGTCGCGGCGGCAGGCGCAGATCGAAGAGGACCACGTCGGGGACCAGGTCCTGCACCGCGGTCACGGCATCTTCGGCGCATCCCGCCTCGCCCACCAGTGCGATCCGGGGGGCAAAGGCCTCCAGCACGCCACGCACGCCCCGCCGAAAGATCGGCTCATCGTCGACGACCAGCACGGTCGTGACCAATTGGGTCTCGTCATCAATCTGCACCATCGCATGCCTCCTTCGTCGGAACCTCGACCCAGATCCGCGTTCCACCCTCCGGACAGGAGAAGACCTGCAGATCCCCGCCCATGGCCGTCACCCGCTCCCGCATGCTGCGGAGACCACGGTGCTCTTCGTCGGGCGCGGCGTCCACATCGAACCCGCACCCATCGTCGTCGACGATGAGCCAGAGGCATGGATCGCGGTACTGGACACGCACACAGATGAGCTGGGGGTTCGCATGCTCCAGCGCGTTGATGACCGCCTCCCGGAGAATGAACAACAGCGCTCGCGTCTGGCCCATCGGGAGCGCCGGCACCTTCACATCCAGCTCCAGCCGGAGCCGAGACCAGTCCTGCCCGATAACCCGCCGCAGATCGTCGCGGATCACGTCGTGCAGGACCCGGCTGTTGTACCCGCCCGGTGAGAGATTGCGCAGGACGATGTTGATGTCGGACAGGATTCCCCAGGCGGCGCGACGGACTTCGTGCAGTTTCGCATGGGCCCGGCAGGGATCGTCTGGCAGCGCCTCAGTCGCCGCCTTGCTGAGGAGGATCAGGCCGCGCAGGCTGGATTTGACGGCGTCATGGAGATCGTACTCCAGCCGCTTGCGCTCCTGCTCACGCGCCAGCTGCCCGCCGGCGATCACCGCCGCAGCCATCTGGGCGAAGAGCGCGATCGCCTGCCGGTCGTGTGGGCTGAACTGGTTGCGCTCGCGGAAGTTCACGCACAGCACGCCCAGGAGCTCGCCGCGCGCAAGGAGCGGGACGCCTGCAAAAGAGCACACGTTCTGCCGCACGGCGAACGTCCGGTTCGGCGGCGTGCGGTGCCGCTTGGAGTGGTACGGCTCGAGCGCCGAACCAACCAGGCGCGGGTCCTGCTGGACATCCGGCTGGTAGTAGGGGGCACGCGTCGCGGCGATGTAGTGGACGACATTGTCGCCGTCATCCGCCGGTTGGAGCGGCTGCGGGCCGTCGATGTTGCCGACGTGCACCGGCCGGCCGAACCGCTCATCGCGCCGTTGCAGCGGGTAGAGCATCACAATGTCGGCCTGCAGCCCGGCGTGCGCCGCCTGTGCGATTTGCTTGAGAAGCTCGCCCTCATCCCGCTGCCGCGCATCGGTCTGGAGATCGTAGCTGACCTCGTGGAGCCGGGCGAGCACCGCGGCATAGCGCTGCTCGCGCTCGTAGAGCTGCGCGTTCTTGATCGCGATCGTGAGGTCGCGGGCGTAGCGCTGCACCATCTCGATCAGCAGCGGCGGGATATCGTCGCGCTCGTGCAAATAGAAGCCCGCCTCGATCGTCCCAAAGCGGCCGAGTGGCACCCAGACACGAATGAGATCCGCGTGGTGGTATGTCGTCCAGATTTCCTGGTCAAAGCGGGGGTCCCATCCTTTGATGATCTCGACCTTGCCGCTCCGCAGGACATCAGCCTGAATATCGCGGCTGTCGAGCCGATGGCGCGCGACCGACACCCACCCTTCCGGGACGTTCTTGCCACGCACGGTGCGGATCTCCTGCTGGTCCTCGTCGACGATCGATATCGTCGCGAGCGAGAAGCCCAGAACGCGGCATAGCGTCTCGAGCGCGGAGTCTATGACGTCGTCCAGCTGCAGGCTATGGACGCCACCGTCATCGACCGTCACCTGCAGCGGGTACTGCTGGCGCATACTGGCGTAGGCGCAAAGCGGCCAGATATGGTGCAGGAGATCGGTCAGGAACTGGCGGATCGCGCGACGCTCGTAGGCCATCCTGGCGCGGCAGCGCACCACAATCACCGCGAGGGGACGACCACCCTGGGCGGGCTGGCCGTAAATCGGAGCGGCGAGCTCGACGAGTCCATCGGAGGTCGGCCGCTCAACCGCTCCGCCCTGCCGGATGGCATCCGCAGCGATATGGCCAGTGGTGGCCGCATCGATCCGATGTCCGAGCACGCAGCGGGCAGCCGCGCAGGCGAGCTCGCGCAGGTGTCCGCGCTCGTGATCGTACAGGTAGAGCACGCTGTCATGCGCGCCGACCGCGCGCAAGCACGCCTCGCGGATCGCCCACCAGAGCGTATCGCCGTTGGTGTCGAGCAGAACGCGCTCGAGCAGCATCTGGATGATCTGGTCCCGCACCTCGGCACCGCGCTTGGCGGTGACATCCACCCGTGCCAGGTAATGCACCAGGAAGCTCGGCAGCAGCACCGCCACGAAGCGCCCACCCAACTCGCCCAGGAGGATAAGGGTCGGGAGTGTAGTGGGACCGATCTCGGCTAGCCGAAGCGCCGCCGCCGCCAGTGCCGCTTCGATCGCCACGCCGGTGTAGGCCCGCCGGCGGGTGCAGTACCGGCTCACCATTAACAGCGCCGGCAGGTACAGCACCCACAGCGACCCGGTCGGCCCCCAGATCTGGAGCAGCCCAAGGAAGAGGGTCACGCCAATGATGGCCATCTGCGCCCGCCAGAACTGCACGCGCGGCGTATAGAACCAACTCTCTCGGAGCGAGAAGACGCGGAACCGAATAGCCACATAGCACACATAGGCGCCCAGCATCAGCGCAAGCAGCATGGGGGCGCCGACCAGCGGGAGATGGCAGACGATCAGGGCGACGACCAGTGCGGCCAACATCAAGCGGTAGTAGTTGGCGATGAGGAGCGTGGTGCCGCCAAGCCCCGTCCGGCCGAAGTTGGCCCGGATCATGAGGTCACCAATCGGATGGTGCTGCATCGCTCCCTCCCTGTGGCTCAGCCGCGTCATTGCTCCCCAGTATAGCAGGTCTGACGGCGCTTGACCTCAGCCGTGGACCGATCTTTGCCAGCCTGCGGTCATCCGGGCGGCCGCGCCGGCGATCCTGCTCCGCGACTCGTTCACGCCGGAAGATTATGAGGCCTTCATCAGTGAACGCCAGTGTACCATTCAGGGTGCGATTGAAAACCTGTTGATCAAAGAGCGGCGCGATTTGGAGCTTCAACTGCGCGATCTCGACGATTTCCACGAAACTGAAAATGAACCGATCCGAAATTGAGCAACTTCTCCTCCCGTACCCTGATATGCTGACACTCGATGAAGTTGCTGCCGTTCCGCGCCTGCATCCGCACTCGATCCGGCACTGGCACGGATGGGCGCTTTGCATCGGTGCACGTCAGCAAGACGTATCGCATCCCACGTGCGGATGTGCTGCGCTGGCTGTGTACTGGCAGCAACCCCGCCGTT
>Ga0137369_10003913_pt1 | contig 15230 bp, 15 predicted proteins | sample SagtaG_12_FD_104918 | JGI IMG/M metagenome (GOLD analysis project Ga0137369, IMG submission 104918) | Vadose zone soil microbial communities from Sagehorn Ranch, Mendocino, California, USA - Sage1_L_113_16 metaG | ecosystem: Environmental > Terrestrial > Soil > Vadose zone | place: USA... | reverse complement strand
TCCGCTTCCCGGAGAACTTCGACGCCCCCTACACCGCGCGATCGCTCCAGGACTTCTGGCGCAGATGGCACATGACTCTCTCGCGGTGGTTGAGGGACTACCTGTACATCCCGCTCGGCGGGTCCAAGGGGTCGAGGCGGGAGACCTACCGTAACGTCCTCATCACCATGGTCTTGGGAGGCCTGTGGCACGGCGCCGGGTGGACGTTCGTCGCCTGGGGAAGCCTCCACGGGCTGGGGCAGGTGGCCGGCCACTGGAAGCGTGAGCGGCGGGTCCGGCGGGGGCTGCCCGAGCTGCAGGACGGCCCGGCCGATCGGATCGTCCAGAGGCTGGTCACGTTCCATCTGGTGTGCCTGGGCTGGGTGTTCTTCAGGGCGGACTCCATCGGGACCGCGTTCCAGCTCCTGACCCGCCTGGTGACCGCGTTCGGGCCTGCCCCTGCGGTGACGCCGCTGGTCGTCGCGGCGATCGCCCTCGGTATCGGGGCCCAGTTCGTGCCGAAGGGCCTGCCCGCCAGGGTCCAGGACGGCTTCTCGCAGCTCCGGCCGGCAGCCCAGGGCATCGTCCTGGCGGGGAGCCTTTTCGCCATCACTTCGCTGGGGCCTCAGGGCGTGGCCCCGTTCATCTACTTCAGGTTCTGACCGATGGCCATCCGAACAGATCCCGAGCGAATCGCCACCGAGCCGCGGGAACAGAAGCGGCCCTATCAGCGTGGCCCGGTCGTCCCGTGGCCCGAGCACCTTCCGACGGCCCCTTCGCACGCTGCCCGTCCGGCCGGACCGGGCAGGCCCTCGATGGCCGGACGGCCACATCCCGACAGACCCGACCGGCAGGTCGGGCCGGCCGGCCGGGTCGTCGCCATCGGCCTCACATGCTTCCTGCTGTGGGGCCTCCTGGCCGCGCCGGGACTCCGGCGGTCGGCCGAGAGCTCGCCTCTCGGTATCCGCCGTACGGCTGCCCTCGCGGTCCTTCGGCCGCTCTCGCGAGTGAGCGCCGTGATAGGGCTGGATCAGATCGGGTCCTGGGTCGACCTGGCGCTCGGCCGGAGGCACGGGCCGAGGACCCTGCCAGCTCCCGTGGGGACGCCTGGGCTCGGCGAGGTCGGTCCTCCCATCACCTCGACCCAGCCCCAGCCGTCCCGGTCGCCGCTCCTCGCGCCCGACTCGGGCGTGCGGCCTCCCCCCAGCGCTGTGCCATCCCTGGCCGTTTCCTACATCGCGGGACCTCTCCTTCACCGGCCCACCAAGGCCCAGCCACTCCGCGTCCTGGCAGTGGGGGATTCGATCGGTGAGGATCTGGCAGTCGGGTTGGCCCGGGCCCTCTCCGGACGGAAGTCCTTCGTGCTAAACAGCGATGCCCGCGAGGCCACGGGCCTGGCCCGGCCCGATTACTTCGACTGGGCCTACCAGGTCGCCGTCGATATGCGCCAGTTCCGCCCGGACGTCGTGGTCGCCGCGTTCGGGGCGAACGACGGCCAGTCATTCCTGGCGGGTGGCCACGGCGTGCGCATCGGAACCGCGGAGTGGAGGAGGATCTACCGCCAGCGTGCCGGACGAGTGATGGCCGAGGTGACCGCGTCGGGACGGCCACTCATCTGGGTGGGGATGCCTCCGATGGCAGCCCCCCGGCTGTCCCGGAACATGGCGATGATCGACGGTCTGGTCCGAGCCGAGGCTGCCAGCCACAGGGGAGTGATCTACGTCCACTCGTGGGATTTGCTCGCCGGCCCGAGCGGAGGCTACTCCGCTTATCTCCCCAGCTCGTCGGGGCGGCAAGAGCTGGTACGCACGAGCGACGGCATCCACCTTACCTCCGCCGGCCTTGATCGCCTGGCGAGCGCGGTCATGCAGGTGATGGCCGCGCTGTGGAAGTCTCCGGGGTGAGGTCTATCCGCACGTCGTCCGTGCGTCGTAGTGTCGGGTGTTCGCGACGAAGGGGGACGGGATGGAGGCACCGAAGCGGATCCGGCCGAAGGCGTTGAACGATTACCTCGAGGTCATGACCAAGGCGGTTTTCCAGTCCGGCATCAGCTGGAAGGTCATCGAGGCCAAATGGGACGGGTTCCGGGAGGCGCTGTTCGGCTTCGATCCGGAACGGATCGCTTCGCTCGATCCACCCGACGTCGACCGGCTGGTCGAGGACACCAGGATCGTGCGGAACCGCAAGAAGATCGAGGCCACCGTTCACAATGCCGAGGCCATGCTCGAGCTGACCAAGGAGCACGGCACCTTCAAGCGCTACCTCCGGTCCCATGGCGACTTCGAGGAGACAGTCGCCGACCTGCGGAAACGGTTCAAGTTCCTGGGTGACACAGGCGCTTACTACTTCCTCTACGTGGTCGGCGAGGAAGTTCCCCCGCACGAAGAGTGGATGAAGCGATCTCAGCGGGCCGCTCCCTCTCGCTCCAAGCGCCGGTGAGCCTCCAGCTCACCAGGATCCGCCTCCGCCTCCGCCGCCGCCTCCTCCGGAGAACCCTCCACCCCCGAATCCGCTCGAGCCGGTCGCCGCGGCCGAGGTGATCGTTCCGGCGGCGACGGAGGAGAAAGTGTCGATCGAGGAGGTGAAGCTGCCCACGTTGAAAGCGTAGGCGCCCACATACCACCCGGCGATCGACGGAACCTGCCCGTCCAGCCCGGCGAAGGCCCGGGCCCACTTCTCGGTGAGGCCGAACACGATGGCATAGGGCAGGTACTTGGAGAAGATGTTCTCGCGCTCCTGGAAGCGGGCCTCCTGGGCTTCCGCAGTGTCGATGTAGGTTCGAAAGCCCAGGACCCGACGAACGAGGCCGGTTCCCTTGGGAGTGCGGCGTGGCATCCACCGCGAAGCCCACGAAAGCGTCAGCCCGGCGAGCGCGATGGGAATCGGGATGAGGCCCAGATGGCTCTTGGCGGCGGCGAGCCATGTCAACGCGGCGCCCGCGGCGAGAACGCCGAACCCGATGGTGTGCCATCGCCCGCGCATTTTGTCCGGACGGCCGGCGAACCAGCTGCGGCCGACCGCGTCATCGTACAGAGCGTTCTGGATCCTCCTCAGGCGAAGGGCGAACTTCCGGCGCAGGTTCGAGAGCTTCACTTGGGCGATGCCGTGGTCACGGGGCGTGGGTGGGATCGGCATGTCGGGCCGGGCCGGAACCTCGTAGTCCTTGAGCTGCTCGAGCTCAGCCTCCGTTGGTTCCTCTTCGATGTCCTCGTCGGCGTCCTCGAACAGCCCGTCCAACAGGAGCCGCTCGAACCGGATCATGCCCTCGTCCGGTTCCCTGAGCTTGACCAGGCGCCAGTCGGGCTTGCCGAACATCCATCGCTTGGGGATCTCCTCGATCCGGAGGTACCCGCGCACGGCGAGGTCGACGATGGTGGCGGTCACGTCGAGAGGGTTGGCCACCTCGTCGATGAGCGTGCCCACCTGCCCGGGCCTGATGTCGTCCGGGGGTGCGTACTCTACCGGATACGTCCCGTGCTCGAACAGCGGAACCGCCTGCTCACCTTCCCGAGAAGTCCCGTAGGCGATGTCGACGGGCGTTCCGACGGCGCGGCGGTCCCGTCCGTTCGCCCACAGCAGATAGCCCACTCCTGCCACCAGGAGCGCCAACAGAAGGCCCGAGACGCCCAGGGTCAGGGGAGTTGCGGAGAAGGCTCGCGAGAAGCTCCACCGCTCCTCGAGGATCGGGGTGGGCTTGGGCACGCCCCCCACCAGGAATCCGACCACCACCGTGAGCCCCTCGTGCGGGCTCAGCTGACCCTGGGTGAACGTCGCCGTGTCGCCCTGGAGTCCACTCGATTCGCAGGGAAGGTTCGAGCCCTGCGGTCCGGCGAAGCACGCGATCTGCGTCAGGCTGACAGGAGCGCGAACCTGCGCGGTGGCCCGCCGGATCGGCGCAGCCCACTCGGTGCCGACTGCGTTCCAGTACAGCTCGTCATGGTCGGCGAAACCGTTGAGAGCTCCGTCTACCCGGTAGGTCAGGGTGTAGGTGTGCCGGCCGTTGATCGTGCGGTCGGGGTCGCCCACCCTGATCTCCAGATCGCTTCCACTCTTGCTGACCTTGTACTGGTCCGGGGTACCAAACGACCCGACCACCGAGAGAACGTGCAGGGGGTACACGCGGTCGTTCCGGTCGTCGTAGTGGAATCGTACGGGGATGGTGCGGAAGATCCCGTGGTGCTCCGTCGACCCGAAGTCGTACGCGATCCGCTCGGCCACCACGATCGAGCCGTCACGCTGGATTTCGATGGAGACGTCGTAGGCGTCGATCCGTTCGTCGCCGGCCTGGCCCCAGGCGCCGGGCGCACCGAGCGGGACCGAGCCAACCACACCGGCGACCAGGCACAGAAGCAGGGCGAGTCGGAGCCGAGCGCCCACGCGGAACCTCCCCTCCAGAATCGGACCGATTATCGCCCGAAGGCGCCCCTGCACGAGGCTCGGCGAGCTAGGAGAACAGGACGAGAAAGGCGGCCGCGATGAGTGCTACCGCCCACAGGGCATCGAGGTTGATCCACGCCTTCTTCAGCAGCCTCAACCCCAGACGGTCGTACACGAGGAAGGCCACCGCAGCGGCCACGGCCAGGAGGCTCGCCGTGTGCACGGCGACCGCGGCGAGTCCCTGCCCGAAGGCCGAACCCGCCGCGGCCACCCCAACCGAAGCCACCGTAACGTTCGGGCTCCCCACGTGGCATACGAACGCCACCGTCGGCAACGAGAGAATGGCCGGCACGACCATCAGCCCCGCCCCGTGCGCCGACGCCATCAGGAACGACCATCCGGTCAGGCCACCGAAGCCCACCTGCATGCCGAACCACCGATGCCTGATCTTTCTGGCCAGGAGGAGGACTCCGAAGGTCATCAGCAGCCCCGCACAGACCCAGCGCACCACGCGGACGTCCAGAAGGAACCCCGCACCGCCGGCCAGCAGGGCCACCGCGGCGATCGACAGGAAATGCCCGAGGGCGATGGGGGGCAGGGCGTGGAAGACCGCTCGACGTTCCCCCGAATGCAGACCACGCCCCACCGCGAACAGCCATCCCATCGCAGGGTTGACCCCGTGGAACGCGCCGAGCAACGCCACCGTCAGCCAGGGGGACGCGGCCCTCACGCCCGGGACCCCCTCCCTATCTCCGGGCGGACGTCCCAGTCATCGCTCGCGTCCTCCGTTGTTCGGGAAGCAATAGGAATCGGACGAGGCGTCCCCGCCCTCCAGCCGGACCTGGTGCGGTCTGAGGTCCCCGAACTGGACGAAGAAGTCGGGATCGAGAGTGATCCCACCCTCCGGCTCGACGTCGAGCTTGACCAGCCACCCGTCGATGCCCTCGGGGTAGAACTGTTCGTCCCACGACGCGTACAGCGAGTTCGTGAAGTAGACGCGGCGGCCGTCCCGGCTGATCTCCACCATCTGAGGCCCCCCGTTGAGCGGGCCGGTGGAAGGATGCGGGGACTTTCCGACGATCCCGCCGACGCGAACGGATCCGGTCTGCTTCGGGTTGAAGGGGTCCCTGACGTCGTACTGCCGCATCTCCCCGGTTCCCCAGCAGGACACGTACAGGAATCGGTCGTCCACCGAGAGGTCGATATCGCTCACGAGCGGGGCGACGGCGCTGAAGGGCTTGAGCGCCGGCGGGAGGAGGTCCGGATCCGCCGGCTCCGGGGGGATCGTGATGACCTTCTGTACCTGCCAGCCCCCGTTCGAGCTGGGTTTCTGGTCCCGGTGCCACACCCAGACGGAGGATTCGAGGTTCGTCGTGTCCACGACGACACCGACGAACCCGTACGTCTTCGTCGGGTCGTGGGCGGGACGCAACTCGAGGACGATCTGATGGTTCTCACCGAGGTCGACGGTCTGGACGTTGCGCCGCTTCGCCAGGTCCCAGAAGTGCAGGGAATGGCCGTATTTGTTGCCCAGCAGCAGCTCCGGATCGAGCCCCCCTTCGACCATGTTCGGGGTGCCCCATTCGCTGGTCACCATCACGTCGTGGTTCAGATGCCACCAGAAGTCGTAGGCGAAATACTGCGGTCCTCGATCCGCCTCCCATTGGCCCTTGACGTCGAAGTCCTGGTGGTCGAGCACGAAGACCCCGCCCGGACCGTCGCCATCGGGGGCACCCAGCGCGCTCATGTAGATGCCGTCAGGTCCGCAGTGGACCGTGTGCGGCCGCGAATAGCCAGCCTTGTCGAAGACCTCCTGCGGCTCGATGGTCTTCACGATCCGGGGCTGCCGAGGGTCGGGTTTCGTGTCGACGATGTAGATGCGCGAGGACCTCAGCCCGGGCACGACCAGGTAGCGCCGTTCAACGTGCGGGTGTGGGGCGGAGGGGCACAGGGCCGAGCTGCAGGCGTTCCAGCCGAAGTGATGGAGTTCGTCGCCGGCCACGGCCAGCTCCACGCGGCCGACTTCCTTGCCGAACGTGGAAGAGTCCTTGTCCACGTCGACCACGGCAAGAGCATCGGGGCGTTTCCCTCCCGGGCTCAGCAGCGCCACGTAGGCAAGGGTTTCCACAGGCCCTTCTGCAGCCAACTGCGGCGATGGATAGAAGCTGGGGTCGGGTCGCACCTGGACCATGGCTGCCTCCTTGTGAACGCCGGGCCTTCCCCTGGCCGAAGCTGATGGATAATCCTATCCGAGCCATCGGATTCAGGGCTAGAGAGAGGGATGATAGAGGCGTGGACAACTTGCGGGGACAGCTCCTGATCGCCGGCCCCGCCCTGATCGACCCCAACTTCTGGCGCACTGTCATCCTGGTCGGTGAGCACAACGAGGAGGGGGCGCTTGGCGTTGTGCTGAACCGGCCCGCCCCCGTGTCGGTCGGCGAAGCCGCCCCGGCGCTCACCGATCTGGTCCACGAGGGCGAGCCGGTGTTCCTGGGAGGCCCGGTCCAGCCGGAGTCGGCGGTCGTGTTGGCCGATGTGGAACATCCCGACTTCGCCGGCTTGATCGTGTTCGGCTCCATCGGCTTCCTCATGGGAGAGGTGGACGTCCATCGCCTCGACGGGATCCGCCGCGCCCGCGTGTTCGCTGGCTACGCGGGCTGGGGTGCCGGCCAGCTCGAGATGGAGATGGAGGATGACTCATGGATCGTCGAGCCGGCCCTTCCACAGGACGTGTTCACCGGTCAGCCCGAGAAGTTGTGGAGCGAGGTCCTGCTGCGCAAGGGCGGCGACTACGCGCTGCTGTCCACCATGCCCCCCGACCCCTCCCTCAACTAGCCCGAGGGCGAACGGTGTACACGAGGCACTCGCCCCGAAGGACCTCCACGCCGTCCTGACGTCTGGCCACGCAGCGCAAGCGGGTGATCGGCTTGTCAGCCCTGGCCTCGATGACCTCGGCCTCCGCCGTCACCGTGTCGCTGATGAACACCGGCGCGGGGTAATCCCATTCCTGGTGCAGGAAGACGCTTCCGGGCCCCGGCAGCTCCATCGCCACCAGGGCGTTGAACAGGCCGTTCGTCAATCCGCCCTGCACCACCAGCCGCTGGAACGATGTCGCGGCGGCGAATCCTGGATCGACGTGAAGAGGGTTTCGATCGCCGGTGACCTTCGCGTACAGCTCCACGTCCTCGGCCGCGATGGTCCGCGTCCACGTGGCCCGAGCTCGATCTGAGGCGGTTCCCACGTCATGGCGGCAGGGTATCGTTCCGTCGAGAACGGCGCGAGGGGACTCCCATGACGGATCCGAAAACGATTCTGCGGCGATCCAAGGTGATCGCAGTGGTCGGCATATCCAGGTACCCGCACAAGGAGGCAGGGCGGGTTCCGATTCAGATGCAGATGGCGGGCTACCGGATCATTCCGGTGAATCCGCACGTGGACCTCTTGCTCGGAGAGAAGGTCTACCGAAGCCTGAAGGACATCCCTGAGCCCGTGGATCTGGTGAACGTGTTCCGCCCCTCTGCGGAGACCCCGGAGGTAGTCCGGCAGGCTGTTGCCATCGGAGCCAAGGCAGTCTGGCTCCAACTGGGGATCGCCTCGGAGGAGGCCAGACAGATCGCTGAGGACGCCGGCCTGGACTACGTGGAGAACCGCTGCATCGCCGTGGAAATGGCGCGCCACGGCCTGATCAAGGAGCACGAACCAGGCCGCTGATCCGGTCGCGTTGACAATCGAACGCACGTTCGGGTATACTGGTTGAGACTCCCCCCGTGACCTGAAAAGAGGGTCCGGGTGCACGACCTAAGCTTCGACGGCGACGACGAGATCATCAGGAGCATCGACGCCCTCAATGCACGAGCTTGCTCCACCCAGCGTGAGCTGTTCGGGCTGATCGCAGAAGGCGATCGCCGTGAGGTGTGGCGAAACGGCGGGGCCGCCAACATGGCCCATTGGGTGTGCATGCGCTACGGGATCTCCTACTGGAAGGCTGAACGCTGGATTGCCGCGTCGCACGCTCTCGAGAGACTCCCGCGCCTATCCGAGGCGTTCGCGTCCGGGGAGCTGAGCATCGACAAGGTGGTCGAACTCACCCGGTTCGCCACGCCCGAGACAGATGGTAGGCTCATCCTCTGGGCCCAGGAGGTCTCCTCCGGATGCATCCGGCGTAAGGGAGATCTCGCAGCTCGATCGTCCATCGAAGAAACTCAGGAAGTCGACAGGAATCGCTCCCTGTCGTGGTGGTACTTCGACGACGGCAAGCGCTTCGGCTTGGAGGCGGAGCTCCCCGCGGCCCAGGGTGCGGTGGTTGCTCGAGCACTGGACCGTCTCGCCGAGCGCCTGCCCGCGATGCCTGACGAAGAACATGATTGGTCCGTGGGCGCCAGAAGGGCCGACGCGCTGGTAGGGATGGCGTCGATGCGACTCGCGGCGGAAGCCGATCCCGACCGAGCGACCGTGGTCGTGCATGTTCAACTGGACAGCCTGATCTCGGGCGAAGGTGGCTGTGAGGTCGAGGGAGGTGGGGTCGTCCACCCCGAAACCGTCAGGCGCCTGCTCTGCACGGGCCGGGTCCAGACGGTGCTCGAGGATGCTTCCGGGACGCCGATCCGCCTGGGGCGGATGGCCAGGGAGCCCTCGGCGTGGATGATGCGCCAGCTCAAGTACAGGGACTCGGAATGCCGGTTTTCGGGGTGCGGGGCACGCCGATTCACCCAGGCCCATCACATCGTGTGGTGGGAGCAGGGAGGCCGGACCGACCTGGACAACCTGCTGCTCGTGTGCACGTTCCATCACAAGCTCGTGCACGAGTACGGCTGGACCATCCGGCGGGCTGAGGGCGGCACCGTCCGGTGGTTCTATCCCGACGGAGATCGCTGGAGCCTTAGGGTTCCGGGCGGTCTCTGCTTTCAGGCCCGTCGGATCTGGGGCCAGGTGCCCCGTCAGAGGAGTCGTTTGGTCCGCTATAGGCGGCGGGGTGGCTCGCAGAAAGACTCTCCGAGGTGCATGCTCGACACGGACGCGCATACCGGCTTCCTGAAGCTGCGGCAGCGCTGGGTCGGGCTCCGTGCTCAGTCCTGATCCCGGGCCCTCAGGACGCAGAACTCGTTCCCTTCCGGGTCCGCCAGCACGACCCAGGAGACATCTCCCTGGCCGATGTCGACCTGCTTGGCCCCGAGGGCAAGGAGACGCTCGACCTCCGCCTGTTGATCGTCGGGGTTGAGGTCGATGTGCAGCCGGTTCTTCACGGTCTTGGACTCGGGCACGGGTACGAACGCCAGGCCGGGGTAGGTGTGCTCGTCCTTGGCGATGACGACCTCATCGGGGGCGTTGAAGATCACCTGGTAGCCGAGCACGGCTGCCCAGAACTCTGCGACCTTGGCCGGATCGGCGCAGTCGACGACCACCGTGTACCACTTGCTTGGCATCCGCGCATTGTCGACCGGGAGCGCGTGGGCGTGCAACGTTTCCGCCCCGACCTGGGACCATGGAACGAGCAAGAGGCGACTCATTCTCGGTAGGAGGAGAAGATGGGCGAAGAGAAGGCGACGTTCGGAGCAGGGTGCTTCTGGGGCGTGGAGTACGTGTTCCGCCGCGTTCCGGGTGTGGTGGACGTGCAGGTCGGCTACAGCGGCGGGATCAAGGAGAATCCGACCTATCGGGAGATCTGCTCGCACACCACGGGCCATGCCGAGGTCACTCAGGTGACCTTCGAGCCCGATCGCGTGTCGTTCGACCAGCTGCTCGAAGTGTTCTGGGCGATGCACGATCCGACCCAGGTGAATCGGCAGGGACCGGACATCGGTGACCAGTACCGAAGCGCGATCTTCACCCACTCGCCCGAGCAGCAGGCCGCCGCGGAGGCGTCACGCGAGCGGGCCCAGAGCAGGTTCAGCCGCCCCATTGCCACCGAGATCCGCCCGCTGTCCGTGTTCTACCCGGCCGAGGACTACCACCAGGCGTACTACGAGAAGAACGGTCACGAGCCCTACTGCCATGTGGTGCCGACTCGAACCCTGGAGGAGCTCGGATTGATCCCGGCGACTCGAAGCTGAGCCGTCAGGGCTTCACGTCGCCCTGCCCAGGGCTTCGCTCCAGCTTGCCCAGAGCCTTCTTGATCGATGCGGCAACGGGCTTCCCGTTCGTCATCTTGATGAGGGCTGCGGTCACCCGTCCCACGAAGGAGGTGGGGGTCCGTTCCCACACGATGTGGATGCGGCTGCCGCCCGCGTCCGTGGGCCTCACGGTCGCCGAAACGTAGCTTCCCGGCGCACAGAAGTTGCTCTCGCGGACCGTCCAGGTCACCGTGCCAGGCGTGGACCAGTCGTAGTGCTCCTTGGCCCAGATGGTCGCTCCGGGCATCTTCGTGCCCTCCTTGATGTCTGCCTCCGTCTCGCCGACGGAATACACCTCGTACAGGCTTGGCTCGATGCCCGGCCAGATGTCCGGACGCCGCTCCGAGAAGTCGAGCAGCGCCCCGAGCACCCGCTCCGGAGGAAGCGCCGTGTCGATATCCGTTTCCACTTTGGGCATTGCCTTCGATCCTCCCTTCAGGTTCGGCTTGCGGCTTTCTCGTTGCGAAGGGCCCAGGGCTGGAGCAGCGCGTAGATGGCCTCCGACGCCGGCGACGGGATCGCGTGCTTCCTGGCCAGGCGGACCACGGTGCCGTGGAGGGCCTCCAGCTCCATTCGCCTCCCGTGCGCCTTGTCGTGGTCCAGGGAAGAGCGACCGTCAGGCTCCAGTTGCTCGGCAAATCGCACGTGGCGGTCCACGGCGTCCGCCCCCAGGTCCACGCCCTCGGCGGCTGCGACCGCGGCCACCTCCTCGACCACGCGGCGAAACATCGCCCACGCTTGGGGAGCATCTCGGATCTCTCCGATGGGCAGCCCCGTGGCCGCCGTCATGCCGGCCTGGGCGCAGATGAATGCGAGCTTGTTCCACAGGACCTGCCGGATGGTGGATGACACGCTCGCGTCGACCCCGGCTTCCCGGAACATCTCGAGGAGGCGGGTGCCGCGCATGCTCTCCTGGCCGTCCCATTCACCGAAGACGACCCTGGCCGGGCCGCCTCTGTCCTCGATCACGCCGGGTTCGGCGATCGAGGCGAAGATGAAGGCGACGCCGCCCATCACGTGCTCCCATCCGATCTCAGCGGCGATGACCTCCTCGTTGTCGATTCCGTTCTGCAGAGAGATGACGGCTGTTTCGGCATGTAGGAGGGGCGCAAGCTTGGAGGCGGCCTCTTTAGTATCGAAGGACTTGACGCAGAACAGCACGTAGTCGCACGGGCCGATCTCGGCCGGGTCGTCCGAGGCTTCAGCCCGAACCTCGAAGTCTCCACGGACGCTCCGGACACGGAGGCCCCGATCGCGGATGGCTCGCAGATGCTCTCCGCGAGCGACGAAGTGCACCTCGTGGGCGGCCTGCGCCAGGCGGCCCCCGAAGTACCCACCGACGCCGCCAGCTCCGATCACTGCGACCCTCATGGTTCGTGACCATATGATGGACCAGTCGGCCGCTGCCAGCGCCGGGCACGTCTCGATGGATCCACTTGGCTTCTCCGGACGGGCGGATCGTCCCATGGTTGGGCCCATGCCGACCTGCACCATTCACCTGCTCGGAGGCTTTCGGGTCGAGGTGGACGGGCGACCCGTTGGGTCGATGCGTGGCGGCACCGCCGCGGTGCCGAGCTGGTGAAGTTGCTCGCGCTGACACCCCGGCACCGGCTCCACAGGGAGGAGGAGATCGACGCCCTCTGGCCGGATCTCGCCCCAGAAGCCGGAGCGGCGAACCTCCGCAAGGCGGTCCACTTCGCGGGGCTGAGCCCTTCGTGCTCATTCGCGCAGCAAGTGACCCACGGCGCGTCACCTCGTTTGGCGCATGGGAGGACATGGCGAACGTGACGGCCTGGCGGGACCGACCGGAGTTCCAGGAGCGGCTGGCCGCGTGCCGTGCCTTGTGCGACGAGTTCCAGCCCACGGACTCGAGCCTGGTCGCCGCGGTCGGGGTCTGAACGAACAAGACCGGCACGCGGCAAGCACGTACAGCCCGGCGGGAGGCCCGGCTCATCACGGCCGGTTGAGCCCGGCTGCGAGAATGGCCGATATGGCGGAACCGTCTCGGGCTGTCCCGCCCACACACACGAGCCCCCGGGCAACACGACTCGGCGTCGTAGCCGTCCTCGGCCCCATCACGGCGTTCTCCGTGATGAACGTCGTCGTGAAGATCACCCACCTGGGCGCGCTGGCCTTCGCCTTCTACAGGTTGTGGATGGGGGCTTTCCTCATGGTCTGCGTGCTGGCCCTGACGGGTCGCCGCCTCTCCTGGACCATCCTTCGTCGGGCCGCCCCCAGCGGTGTGCTCTTCGGAGCGAATCTGTGCTTCTTCTTCTCGGCGCTGAAGCTCACCAGCGTGGCCGACGTCCTTATCGTGGCCGCCCTTCAGCCCGCCCTGACCTTGATCGTGGCGGGCCCCCTGTTCGGAGAACGGGTAACGGGCCACGAGGTGGCGTGGACGGTGGTATCCCTGGGCGGCGTGGTGCTGGTGGTCCTCGGATCGAGCGGCACTCCCGTTTGGAGCCTCCGGGGCGATATTTGGGCCGTCGGAGCCCTCCTTGCGTGGACCACCTACTGGATTCTGTCGAAGCATGTGAGGCAGGAGATCCGGGCCCTCGAATACATGACGGCGGTGACCGTGACTGCGGCGGTCGTGGTCACTCCGGTGGCGCTTCTGTCGGGCCAGAGTCTGGCCGCCCGGTGGCAGGACCTTCTGTGGCTGATCCTGTTCGTGGTAGTGGCCCAGGGAGGCCACTCGTTTCTTGCCTGGTCGCACGTCCAGGTCGACGTCTCGATCTCGGCGCTGCTCATCCTGGCGGAGCCAGTCATCTCGGCGGTTGCCGCGTTGATCTTTCTGGGTGAGCCCTTGCCGGCGCTGTCCATCGCCGGCGGGCTGGTGGCCGTGCTGGCTGTCGGCGTGGTCATTCGCCGGGCGACCCGGGCTGCTCCGGCCGAGGTGGTGCCGCGGGAGGTCGCCCCCGCCTGATCTCAGCCTGAATCGATCCGGCCGCAGGCAGAGCCGGAGCATGGTGAGACCGAAGGCGTCTGTATACAGGCCCAGCCGGCGAACGGCCACGAACACGACGACGAGCGTGAGCACAACGGTAACCTCTGCGAGCACGGCGAACCTCCGCCGGATCCTTGGGTCCGGCTGGTCAAGCGCTGCTCGCAGCGACAGGACGATCGCCAGCGTGATCGCCGCGACGGCAAGAAGCTGGAATAAACCGGTCCGCGCGTACTCGGCATACGTGAGACCCGCGGTCTGAATGACCCTTCGGCCCCCCTCGGACAGGGCGACGAGCTGGGCCACGGCGAAGCCGAGGAACAACACGTTCATCAGGCCCGAGCACGACCGCGGTCTCGACCCAGCCCAGGCGGGGCGGGGCCGGAAGGGATCCCATGGAAGCTCCCGAAGCCGCCCGAAGCAGCCCGCCCATCGCCCACGCTCCGGCCACGATGGCGGCCGCGTGCAGCAGCACGGATGGGGGATCGACGTCGATCCGGAACGCCGAGGCGAACACGACATCGGCGGATGCCAGCAACACCCCGAGCACCAGCAGGCCGCCCGCCACGACCGCGACGAGCAGGGCGCCGCCCAACCCGACGCCGCCCGACCTGACGGCGATGTCCGTGGCGACGGCCGCCGCCGCCCCCAGCACGCGCTTGTCCGCCGGGACGGAGACGGAGATATCGAGCCACTCGAGCTCCGGAGAGAGGCGGAGGTCCTCCGGTTCGGGCACGGCCGACATGCATGAACCCTAGCCCGCACATGTGTCGGACGCGTGTCCGAGATCTGTCGATTCAGTCGCGGCTACCGAGCGACAACGATGTCCTCGAGTTCGATCATGAGCGGTCGAGGCTATCGAGAACCGGGCCCAGCCGTTCGATCGAGGCCACCGTGATGGGGTCGATGACGAGCTGCACGTGGGAGATGCCCTCGGCAGCAAATGACCGCAAGGATTCGGCCAGCTCCTCCGGCGCCCCGCGAATGGGCGAGGCCTTCTCCTGTGGCCCGCCCCGCCGGGCCGGCTCGCCGCCTTCGACCTGGACCAATACCGCGACCGTGCGCTCGAGAGTAGCCGGGTCCCTGCCCGCGGAGGCGCACGCAGCGTCGACCTTCTCCCTCAACCCTCCGATTCCTTCCGGACAGTTGCCGTACCAGGTGAACCAGGCATTCCAGTCGTCGGCGTGCGCCGCAGCCAGCCGCAGCATCCGCGGACCCGTGGTCCCGATCATGATCGGCGGCCCCTTTGGTCGAAGTGGCCTCGGAAGCAGGATGCAGTCTCTCGCTTCGTGGTAGCGCCCCACGAAGTCGACCTCCCCATCTCGCAAGAGCCCTCGGATGATCGCCAGCGCCTCCTCGAATCGATCCACTCGATGATCGAACGGATACCCGAACGCCCGGTACTCGACCTCGTTCCAACCCGCTCCCAGCCCCAGGATCAAGCGTCCCCCGCTGATCTCGTCGATCGTGGCCGCCTTCTTCGCCAGCATGGCGGGGTTGTGGAACGCGGCGCTGGCAACGAGCGGACCGAGCTCGACCCGCTCGGTGATCGCGGCGAGCGCTGCCAGCACGGACCATGCCTCCCATGGCCCACGTGGCGGCCGGTCCGGGTCGCGGAACAGGAGGTGGTCGCCCACCCATAGCGAATCGAATCCGACCTGCTCGGCGACCCGGGCCATGTCGCGCAGCTCGGGCCACCGGACTTCCCGCTCGACCTCGGGGAGCTGGATCCCCACTTTGAGCGGTCCCCCTCCACGCGGTGACTCGATGTCTTTCCTTTGGGTCTGGAACATGTTGGATGCAGCTTGCCATGATGGATG
>Ga0137369_10003910_pt1 | contig 15233 bp, 10 predicted proteins | sample SagtaG_12_FD_104918 | JGI IMG/M metagenome (GOLD analysis project Ga0137369, IMG submission 104918) | Vadose zone soil microbial communities from Sagehorn Ranch, Mendocino, California, USA - Sage1_L_113_16 metaG | ecosystem: Environmental > Terrestrial > Soil > Vadose zone | place: USA... | reverse complement strand
GTCATCGGTACAGGACGTGTCTTCGACGAGGATCACGAACTCGTCACCACCGAGGCGGGCGACGAGGTGTCCGGACTCGGTGGTCAGACTACTCAGCCGGTCGGACACCGCAGCCAGCAATCGGCTCGGGCATTCCCACTCGCGGCAACGTTCACGAGGTCGCCCAGCGGGTCAATCCGGACGCCCGCGTCATGTACGTCGACATCGACCCGGTGGCGGTCGCGCACAGCCAGGCCATCCTCGCGGGTAACGACAAGGCCGGCGTGATCTCGGGAGACCTGCGTCGTCCAGACGCCATCCTCGACCACCCCGACCTGCATGCGCTACTCGACCTGGACCAACCCGTAGCGCTGCTCCTCCTGGCGGTCCTGCATTTCATCCCCGACACCGACGACCCTGGCGGAATCATCGCCCGGCTTCGCGACCGCCTCGCCCCCGGCAGCTTCCTGACCATCTCCCACTGGACCGTGGAGGGCCGCCCCGAGGAGTGGGAACGAGCACGTGAACTGAGCAAACAAGTACCCGTCCCACCCACCCCGCGCACCCGCGCCGAGGTGGAACGGCTGTTCGCCGGATTCGATCTGGTCGAGCCGGGGATAGTGTGGCTCGCCCAGTGGCGTCCCGACCGACACCCGGACTTTGCCAGGGAACTCAATGAGCATCCCGAACGATCAGGCAATTATGCTGGGGTTGGGCGAAAGCCGTAAAGCCGGCACCGAACCACCCCTCTACGGTAGGTCGGCGCGCGATCGGCCTCAGCCTGCGGAGGGAGCGCGCGGTAGGGAAAGCGGCTGGAGCGGTTCGGTTGCCGGCCCTTGGATCACAGTGCCGTCCACGGCGTACCGGGAGCCGTGGCACGGGCAGTCCCACGTCTGTTCGGCGTCGTTGAAGGCCACCGCGCAGCCGAGGTGCGTGCAGCGGGCCGACAGCGCGGTCAGTTGCCCGTCGTGGTCACGGCGCAGGGCGGTCAGATGGCCGCCGACGGTGCACACCGCTGCCTGGCCGGGGGCCAGATCCTCGGGTCCGCCGGCGCGGGCGGCGCGCAGCCGGTCGCCGAGGAAGTGCTTGGCGACGGTGGCGTTGTCCCGCACGAAGGCGCCGGCGCCGTGGCGTAGCCAGGGACGGGCCGGGTCGAACAGCGCGGCCCACGGGTTGTCCACGCCGGTGATGAGGTCGCGTAGCAGCAGTCCGGCGAGCGTGCCGTTGGTCATGCCCCACTGGCCGAAGCCGGTGGCGACCCACAGGTGCCGGCTGGCGCGGGTGTACCGACCGATGTAGGGCAGCCGGTCCACCGTGGTGTTGTCCTGGGCGGACCAGCGGTAGTCGATCGACGGCAGGTGTAGCCGGGAGGCGGCCCAGCGGGCGAGGCTGCGCTGGTGGTCGGTCACGTCGGGCAGGGTGCCCGGCCGGTAGTGCTCGCCGAGCACGATCACGAGGTCGCGGCCGTCGTCCAGCGGGGTGGCGCGGATCGAATGGCCGGTGTCGGCGGCCAGGTACATGCCGGCGGGCGTCTGCCCGGGCGCGACCGCGCCGGCGACGACCAGGTCGCGTACGGGTGCCATCCGGGCGAAGAAGAAGCCGCGATCGAGGATCGGGAAATGGGTGGCGATGACCGTGTCGCGGGCCCGCAGCAGGCCCCGGTCGGTGGTCAGCGTGCCGGCGTCGGCGTCGGCGTCGAGGACGCGGGTCTGTTCGAGGACGTGGCTGCCGTCGCCGGGGATGCGCTCGGCGAGGGCGCGCAGCCACCGTACCGGGTGGAACTGGGCCTGGCCGGTGAACCGCACCGCGCCTGCGGTCGGGTACGGCAGGTCGGCCTGCTCGATGTAGCCAGCCGGCAGCCCGCACTCGGCCGCCGCGTCGGCCTCGCCGCGCAGCCGGTCGCGCTGGCTGGGATCTTCGGCGTAGACGAAGCTGTCCCGGTCGGCCCATCGGCAGTCCACCCCGAGCCGGCCGATCTCAGTGCGCAGCCACTCCAGCGCGGCGAGCTGGCTCGCGCCGTAGCCGGCCGCGGTGTCGATATCGAACCGGTCGCGCAGCTCGGCGTAGATCAGCCCGTGCTGGGCGCTGACCTTGGCGGTGGTGTGGCCGGTCACCCCGTCGAGCAGGCGGCGCGCCTCGACCACCGCGACCGTGCGACCGGCCTGCTTGAGCAGGTAGGCGGTGGTGATGCCGGCGATGCCGCCGCCGACCACCGCGACGTCCACCTCTGGCAGCACGTCGGTTTCGCGGTACGCCGGGGCCGGGCAGTCGGTGAGCCAGTACGAGGCTGGGGCGGGCAGCGTGACGTCCATGCGGCTGTGCATTCTCTCTCCCGGAGTGGATCGATCGTCAGGCACTGGCACGGGTCAGTCCTTCCAGGGAACGGCCGGGTCTGCGTGGCACGCCAGATCGACCGGTTTCTGCCAACCAGTGCTACTGATATACCCGCCGGACGTGAATTTCAACAACCCGGGCTGGCGATATTGTCCGGGAACCCCACCGCAGACCAGAGGTTGATCCCCTTGAGAGCAAAGCTGTTAACCGGCTGCGGGCGCGGTCGATCAGACGCGCTCGCGGGGCTCGGCTGCGTGTTCGGCGGCGTGGCCGTGGGTCAGGATCCGTATGCGAGGTTGGGGCGTAGCCAGCGTTCGACCTCAGCGAGGGTGGTGCCGCGGCGGGCCGCGTAGTCCTCGGTCTGGTCAGGGCCGATGCGGCCGACAGTGAAGTAGCGCGAGGCGGGGTGGGCGAAGATCAGGCCGCTGACGCTGGCGGCCGGGGTCATCGCGGACGACTCGGTCAGGCCGATCCCGACCGCGTCGGCGCCGAGTAGGTCGAGTAGTTCCCGCTTCTGGCTGTGGTCGGGACTTGCCGGGTAGCCGAGCGCGGGACGGATGCCGCGGAAGCGTTCGGCGTGTAGGTCCTGGATGGTCGGGACGGCGTGGGGTTCGAACCAGTCGCGTCGGGCCTGCAGGTGCAGATATTCGGCAAACGCCTCGGCGAGCCGGTCGGCCAGCGCTTTGACCATGATGGCGTGGTAGTCGTCGTACTCGGCTTCGTAGCGGGCCGCCAGAGCGTCGGCGCCGTGTACGGCGACGGCAAAGCCGCCCAGGTGGTCGCCGGCGGGTGCGACGTAGTCGGCGAGGCAGCGGTTGGCGCGGCCGTCAGGTTTGGCGGTCTGCTGGCGCAGCATCGGCAGACGCACCCCACCGTGGACATCGAGGACGATGTCGTCGCCCTCGGCGTGGGCCGGCCAGAAGCCGTAGACGCCGTGGGCGTGGAGCGACCCATCGGCGATGATCTCGTCGAGCAGGGCGTTCGCATCGTCGTAGAGATCCCGGGCGGCGGGCTGGTCCAGGATCGCCGGGAACTTGCCCTTGAGTTCCCAGGCCAGGAACAGGAACTGCCAGTCGATCATCTCGGGTAGCTCGGCGAGGCCGGGTTCGACGGTACGCACGCCGGTGAAGGTGGGCACGGGCAGGTCGGTGAAGTCGACGCGTTCCCGGTTGTCGCGGGCTTGGGCCAGGGTGAGCAGCGGCTGGGCATGCCGGTTGGCGTGCTGTTCGCGCAGCCGTTGCTGGTCGGCCCGGTTGGCGGCGTCGAGCGTCTGCGCGCGGGCGGGGTCGAGAAGGTCCGACACCACGCCGACGACCCGGGACGCGTCGAGCACGTGCACGGTCGGCCCGTCGTACGCCGGTGCGATCCGCACGGCCGTGTGCTGCTTCGACGTGGTCGCCCCACCGATCAGCAGCGGCAGCCGCAGGCCCCGGTGCCGCATCTCGGTGGCGACGGCGACCATCTCGTCCAGCGACGGGGTGATCAGCCCGGACAAGCCGATGGCGTCGGCGCCCTCCGCAACCGCCGTGTCCAGGATCCTGGCGGCCGGGACCATGACACCCAGGTCGATGACCTCGTAGTTGTTGCAGCCGAGGACAACCCCGACGATGTTCTTGCCGATGTCGTGCACATCGCCTTTGACGGTCGCGAGCACAACCTTGCCCTGGCCGCGTCCGGCGACCTTCTCCTTGGCCATGAACGGCTCGAGGTAGGCCACCGACCGCTTCATCACCCGGGCGCTCTTGACCACCTGCGGCAGGAACATCTTCCCGGCACCGAACAGGTCACCGACGACCTTCATGCCGTCCATCAGGGGCCCCTCGATCACGTCCAAGGCCCGCTTCAGCAACTGTCGCGCCTCCTCGGTGTCGGCCTCGACGTGGTCGGCGATGCCCTGCACCAGCGCGTGCTTCAGGCGCTCCGCGACCGGGGCGGCGCGCCAGGCGAGATCGACCTCGCGCCTGGCGCCCGAGCCGGTGACCGTGGACGCGAAGGCCACCAGCCGGTCGGTGGCGTCGGCACGCCGGTCGAAGAGGACGTCCTCGACCAGCTCCAGCAGGTCGGCCGGGATGTTCTCGTAGACGGCAAGCTGGCCGGCGTTGACGATGCCCATGTCCAGCCCGGCCCGTACGGCGTGGAACAGGAACGCCGAATGCATCGCCTCGCGCACCACGTCGTTGCCGCGAAACGCGAACGACAGGTTGGAGATGCCGCCGCTGGTGCGCGCGCCGGGGCAGCGCTGCTTGATCAACGGCAGGGCGTCGATGAACGCCTTCGCGTACCCGTTGTGCTCGGCGATGCCGGTGGCCACGGCCAGCACGTTCGGGTCGAAGATGATGTCTTCGGGTGCGAACCCGGCCTTGGTGACCAGCAGGTCGTACGCGCGAGCGCAGATCTGCACCTTGCGTTCGACGGTGTCGGCCTGGCCCTGCTCGTCGAACGCCATGACCACCACACCCGCGCCGTAGTCCCGGATCGTGCGGGCCTGGTCCAGGAACGGTGCTTCGCCCTCCTTGAGGCTGATCGAGTTGACCACGCCCTTGCCCTGCACGCACTTCAGGCCCGCTTCCAGCACGCTCCACCTGGAGCTGTCGATCATGACAGGGATCCGGGCCACCTCGGGCTCGGTGGCTATGAGGTTGAGGAACGTGGTCATGGCCCGTTCGCTGTCGAGCAGGTCGGCGTCCATGTTCACGTCCAGCAGGTTGGCGCCGCCGCGTACCTGCTCCAGCGCGACGTCGACCGCGGCCTGATAGTCCTCGGCCTCGATGAGGCGGCGGAACCGCGCCGAACCGGTCACGTTCGTTCGCTCGCCGATCATCACGAACCCGGTGTCCGGCCCGATCGCGAACGGCTCCAGGCCACTGAACCGGGTCGCCGGCGGCGGCCCGGTGACGCGTCGCGGTCCGACGCCGCGCACCGCCTTCGCGACCTCGGCGATGTGTGCCGGGGACGTACCGCAGCAGCCACCGACGATGTTGACCAGACCAGCACGGGCGAACTCGCCGAGCAGCTCGCCGGTCCGCTGGGGGGTCTGGTCGTAGCCGCCGAACGCATTCGGCAGCCCCGCGTTCGGATGTGCGGCGACATACGTGCCAGCCAGGCGGGACAGCTCCGCCACGTACGGGCGCATCTCGGGCGCGCCCAGCGAACAGTTCACGCCGACGACCAGCGGCTGCGCGTGTTCGACCGAGCGCCAGAACGCCTCCACGGTCTGCCCCGACAGGGTACGGCCGCTCAGATCGACGACGGTGACCGAGATCCACAGCGGCAGCCGCGGCGCCGCTTCGCGTGCGGCGGCGATCGCCGCCTTCGCGTTGAGCGTGTCGAAGATCGTCTCAATGAGCAGTAGATCAACGCCGCCCTCGGCCAACGCCGTGATCTGCTCTGCGTACGCGGCCTTGACGTCGTCGAACGTGACCGCCCGGTATGCGGGATCCTCCACGCGCGGCGACAGGGACAGGGTGACGTTCAGCGGGCCGACGGAGCCGGCGACGAACCTGCCGGCCTCGTCCGCGGCCTGCCGAGCCAGCTGCGCGGCGCGAACGTTCATGTCGCGCACCAGCGCCTGCAGGCCGTAATCGGCCTGGCCGATGCTCGTGGCCGTGAACGTGTTGGTCGTGGTGATGTCGGCGCCCGCTGCCAGGTACTGCCGGTGTGTGTCCAGGATGAGGTCCGGGCGGGTCAGGTTGAGCAGATCGGGGTCGCCGGTGACGTCATCGGGGTGGTCGCCACCGATCAGGTCCCCGCGGTAGTCGGCGGGGGTGAGCTGTGCACCCTGCAGCATCGTGCCCCACGCACCGTCGTGCACCGCGATCCGCTCGGCCAACAGCCGCCGCAGTGCCGAAGCCCCATCGGCCCCACTGACTGACGAACCCACACCGACCACCTCCGAAGTCTCGGAGGCGCCCTTCATCGCGGTGGTTCCCGGCCGAGCGTGGCGGGTCGTTGCCCGTTGCAGCGCCTCTCGGCCTGGCAACCGAGAATACCGGATCTCGGCAGCCACTTCGAGCGCGGTGCCTGTCCGGGCTGTCAACTCTGGGCGGCATCAGGTTGGCTGATGGCGCGCCGCATGCGACAGGATGGGCCGGTGACCGGCGTGTTCTGGCCTGCCGGGCAGGCGCTGCCACGGTTCGCCGCGCCGACCGCGCTGGACGTACTCGACCTGTCCGTGGCCTCGGACGCGGAGGCGTTGCTGGCGACGACGGCTCAGGGCGTGGTCAACCGGCATCAACCGCGCATCTGGCTGCTGCGCGACGCCGACGAGGGCGCGCGCACGTGGCTTGACACCATCGGCCTTCCCGCCAACCCCGTTGCCGGAGCCGAAGCGCTGGTGAGCCGGCACCGTCGCGACATCCGTGGCGCCGTCCTCGCCGACCCGGCCGTGCCCGCCACCCGCAACGTGGCGACCACGCTGGCCGGACTGGAGGACGCGGTGGTGGCCGAGCCAGCCGTTGCCGAACGGTTGGGCCTGCCGGTACTGGCTGACCTACGCGGCCGGCTCGGGGACGACCGGGCCGCGTACCGGTGGGCGGTCGACCGGCTGTGGCCGCGCACCACCCACCGGATGCTCGTTGGGCTCGCCCCGGACAACCCGAGCTTCCTTCGCGACTACGCGGTGGCGAACCGGGCCTTCGTGATCTGGGCCGACCCCGGCGACCGCCGGGAGCGGGCGCTGCTGGAGCGCCTGCTGGCCGACATGCCGGCCAACTCGCCGTACCTGGGCTGGTGGCCGGCTGACGTGTCGGGCGAGAGCGCCGGCACCGAGCTGACTTCCCGGCACGGCGTCTACGTGGTGGCCGCCGACTTCTCGCTCAATCTCACCGTGTTCGGTGGTGTCCGGAGTGCAACCCGGCCGGTACCGGCCCTGCCGGCGCCGCCCCTGGAACCCCGCACATACCTCACCTTCACGATGACCGACGGCGACAACCTGCAGTACTGCCAACACCGGATGCGGCAGATCTGGGATACCCCCGAGCGCGGCCTGGTACCGCTCAATTGGACAGTCAGCCCGCTGCTGCACGACGCGGCGCCCGAGATCCTGGCCTACTACCAGCACACTGCCACCGGCAACGACCTGCTGATCGCCGGGCCGTCCGGCGCCGGGTACGCATACTCGACGCCGTGGCCGGAGCACGCCTACCGCATTTTCACCGAGCAGACCGGCCGGTACGCGCGCGACTGCGGCCTGCCGATCGTCAACGTGCTCAACCGGGTCGCCGGGCAGGACCGCGACCTCGCGACCCACGAGGTGGCGGCGTTCGCACGCGACGTGCGGCCCGCCGGCATCCTCCAGCATTGGACGAACCGGCACTCGATCGCGATCGTCGCCGGCATCCCGGTCGCCACCAGCCAACTCATCGGCGACCGCGCCGAATGCCACGCGCTGCTGACGGATACGGCGGGTAGGCCCGACCGACCCGGTCCCCGGTTCGTCTCCATCGGTGTCCTCGCCTGGTCGATGACCCCGGCGGACGTCGCGGCGGTGGTCGCCCAACTCGATGAACGCTACCGCGTTGTCCGCGGCGACCAGTTCTTCCAACTCATCCGCCGCGCCCACAACCTGCCGTCGTAGCGGGGCCTGTGTTCCATGCCAGGCATGGAACACAGGCCCCTACGACGACCTCGCTACGCGTACACCTCGAACTCGTAGATGCGGGCGGCACCGCCCGTACCCTGCTCCGCGGTGATGACGTTGAGCCGCACGAACCTGCCACTCGTGGCCATGGTGTGGTTGGTCACGCTCGCGGTGTTGCCGCGTACCTGCACCACGGTCGTAAAGCTGGTCCCGTCGGCCGAGACCTGGATGTCGAAGTCACGGGTGTTCCAGGTCGTACTCTCCCCGCCCGCGCCCGCGTGGCGCACCGTGAAGGACACGATCGACCGCGTCGAGCCGAGGTCCACCTGCAGGAACTTGGTCCCGGAGACCAGCGAGCACCACTTGTCGCTGGTGCCCCCGGAGACGCTGCCGTTGAACGCCTTCGCCGGGCCCTCGTCGCTGTTGCACGGCGTCGAGCCCGTCGCCGGCCGGTTCAGCGCGACGTTGGTCGGGCCGGTGCCGCCACCGGAGTCGAAGGACGGTGGCGCGTCGGCGGCTGCGGCACCCCATGACGTGTTCGCCGTCGTGCCGAGGGTGTAGTCGAGCGTGCCGCCATTGGCTACGAAGGACTCGGGCAGCCACGACCGGTTCGACGTAGTGCCGTTGACCTGCAGGCTCTGCACGAACTTGGCCGACGCCGACGCGCCCGGTGCGTTGATGGTGATCGTACGGCCGTTGCTACGGCTGACCACGACCTGCGGGAAGAGGGGGCTGGCCAGCAGCAGTTCGGCCCGACCCGGGGTCAACGGGTGCATGCCCATGGCCGCCCACACGTACCAGGCCGACATGGCGCCCAGGTCGTCCTGACCGGATATGCCGCCCGGGCTGTTGGACCACAGCGTGTTGACCACCTGGCGCACGGTCTCCTGCGTCTTGAACGGACGCCCGGAGAAGTTGTACAGCCAGGCCGCGCCGATCGACGGTTCGTTGTCCATCTCCGCGTGCAGGCCGCCGGCGCGGGTCAGCGCCCAGCTGCCGTCGGCGTTGTGGAAGAACGAGTCCAGCCGGCTGGTGGCTGTGGTGTTGCCGCCCATCCGGTCGAACAGCGCGCGCGGGTTGAACGGAACCATCCACAGGTACTGTGCCGCGCTGCCCTCGGCGAAGCCGTCGTCGCTGGCCGGGTTGAACGACGGGAAGCTGCCGTTGGCGTTGCGGTTCTGGATGTACCCGACGCCACCGGCGGCCGCCGGGTTCCACACGTTCTTCCAGAACTGCGCGCGGGTGATGAACTCCTGGTGGACCGATGTCCGCCCGAGGCGCAGCGCGAGCTGGGCGATGCCGAAGTCGGCGACCGAGTCCTCCAGCGTCTCGCCGGCACCACCCCATGCGTTGCCGTTGGTGGGGATGTAGTGGATGGAAAGCCACTTGTCCAGCGAGGGCCGCTCGCCGATCACCATGACGTTCCAGCCGTCCATCGACAGGTCAGCCGCGGTCACGTTGCGCGCCGAATTGAGCATCGAGTCCAGCGCCGGGCCGGCGTCGAAGTTGCTACCGCCGAACGCGTAGATGAACGGCACCGCGGCATGGGCCGGGTCACCGGTCATCACGTGGGTACCGCCGGGGCCGTGGGTCCAGCGGTCCCAGACGCCGCCGTTCTGGGTCGCCTGGTTGAGCAGCGACTGCGCGATGTCGCTGCCCACATCGGGGCGCAACAGCGTCACCAGGGCCAGCTGCGAGCGGTAGGCGTCCCAGCCGGAGAAGTTGGCGTACTGAGCCGCGTGTCCGGCCGTGACGGTGTGCACCGCCTGGTCCATGCCCAGGTACTGCCCGTTGACGTCGCTGAACACGTTGGGATGCAACAGTGCGTGGTACAGCGCGGTGTAGAAGGTGACCTGCTGGTTGGTGGTACCGCCGGTGATGGCGATCCGACCGAGTTCGGCGTTCCACGCGTCGTGTGCCCGCTGGCGGATCGTGTCGAAAGACGTACCGGTGGGGTTCTCGGCGGTGAGGTTGGCGCGGGCGTTGCTGGTGCTGACGAACGAGATGCCCACCCGAACGTTGACGGTACGCCCGCTGCTGGTGTCGAAGCTGACGAACGCACCAGAGCCGCGACCGGGTGGCGGGAAGCCGTCGGTGCCGTACGTGGTACCGCCGCTGGACGTGGTCGCGCCCCGGGTCACGGTGCCGTCGCGCCAGCTCCCGGTGACGCTGAACGGCTTGTCGAACACCGCGACGAACCGCAGGGTGTAGTAGCTGCGCCGGCCGATGGTGTTGATGTACCCGCAGAAGTTGCCGCTGGTGACCGAGCCGCTGATGGTGCGGTTGGCGACGTCGATGGTGGTCGAGGCGGCGCTGCTGCCGACCTCCGAGTTGGACGTGCGGACCAGCATTGTCGCGGTACCGCTGCTCGGATAGGTGAACCGCCCCGACCCGGTCCGGGTGGTCGCGGTCAGCTCGGCGTTGACGCCGGAGTTGAGAAGCACCCGGTAGTACCCGGCCGTGGCCGTCTCATTGGCGTGCGAGAAGTTGCTGGCGTAGATGCTGTCGGTGGTGTCCGACGACGGCGACGAGGTGACCGAGCCGACGTGCGGATAGAACGGGATGTCGCCGTAGCCGCCGGCGCAACCGGTACCCGACATGTGGGTGAGGCTGAAGCCGCGGATGCGGGTGGCATCGAAGCCGTAACCGCCCGGCTCGACCGTACGGGTCTGGTTGCCGCGGGTGTTCTCCGGGCTCCACTGCACCATGCCGAACGGCGTGTCAGCGCCCGGGAACGTCTCGCCGCTGTTGCTCGTTCCGATCAACGTGTTGACCAGGCTGGCCGGGTCGCTGACGGCGGCGACGGCCGAGCCGGTGCCGATCACCGCCACCGCGAGGACGACCACTGTACAGGTGAGGCCGGACACCAACCGCCGGCCGGGGCGTCGCGAGAGCCCATGTACTCGCATCTGAGACCCACTCTCGTAGACCGGTGCCGTCGGGGACAACGTTGTCTTCACAGCACCTCAAGATCACCAAATATCGAAGGCTATGAGTGAAACTATGCCAGCATTCCGCCACGGCCGGAAGACAGGGGTTGACGCGGGTGGCCGCGGGAGCTTGCGGCACTCCCCCACGATTCGCATATCCCGGCGGGTTGGCCCAGGTCCCCGCGCCGGTCACGACATGAGGGAGAGCAACTGGGCGGCCGGGTCTAGGCTGTGGGCGCACGGCCACCGCCTGAGCGGTGGCCGCCCGCAACCGACGAGGATCGCCGGAAGATATCTCAGCAGCCGTTGACCCCGACGAGTCCGGCGGCGCACGACTCGTTCGGCGCCCTTCTGCGCGCGTGCCGGGACCGGGCTCGGATGTCGCAGGGGGAGCTGGCGGCGCGGTCGGGCCTGAGCGTCCAGGCGGCTCAATGTTTGATCATGGAGAACAAGATCAACAGGCGGCCGCGGACGCTCAGCGAAGGTCGCTTGAGGGTAGGACACCAGCGCGCGGAACTGGTCGGCGTACCCGGCAATTCGATCCTGCCGCCCTGCCACGACAAGGGTGGGCCCGGCGAAGACCGCGTCTGAGCCTTCATCGGAGACCTGGTAGCCGTCTGCCCGGAGGCGCTGCAGATAGTCCTCATCGCCGCGTCGGCTGGCGGCCAGGACGGCTGCCACCCGCTGGGCGATCTCGGGTGTGCGATTGCCGAGCGCCAGGGACAGGTGCTCGCGCAGGCCGGCGGGGACGGCAGCGAGCCAGTTGTCCGGCTGGGCAACACCTGCGTCGTCCGGTAGGTCGCGATCCTCCTTCCTGATCTTGATCCCGCTGCATACCAGGAGAAGGCCTGCGATGCGCTCCGGCATACGACGGGCGAGCGCGGCCGCGATATAGCCGCCGTACGAGCAGCCGGCGAGGAGCACCCGCGGTGAGCGGATCTCCTGCTCGATGAGCTCTGCGACCACGTCCACCACGCCATCGGAGTCTTCGGGACCGGGTGGAGACCCGCCACAGCCGGGAAGATCGACATAGACCCGGCGCCAGTCAGGACAGCCTGCCATCGCCGGTTCCAGAGCCATCGCCGTCACTGATCGGTCAAGGCCGAACCATGGCAGGCACACCAAGGGCCGGCCTTCGCCTCTGACCTCGATGGCTAGTGTCACGGCAAGAAACCTACCGCGAAGGACCTGGCACCTCGGGGCGAAGCGACGCGGGCCACGCGGCCGCGGCATCGAGGCCAAGGCCGCCCGCCTGCAGGAGGTAACGCGTGCCGCGATCTGATCATGCGTTGCGGTATGCGGGCCATTCGTCGGCGAGCATCGCGAAGTTGAGTTCGGTGGTCCACTCTCCTTTGAAGAACTCGTTGTGCACCAGGCGGGCTTCCTCCCGCATCCCCAGCCGGCGCGCCAACTTCGCCGAGGACTCGTTGCGTTCGTCGACCCGGGCGATGATGCGGTGCAGGCCGAGTTCGTCGAAGCCGAGGCGCAGCAGCGCGTGTGCTGCCTCGGTGGCGTAACCGTGGCCGCCGAAGTCGGGGTTCACGACGTATCCAAGTTCTCCACCGCCATGTTCCCGGCTGTGCCAGAACAGCACCACGTCACCGACCAGGTCACCGGTCTCGGCTACTTCGACGCCGAGGGTCAGTGCCTGGCCCTCGGCGGTGAGCTCCGTGTTCGCCCAATGCGAAGCGAGCCGTTCGCGGATGACCTCGCGGGTCATCGGCTCGAAGGGTACGTAACGGCAAACGTCGGTCCGGCGACGGTAGGCGAACAGCGCGTCAACATCGTCGACGGTCAGCGGACGCAGCAACAGCCGCGCGGTCCGGACCGGATACAAAGGACGCAGCGCGGGCTGCTGGTGGGCTGACACGCCGACCATCGTGCCACCTGACTGCCACGCCCGAATCCGGATTTCGCCGCAACTTCAGAGCCGCCAGCACGGACGGGGTGACGGCCCCCGACGCCGTCATCCGCACCGATGTTCTTCCGGCGTCGCTTCACGCTGTCGGCGGGGGCGATTCACGCCGGTTTCGTAGGCGAAGATCACGGCTTGCACCCGGTCGCGGAGCCCGAGCTTCATCAGGATCCGCTTGACGTGGGTCCGGATGGTCGATTCCTCGACGAAGAGTGCCGCGGCGATCTCGCAGTTGGACAGGCCTCGGGCGATGAGCACGAGAACCTCCCGCTCCCGTGGTGTCAGCTCGTTGAGCTTGGCCTGGTCGCCGAGCTCGGGTACGGGCTGCTGCGCCATGCGGTCGATGACCCGTCGGGTGACCGAGGGTGACAGCAACGACTCGCCGGCGGCGATGGTGTGCACCGCGGCGATCAATTCCTCAGGTCGGGTGCGTTTGAGCAGGAACCCGGATGCGCCGGCGCGGAGGGCGCCGAAGATGTAGTCGTCCTGCTCGAAGGTGGTCAGGATCAGCACTCTGGCCGCCGGGGCTGCCCGGGAAAGCTCGCGGGTGGCGGCGATGCCATCGAGATCAGGCATGCGGACGTCCATGAGCACGACCTCCGGCGCAAGCGCGCGGGTTCGCTCGACGGCCTCCCGCCCGGTCGACGCCTGGCCGACGATCTCGATGGTGGGGTCATTCGTGAGCAGCTCGGCAAGGCCTGCGCGCATCAGGTCGTCGTCGTCGGCGATCAGCACCCGGGTCATGAGCGGTGACGTCCGGTGGGGATCCGGGCCTGGACGCGGAACGTGCCGTTGGTGCGTGCGGCGTGCAGGCAACCGCCCCGCAGGGTGGCGCGTTCCCGCATGCCGATCAGTCCGTGGCCCCCGCCGGTTCTCGGTGTGCCTCCGGCACGTACCGGGTTGGTCACGGTCAACTCGACCGCACCGTGGTCGAACGCGAGCTCGACCTGGGCGCTGCCGGCACCGTGGCGGGCCGCGTTGGTGAGTGCCTCCTGCAGGATCCGGTAGGCGGCCTGATCCGCGGCCCCGCCGATGGACCGCGGCGTTCCGGTGACGTTGACGCGTAGTCGCAGGCCGGCCGCCGCGTACTGCGCGATCAGCGTCTCCAGCGACACGAGCCCGGCCGGTGCCTCGACGGCCTCGCCCGCCGGGCCTTCGCGCAAGGTGCCGACAAGCTGGTCGATGTCGGCGACCGTCCGGCGGGCGAGCTCCTCGATCGCCTCCAGCGTGGATACCGACCGATCGGGGTCGGTGCGGTGTCGCAGCCGGGCCGCCCCGGCGCGTACCGCGATGACGCTGATCGCGTGGCCGGCGGAGTCGTGCAGATCGCGGGCGATCCTGGCGCGCTCCTCCGCGACGGCGAGCAACCGCTCGCGCTCGGCGTCGTGCTCGGCGCGGAGGGCGCGCCTGCGCAGATCGTCGACGTGCTCCCGACGCAGCCGGGTGCGCTCGCCGGCGAACCATGCCACCGCCCACGAAAGGCCGCTGTGCAGCAGTACAAGTCCCGGGAAGGTGCCCTTGGCGATGCCCGCGGCGACGAGGTAGGCGACCAGCAGCCCGACCACGACGGTGGCCCGCCCCGTCCACCGGGCCTGCGGTTCGCGGCTCGCGGCGAGCAGGTAGAGCGCGACGATCGGGCCGAGTACCAGGTCCACCGGGTAACCGAGGCCCGCCAGCAGCACGCCGGCCGCACCCGTCAACGCGAACACCCCGAGCGGAAAGCTCCGCCAGGCCATCAGCGGCAGCGCCGTCCCGGCCACGAGCACCACACCGACCGGATCGAGCCGGCGCGCCCCCGGACCAGTGACGAACAGGCCATGCGCGAGCAGCGCCAGCGAGCCGACGAACACGACGGCCGCGATCGTCACGTCGACCGGTACCCGGGTGCCGGAACCAGCGGCGACGAGCCGGCGGCCGGTAGCGACCAGTGCGCTCACAGCACTGACGTTAGCTCCGCGCGAGCTGCGCCAGGTCGCCCCCACGGAGGATCCGTGTCCACGAAATGGGGAGACCGAAGATCCTCGCGCGGGTCGTTTCGGCCCGTTCGTGGCCGCCATAGCGTTGCCGGAAAGCACGTCACGCCAGGAGGAACCGATGCTGATCGCCGAGGCCCGCGTGGCCATCGAGCGCTCCCGCCGCCTCGCGCAAACTCGGCCGGCCCGACCGGCTCACGGTGACCCGGAAGCGACCCGCTCATGAAGGACGAACCCGAGATCGGCGCCGACAGCCGCATGCCTCGCTGGCTCAAGCTGTCCCTGATCGTCGCCCTGCTGCTGATGCTGCTGGCCGTCGTCGCCATGCTGATCGGCGGCGGGCACGGCCCGCGGCGTCACGTCGGTGCCGCGGCGACCCCCGGCACATCCCTGTCTTCCCACCGCTAGCCCCGTCGTTCGCACATGCCGTTGAGTGGCCGTCGGTCATGGCCAGCGGGGTTGAGTGGGGTCGACGCGGAGTAGTCCCAGGAGTTGGGTCTGGAGGTATCCGGGTTTGGGGATGG
>Ga0137369_10003905_pt1 | contig 15248 bp, 14 predicted proteins | sample SagtaG_12_FD_104918 | JGI IMG/M metagenome (GOLD analysis project Ga0137369, IMG submission 104918) | Vadose zone soil microbial communities from Sagehorn Ranch, Mendocino, California, USA - Sage1_L_113_16 metaG | ecosystem: Environmental > Terrestrial > Soil > Vadose zone | place: USA... | reverse complement strand
GGTCGACGACGCCACCCCCGAAGCCCTCGCCAGCCTGCTCGCCGCCCACGGCCGCATCGCACTCTTGTCGGCAGAAGGCGACGTGTTCGACCAGATGGCCGGCCGCTACAACCCCACCGCCGGGCCCAACCTCGGCGTCTACCTCAAAGGCCACGCCGGCGACCTGCTCAAAGTCGACCGCCGCGGCCGCCCCCCCGAATACATCGAACGGCCCTGCCTGACCATCGGCATCACCGTCCAACCCGACCTGCTCCAAGGCCTGGCCGACCGGCCAGGGTTCCGCGGCCGCGGCCTTTTGGCCCGCTTCCTCTACAGCCTCCCCCAAAGCCTGGTCGGCCACCGCCAGCCAGGCGCCCCACCCGTCCCGGAAGCCCTCGCCGACCGCTACACCATCGAGCTCCAGACCCTGGCCGCCAGCCTCACCACCCCCGCCAGCCTCACCGGCGACAGCCCCACCATCCTCACCCTCGACCCCCAGGCCGCCGAGCTGCTGCTGGACTTCGAACGCGCACTCGAACCACGCCTCGCCCCCGCCACCGGCGACCTCGCCCACCTGGCCGACTGGGCCGCCAAGCTCACCGGCGCCACCTGCCGCCTCGCCGGCCTGCTCCACCTCGCCGGCCATCTGCGCGACGGCTGGGCCCAACCCGTCAGCGCCGACACCCTCAGCGGCGCGATCCGCCTGGCCGGCTACCTCGTCGAGCACGCCCTGGCGGTGTTCGACCTGATGGGCGCCGACCCACGCGTCGACGACGCCCGCTGGATCCTCGACTGGATCGCCCGCACCGGCACCCAGCAGTTCACCCGCCGCGACGCCCACCGCGCCGCCCCCCGCGGCCGCTTCCGCAAAGCCGCCGACCTCGACCCGCCCCTGGCGCTGCTGGAGGAGCACGGCTACCTCCGCCGCGCCGACCCGGAACCATCCCGCGACCCGCACGGCCGCGGCCGGCGACCGTCCCCCCGCTTCCTCGTCAACCCCCTGACCCCGCCGACAGAATCGACAGAATCGACAGAAACCCTTGCCGAGCGAGTTTCTGTCGATTCTGTCGATTCTGTCGACGGCTCTTGAAGGAGCACCCATGGCATCAGCAGGCATCCGCAAGAGTCGCAACGGCCGCCGCTATCAGGTCTGGTGGCGGCTGGACGACGGCACCCAGGGCAGCAAGACGGTCGACACCCGAGACCAAGCCCGCCAGCTCAAGCACGAACTGCTGGCGCAGGCGGCCCGCGATGCATGGATCGACCCGCGGCGCGGCCGCATCCTGTTCGACGACTGGGCAGACCGCTGGTGGCAGCTCTGGTCATCCAACCCGCGGCGCAGCCCCAAAGGATTGGAGACGACCGCAAGCCATCTTCGGCGGCACCTTCGCCCCTACTACGGCCGCCGCCAACTCGGCCGTATCACCCCGTCCATCGTGCTCCGCTGGCAAAACGAGCTTGAGACGCGGCTCGGCTACAGCGGAGTCATGGCCTGCCGCTCCCTGCTGCTGCGCATCCTCGAAGCGGCCCGAAAGGAACGGCTGATCGTCGCCAACCCCGTCCGCGAGGTCGAGGCACCAGAGCGCCCAGTCAATCCTGACGAGATTTTCGGCAACGTGCGCCGACGAACCTTCACCCCCGAGGAATTCGGCGAATTTCTGGCTGCCTGCCGGCCCTTCTACCGTGATCACTTCCTCACCCAGGCCGGCACCGGACTGCGGCCCGGCGAGCTGCTCGGGTTACGCCGCCGTCGCGTCCAGCCGGAACGGCGCCGCATCGAGGTGCTTGAGGTTCGCTACGAGGCCGGCAAATTCGGCCGTGGTTTCAAGGACCGACCCAAGAGCCCGGCCAGCATCCGGGTGGTACCAATGGCCGAGGCCGTCCGTGAGGCCGTCTTGCGCCAACTCCCACCCGGCAGCGATCCCGAGGATCTGGTGTTTGCCGGGCCAGGTGGCAACCGCTGGGCGAGGCGCGGCGCCCGCCCACCGCTCTCGACCCACAACTACCGCCGCGCCTACAAGGCCGCGATCGTCAGCAAGGCCAAGACACCGGACGGCGCGGTCACCGAGCGGCAGCGGTTCCCGCATCTGGACCTGCACGGCCCGCACGACCTACGCCACACATTCGCCACCTGGCTCGAGGACGGCGGCATCCCCTCACGGGTCATCGATGAGCTGATGGGCCACGTCGGCACCAAGCACGAACGCGCCCAAGGCGCCAGCCCGATGGGCCGCGTCTACCGCGAGACGACCAAGGCCATGGCAGCCCGCGTCGTCGAGGTCCTGGACGAGAAGCTGGCGCTCGCCCGCAAGGTTGCGGCGAATCTGCTGTGTAGCGGCAAGACGAACGGGACCTGAGATTCGTAAGGGCAGCACTTCACCCGAATAGCTGTCGTCCTACAGGAAGCTACACCCCAGGGTGTACGGGTTCGCGGGTGGTCTCCAAGTGGCGACGGCCAAGCTGGAACTGGACTAGGAGCGGGATGTCCCTCACAGGGCTTGAAGTCAGCCAGAGCCCCCAGAGGTTGATCGCATCGAGATCCCCGCTTACCTGGATGCCCCGAAACTCGCGCTCCACCGAGGCGATACCCTTCTGGTCGTCAGGTGACATGGCTGCTTGTCGGGCCTGCACCCAAACCGTTTCCCCATTGGACAACGGCAGGCTGCCGACGATCCAGTCGCCGGTCTGCGAGACCGAGTTGATCGTGTCCGGCAGAGTGGTGGCGCCAGAGAGGAGCACGTTGAACACCAGCTTCATCCCCTGCGCCGGGCCCGGGACCCAGACGGTATCGCTTGGCGGCTTTTCCTTGGGCTGGAACTCGCCGTGCCATTCGACCCACGGAACGATGACCGATGGGCCTTGAGTCCAGCCTGGGGTGAACTCGGCAGGCCGGTGCCACGTCCTGTGCCGACGTGAGCCGGTGTCCAGCATGGCCCCTGAGTCGCTCGTGAACGCCGAGATCCACTGCCCACTCTGATGCATGCTGAACTTGAACATGCGCAGCAGGATTCTGGCGCCGAGGTATACGTCGGAGCCGTGGACCCAGAGGCGCCAGACGCTTGAGAAGCGCCGCTCCGGAGAGCCGGCTGCGAAGCGAAGTGTCGGATCTGGCATGAACTCCTCGATCGTCAGAGGGGGACTGGTGGCGCAGAGATCAGTCCCCCTGTGCTCGCTCTCCCCCGAAGGCACCCGACTGCTGCGAATCTGCTGCGCGCGGGCGACGATCCCGGCTTGGTCGGGCGCTGAGGAGGCCGCTGACCTGGGGTGGAGCCGAGGGGATTTGAACCCCTGACTTCTTGCATGCCATGCAAGCGCTCTGCCAGCTGAGCTACGGCCCCTGAGGCTCGCCGAATATAGCGAGCTGTGACGGATGCTGCAAAGGCGGCGCCCGCCGTCCAGATGGGCCCGGCGGGCGGGGGCGGGCAGGGTCAGCGGACGTGAAGATCGACCCCGAGCAGGATCAGGAACCACAGGAAGATCGCCAGGAGAGCCTGGAGCACGTTCTTCAGCAGCGCCACCGTGATGTAGTGGCGGTCCCACGCGATGTAGATGCCGATGACGATGTAGATCAGGCCAAGCAGGCTGACGCGTCGCACGGCAGCTCGGCTCCTTTACCCCCCCCTGGCCGCATTGGGTCAGACTGCGAAGGTTTGCCCCGTGGGCTCAGGGCACAAACCGAGCAGGACCCGGGCAAGGACTGGAGCTCCCGGCCCGGCCCCCCGGCCAAGAGCCACCCGGGCGAAGCGCCAGCCCCGGCCAAGAGCCAGCCCGGGGAACCAGGCTCAGGCGGTGACCAGGCTTCCGAGCTTGTCGGTGCGTGCGACCACGGGCGCGTCCCGCCAGAGCCGCTCCAGGTCGTAGTACTCGCGCTCCTCCTCGTGGAAGACGTGGACCACGAAGTCGATGAAGTCGAGCAGGATCCAGCGGGCCTCACGCTCCCCCTCGCGCCGCAGGGGGCGGGTGCCCTCCTCGCGGCAGGCGCGCTCGACCTCCTCAGCGATCGCGCGTACCTGACGGTCGTTCGATGCCGAGCAGATGACGAAGTAGTCGCAGATGACCAGCGGCTCTGAGACGTCAAGGACGACAACGTCGCGAGCCTGCTTGGAAGAGGCCGCCGCAGCTGCGGTCATGGCCAGGTCGAGAACGGTGTACAGCGATTCGGCTCCTTCGTTTCGACACTGGTGCGGTGCGGCCGCCCGGTTGCGATGGCGACCGACCTGGGTGAGTTTGCCATTTGTACGGTAGCGAGCCAACTACCAGTTTGCAGCGGTCCAGCCGCGTGGGCCCGGTCGCCGCGCGCCCAAGCCCGGCCAGCGGTCAGGAGCCTGCCTCACGGCCCGCTGGACGCCGCCCCTGGTTGTCCGATCGTGACCGATAGAGGCCGCGGTTGTCCACGTAGCGGGCGACGCCTTCCGGAACCAGGTACTGGATCGGCGCACCGCGGGCCACCCGTGCCCGGATCTCCGTGGAGGAGATCGCCAGCATCGGGATCTCCATCGGATGCACCCGGGCGGTGGCGCTTGGCAGCCGCTCTGCCAGCTTCGACAGGTCATAGCCGGGCCGGGTCGCTGCGATCAGCTCGGCCAGCTCCAGGACCTCCTTGCCGTCCTTCCAGGTCAGGATGTGCAGCACCGCGTCGGCCCCGGTGATGAAGTACAGCCGCGTGCCCGGCTCCATCTCGGCCTGCAGCCGGCGCACGGTGTCGACCGTGTAGGTTGGGCCGGGATGGTCGATCTCGATCCGGCTGACGGCGAACGCCGGATTGGAGGCGGTGGCGATCACCGTCATCAGATAGCGGTCCTCCGCCGCGCTCACCCCGACCGGCTTCTGCCAGGGCTGGCCGGTCGGGATGAAGAGCACCTGGTCGAGGCGGAACTGCCAGCGCGCCTCCTCAGCGGCCACCAGGTGCCCGTGGTGTATCGGGTCGAACGTCCCGCCCATGATGCCGACCCGCCGCTCTGTGGTCATGAGCAGGCAGTGTAGCGGCAGCGACCGAACGGCCCGCCTCGCGGTGCGGTGGCCCTCTCGGCCTCGCTTTGAACAGCATGTGAACTACTCGTTTTACGCTAAACTACCCAATTCTACCTGAGCGATGTCGTTCCCGCCCGTTTTCCACCCTGGTCAACGGACGTTCTGGCTGGAAGGATGACTATGGAGCCGGCTACGCTAGCGTGCCGGAGCCAGTTGGTTCTGTTGATGGCCGTGGGCCGGTGGGAGGGAGGCGACGATGGCACGTATCGTGCTGGATGAGGTCACCAAGGTGTACGGGGGTGCCACCCGGGCGGTGGATTCGCTGTCGTTGGATATCCCTGATGGGGACTTCATGGTGTTCGTTGGCCCGTCGGGGTGTGGCAAGTCGACGGCGCTGCGGATGATCGCTGGGTTGGAGGACATCACCCAGGGGACGATCACGATCGGGGAGCGGGTGGTCAATGACCTGCCGCCCAAGGACCGCGATATCGCGATGGTGTTCCAGAATTATGCGTTGTATCCGCACATGACGGTTGAGGAGAATCTGGCGTTCGGGTTGCAGTTGCGCAAGACGCCAAAGGCCGAGCAGCAGCGGCGGGTGGGTGAGGTCGCCAAGATGCTGGGGCTGGAGCCGTACTTGAAGCGCAAGCCGGCGGCGCTGTCGGGAGGGCAGCGCCAGCGGGTGGCGATGGGTCGGGCGATTGTGCGGGAGCCGCAGGCGTATCTGATGGATGAGCCGCTGAGCAACCTGGATGCGAAGCTGCGGGTGAGCATGCGCGCGAACCTGGCGCAGCTGCACGATCGGCTTGGGACGACGACGATTTATGTGACGCATGACCAGATCGAGGCGATGACGCTGGGATCGCGCGTGGCGGTGCTCAAGGATGGGCAGCTGCAGCAGGTGAACACGCCGCAGTCGTTGTTTGACGCGCCCGCGAACCTGTTTGTGGCGACGTTCATGGGATCGCCGTCGATGAACCTGGTGGAGGCGCGGCTGGTGCAGGATGATGGGCCGCACCTGGTGTTTGCCGACTACAAGCTGCCGGTGCCCCCAGAGGTGGCGGAGCGTCGGGGGCTTGGGGCGTACATGGGGCGCAGTGTGATTCTGGGGGTGCGGCCGTCGGACTTCGAGGATGCGGCGTTTGTGCAGAAGGGCGAGGGACGGCCGGTGATCAAGGCCGACGTGACGATCTCTGAGGAGCTTGGCAGCGAGGTGAATATCATCTTCGCGTTGAAGGCGCCGCCGGTGGCCCATGAGGTGATGCAGGCGAAGTTCGACAAGCAGGCCAGGGAGGCTGACGAGTCCGAGGCGATCGTGGCATCGGAGGGGCAGACTCTGTGGACGGCACGGGTGAACGCCAAGACACAGGCGCGGGCTGGCCGCACGATCGAGCTGGCGGTGGATAATCGCGCGCTGCACTACTTCGACCCCGACAGCGGCCAGGCCATCGCCTCGTCCGGAGACACCGCGAGCAGCAACAACTGATGACCCACATCGCCGTTCTCGGCGTCGGACGCATGGGCGCCCCAATGGCGGGGCGCCTGGCGGATGCCGGTCACGAGCTCACCGTCTGGTCGCGCACGCCCGCGCACGCTGAGGCGCTGGCCGACCGTGCCATGATCGCCGGCTCGCCCGCCGAGGCCGGCGGCAAGGCCGAGGTCGCGATCACCATGCTGGCGGACGGTGGCGCTCTCGAGGAGGTCGCTCTGGGGCGCGACGGGCTCGTCGACGGCCTTCCGACCGGCAGCCTGCTGATGGACATGTCGACCACCGGCCCGGCCTCCGCGCGGAAGGTGGCCAAGGCGCTGGAGCCAAAGGGCATCGGGTTCCTGGACGCGCCGGTCGTGGGCTCGATCGGCCCGGCGGCCGAGGGAAGGCTGGCGATCATGGTGGGCGGCGACGCCGAGGCGGTCGAGCGCGTCCGGCCGCTGCTCGGCATCCTGGGCGACCCGGAGCGGACCTGGCACGTCGGCCCGGTCGGCTGCGGGCAGGCCGCCAAGCTCATGGTCAACCTCGTGCTCGGGGGGGTGATGACGGCGGTGGCGGAAGGCTTCACGCTCGGCCGCGTGCTCGGTCTCGATCCCGAGCTGGCCCTGGAGGTGTTGGAGGGCGCCTCGGTCGCGGCCCAGACGGTACGCGGCAAGCGTGACAGGCTGCTGAGCGGCGACTACGGGAATGCCGGCTTCCGCCTGGCGCTCATGCACAAGGACCTGCGCCTGGCCCTGGACGCGGCCAGGGCGTCCCGGGCGGCCCTGCCGGGTGCCGAACGGGTCGCCGACCTCTTCGCCGGCGCCAAGGGCCAGGGTCTCGCCGACCAGGACTACTCCGCCGTCGCCGCCTACCTCGCCAGCATGGCGCCCCTGCTGGAGGAGCGGCCCGAAGGCCGCTCGTCCAAGCAATAGACCAGCCGGCCGGTCAGCGAAGGCAGCCGCCCTGCCCATCGGGCCGGACGTGCGGCGGCATCACGTCCACCGTGCCCTTGTAGGCGTAGGGATCGGCCCCGGCGACCAGCACGATGTCGCGGTGGTCGGCTCGGCCCATCGTGACGCCTGCGGGCGGGAGCATCCAGGGCAGCAGCGATGCCGCGCTCATGTAGTGGTTGACCAAGGCGCGGCGCAGGCCATGACGCCCGCTGTTCGGCAGCGACCGGTGCAGCAGGTAGCCGTTGAACACGACGACGGCACCGGCGGGCACCTCGCCGGCGACCGCGTCCTCGTCGCGATACGGGAAGTCGTAGGCCTCGACCTCGCAGTCGAACCGGGCGTCGCGGTGCCCGCGGTCCGGGTACAGAACCCCAGGTCGATGCGAGCCGGGCAGGACCCACAGGCAGCCGTTCTCGACGGTGGCGTCGTCAAGGGCGATCCACGCCGCGGTGAGCGACCGGTCCCTGGTCGGGATGAACAGCTCGTCCTGATGCCAGGCCTGTCCGGGCTTCCCCTCGGACTTGATGAACAGCATCGACTGCATGGCCTTGATGTTGGGGCCGATGAGCTGCCGCAAGCCGTCGACGACGACCGGATGGGCCAGTGTCCCGCGCATGCGCTCCGACAGCTTGTGAGGGAAGTGGATGCACAGGTGGCGGCGGACCACCAGCTCGTCAGGCTCATCGGCTCCAGGCGGCTGGACGCCCTCGACAGCGCCCAGCTGTCCGCGGCAGATGCGCACAGCCTCCTCGCGCAGGACCTGCACCGCACTGGCGGACAGCGCATCAGCCAGGACGACGTAGCCGTCGCGGTGGTAGCGACCGGTCAGCTCAGAATGCCCGGTGCCGCTGGGCTGGTGGGCGGCGGAGGTGGCCTGCGCGGAGGTGTCTGTCATGGCGCGAGTGTGGGCGGTAGCGCCGCGGTTGAGAATGTCCGGCGGCCGCGAGAACCTATCTGATCATGACCTTCCTCAGCGCGTCCGAAGCGGGATGAGCCTCACCGTCCGCGGATCCGGGGTCGCGGTCTACCCGCCGGGCGCCACCTTCGGACCGCGACGACTGCCGGACTTCGAGTTCGTCTGGCTGCTGCAGGGCACCGCCGAGTGGCGCTACGACCAGGGCAGCATCACCCTGAGGCCGCATTGCCTCCTGCTGGGTCGGCCCGGCATGCAGGACTCGTTCAGGTGGGACCGCAGCCGACCAACCCGCCACGCCTACCTGCATTTCGAGCTGGTCGGGCAGTTGACGCAACTGCCCGATCCCGCCCAATGGCCGCTGGTGCGAACACTGCCCGACGACGATCCGCTCCGCCCCCTGCTGCGCTACCTGCTCAACCTCAGCGAGGACCGCTCCCGCACCCACCACCAGACCGTCCAAGAGGCCCTCCGGCTCCTGCTCACCCTGTTCGTGCAGGGACCCCTCCCCGACCGTGACGACGAGCTGCCGGCTGCCGCGTGCATCTCCACCGGCTACCTCAGCCGCTTGTTCCGCCACCACTATGGGATCGGGCCGGTCGCGGCCTTCGAGTTGCTGCGCCTGGCCCGCGCCGCCACGCTCCTCACCCGCAGCAATCTCAGCGTCGCCGCCGTCGCGCACGATTGCGGGTTTGCCAACCCGTACCACTTCTCACGCCGCTTCCATCACGTCTACGGCCAGCCGCCCGGACGGTACCGCCGCGCCACGACGTGCATGGAGCCAAGCGAGCCGCTCGCACAAGCCGGACTGCTCGCCCTCAGTGGCCGCATCTGGCGGGCAACCTGAGCGGCAACGCCGAGGGGCCGGCGGCACCGGCCCCTCGCGTCGCGTCGCCTCCTATCCCTTCACGCCGCCGGCGGTCAGGCCGGCAACGATCCGGCGCTGGAATAACAGGACCATGATCACGAGCGGGATCGTGACGAGCACGCCGGCCGCCATGATCGTCCCAAATGGCTGTTCGAACCGGCTCACCCCGGTGAACTTCGCGATCGCCACCGTCACCGGCTGGGATTTGAGCGTCTGGGTCATGGTGTAGGCGATCAGGAACTCGTTCCACGCGGCGATGAACACGATGATGGCGGTGGTGAACACGCCCGGTGCAGCCAGCGGGACGATCACCTTGCGGAAGGCCTGCCCCGGTGTCGCCCCGTCGACCTTGGCCGCCATCTCGAGCTCCCACGGCATCTCGGAGAAGAAGCTCGTGAGCACGTAGATCGAGAGCGGCAGGGTGAAGCTGATGTCGGTGACGATCATGGGTGGGTAGGTGTCGATCAGGTGGAGGTCGCTGAACAACTGGAACAGCGGCGTCAGCAGGGTGATGAGCGGGAATACCGCGGTGGCCAGGACCGCCCCGAGGACCAGTTTCTTGCCCCGGAACTGCAGCCGGGCGAGCGCGTAGGACGCGAACACGCCGATGAAGAGCGCCAAGAGGGTGGTCGTGCCTGCCACGATCACGCTGTTGCGCAGTGCGTACTGGAACTTGTTCTCGCCGGAGAAGACCTCCCGGAAGTTGAGGAGCGTCGGGTTCTTGGGGTACAGCCCCTGGTCCAGCAGCGGGTTCGCCTTCAGGCTGGACACGATCATCCAGTAGAACGGCGCCAGGCAGAAGACCACGATGAGCGCGACCCCGAGCAGCAGCCAGCCGCGCTCGCGGACGAACCCCGCGACCCGCGATGCCGGCCTGGCGCGGACTGCCGGGGGTGCCGGGGCGGTAGTGACGGCCATATCAGCTCACCCCCCGCCCTGCCGACGACTTGACGACGTCCGCCTTGGCGACCCAGTTGACCAGGAAGACAGTCACGACGATATAGAAGAACGTGAGGGTCGAGAGCGTCGACCCGTAGGATGGGTGGACGTTCTGGATCGACTCCTTGTAGGCAATGGTCGACAGCGTCTCGGTCTGGTTGGCCCCATTCGTCATGATGAACGGTAGGTCGAAAATGCGCAGGACGTCCAGCATGCGGAAGAGCACCGCGACGATGACGGCGCCCTTCACCAGCGGCAGCGTGATGCGCCGGAACCTCTGCATCGCCGTCGCCCCGTCGACCTTGGCCGCCTCATAGAGCTCTCCGGGGATGATCTGCAGCCCCGCCAGCACGAGCAGCGCGATGAACGGGGCCGTCTTCCACACGTCGGCGAGGGCGATCGCCCAGAACGAGGGCCAGTGGCTCCCGGTCCAGATGATTTTCGTGTGGAAGACCGCGTTGATGACGCCGGTCGGGTTGAAGTTCCACAGCCAGAGCTGCGCCGCCACCGCCGTGGGGATCGCCCAGGGCACCAGCACGCTGGCGCGGACCAGGCCCCGGCCGCGGAAGGCCCGGTTCATGATCAGCGCCATGCTGAAGCCGATCACGAGCTCGAAGGTCATCGTGACGATCGTCAGCAGCGTGGTGAACCAGAACGCTTGCCAGAAGGTGTCGGAGCCCGTACCGGTCAAGGCGCGGATGTAGTTCTTGAACCCAACGAACTCCGGCGTCCCGAAGCGGTTGTCGCTGAGCAGCGACAACCAGATGGCCCGCACCACCGGGTAGGCGATGATCACCGCCAGGATGACCCCCGTGGGGATCAGCAGCCAGAACGCGAGCCGTGCCTCCGCCCGCCTGCCCTCCGACGTCCGGGCAGGGCCTCCGCGCCGGCGGACCCTGACCGGACGGACCGTCTCAGTCGCCACGGTCGTCTCCTGTCCCGTTAGCCGTTTTGGGCGATCTCGTTGAGCTTCGCGGAGAGGTCGTTGACTGCCTGGTCGGGCGACTTCTGGCCCTGCAGCGCCGCGTAGGCGTTATCCTCGATGGCCGAGGTCACCTCCTGGTAGTAGGGGGTGATGGGCCGTGGCTTCGCCGCCTGGAGACCCTGCAGCAGGACCGGCAGGTGGGGGAACTTCTTGACCAGGTCGGGGTCGCTGTACAGGGCGGTCCACGCTGGCGCGTTCCCGGTCAGCCCGACCATCTCCTTGGCGTTGGCCTGGTTGGTGGCGAACTTGATGAACTCGACCGCGGTCTTCTGCTTCTTGGAGAAGGCGCTGACGGCGAGGTTCAGGCCGCCCAGCGAGCTCGAGCCGGTGCCGGTGAACCCGGGCAGCGGAGCGACGCCGAACTTGCCACGGACCTTGTTCGCCGGGTCCGCCTGGCTGGCCAGGGTGTAGACGTATGGCCAGTTGCGCAGGAACATCAGCTTGCCCGACATGAAGGCGGTGCGGCTCTCCTCCTCCTGATAGGTGATGGCCGGCTTCGGGATGTAGCCCTGCTTGAACCCGTCCGCCAGGAAGGTCAGCCCCTGGACCGCCGGGGCGCCGAGCGCAACCTTGGTGCCGTTGTCGGTCATGATCTCGCCGCCGGCCGCCTGCACGGCCTCGGCGAAGTTCACGGTCAGGCCCTCGTACTTCTTGAACTGGGCCGCATAGCAGTCCATCCCGTTCTGCTTGGCGAGCGGGCAGAGGGCCTTGAGCTCGTCGAACGTCTTGGGCGGCTGCTTGCCGGCCTTGTCGAGCACGTCCTTGCGGTAGAAGAGCAGGCCGCCGTTGGTGTCGTAGGGAATCGCCCACTGCTTTCCGTCGAACTTCCCGGTCTCGACGGCCGGCTGCAGCATCTGGGCCAGCGGGAACTGGCCCTGGTCGAGCGCCAGGAGCCACTTCGACTTGGCGAACTCCGCCGTCCAGACGACGTCGATGCCCAGGACGTCGTAGCGGTCGCTCTTCGCCTGGAGGTTGGTGACGAACTGCGAGCGCTGCGCGTCCGCCGCCGTGGGCAACTCGAGCAGCGAGACCTTTTGGTCGGGATGGGCGGCGTTCCACTTGTTGATCACCGCCGGATACTTGCCGCTCGTGTCCTTACCGGCCACGAAGGTGATCGGCCCGGTCCCTTCAGCCCCGCCGCCACCCCCATTCCCCCCGCCGCACGCGGTAAGCACGAGCGCGATGACCGCGCCGATGAGCACGAACTTGACGAGTCTCCGTGGCATACATTTCCTCCTGACGTCTGCTCCCACCCGGTAAGCCGCCTTCCTTGACGGCCGCCCATATCGCGGGGCGCTCCAGGCAAGCACAAGCGACCCCCCGTCCACCTCCCCAGATCGGTTGTCCTGAAACGCTCGCTGCCGCACAGAATTGCAGATTGTCGGCCACTTGTGAACTCGACCCGCTGCCAATTGGATCCCCCGGTCGAATCGGCCTCGCTAGTTTGCGGCCACGGAGCTCGGCACACCCTCCACGGCCCGATCGACGTCCAGCCGGAGCAGGCCGGCGGACCCCTCGCCCGGCCGCCAGGCGCCGATCGACGTGGTCGCGGGGCCGGCCGCGAAGAAGTACAGCCAGCCGTTGGAGGCCCACGCCAGGCAGGGCCGGCACCCGGTCGGGGTTGCGCCCTCGGATCCGCGGAGCAGCGCGGCGCGGCCCCGGTCCAGGTCGACGGCGGCCAGCCCTGGGGCGCCTGGGCCGGCCAGGCGGGCGTAGACGGCCAGCGTGCGGCCGTCCGGGGCGAACGCGCCCAGCCCGTAGCAGCATTCAGGCGACGGCGCGAACCCGCCATCCTGCATGTACCAGGCCGGGCTGCCCGGAGGCGGCGGCACCACCGTCTCGGCCCCGGTCGCCAGGTCGCGCACGTGCAGGTCGCGGCCGGCCAGCCAGGCGACTCGGCCGCCGCGGGCGTCCACGAACCTCGCCATCCGGGCGAGGACGGCCCGCACCCGGCCGCTGCCCGGCTCGACGACCTCCAGGTCGTCCTCGAGGTCGCGGGCGAGCAGCCCAGAGGGCAGGACCGCGACCGGGGCGGCCTGATAGGGCAGGGTCCATCGGGTATGGGCGCGCCCATCCGCGAGGCCGACCTCGACGAGCAGGTAGCGCTGCCGCCCGGACGCTCCGTAGCGGGCATCGACCAGCCAGACACGGTCGTCGGCCAGCGAAGGAAGGACGACGGTGGCGACGCCGAGCGACCGCCGGGGCCCGACCCGACCCGCCGGAACCGCCCAGGCCCGCCTGTTGGCGATCAGCACGGTAGAACTGCCCTGGCGAAACAGCACGGTGTCGTCGCCAGCGTCAGGCGGGATGCGCGAGACCGTCCCGATCGCCGGGTCGACGACGATCGGCTGGCGGCCGCCGAGGGAGAGCCGCGTCCCGGGCGGGGCGACAGCCGTGAGCGCAGGGCCGAGCGGGGCCGGAGCCAGGGCTGGGGGCGCCATTGGCCGGCTCAGCCCGCCGGTCACCAACCAGCGCACCGCCACCAGACCAGCCAGGAGAGCGGCGACGAGCATGACGCTCCGCAGCGCGGTCCAGCGGGACCTCGGCATGGCGACCTCCCGGCTCAACCCCTCATCTTACACGCAGGTGGTCCACATCCGTCGGCTAGCGGGCGGGACGGCGGGGTCGGTCCCGCCCGTGGAACCCGGCAGACAGGTCTGGTTGATACTCGAAGGCCGTCCCGCCGACCAGCACCTCGTCGCCCGGCCGCGCCCCGGCCGCGGCCAGCAGCTCGTCGACGCCGGCCCGGCGCAGGCGGCGCTGGAGGTGCGCGAGCGCCTCGGGGTTGTCCAGGTCGCTCATGGCCACCCAGCGCTCCGGGCGGTCGCCGAGCACCCGGAAGCCGGCTCCCTCCCGGACCACCCGGATCGGCACCTCGGCCTCGGCCACGACCGTCCCGGCCGTCACCGGCGCGGGCGCGCCGGCCCGCGCCTCGGCGACCGCCGCGCCAACGGCGTACAGGAAGCCCGCCATGCCCTCGCCGGTGACGGCCGAGACCCCGAAGCACGCGAGGCCCCGCCGCTGCGCCGCCGCCTGCGCCGCCGGCAGCCGGGCGCGGCCGTCCGGCAGGTCGAGCTTGCTGGCCACCACCATCGCCGGGCGGGCGGCGAGCGCCGGGTCGTAGGCGGCCAGCTCGGCCTCCAGGGCGGCCAGGTCGCCCTCCGGGTCACGGCCCGGCTCCACGGGCGCCAGGTCGACGACGTGGACCAGCACCGCCGAGCGGGTCACGTGGCGCAGGAAGCGGTGGCCGAGCCCCTTGCCGGCGGCGGCGCCAGGGATCAGGCCCGGGACGTCGGCCAGGACGAAGTCGTGCTCGCCGGCCCGGACCATGCCGAGAACCGGCTCCAGGGTGGTGAACGGGTAGTCGGCCACCTTCGGCCTGGCCGCCGACGCCCGGGCGACGATGCTCGACTTGCCGGCGTTCGGGAAGCCGACCAGGGCGGCGTCGGCCAGCAGGCGCAGCTCCAGGACCAGCCGGCGCTGCTGGCCGGACTCGCCCTTCTCGTGGAAGTGCGCCACCCGCCGGCCAGCGGAGAGGGCGGCGTTGCCGCGCCCGCCCCGGCCTCCTCTGGCGGCCAGGAACCGGGCTCCCGGCGTGGCCAGGTCGGCGAGCAACTGGCTGTCCTGGTCGCGGACGAGCGTGCCGACGGGAACGGGCAGGACGCGGTCGTCGCCGTCGGCGCCACGGCGGTTGCCGCCCCGCCCGTGGGTGCCCTTGCCGGCTCGCTGGTGGGGGTGGAAGTGATACTCGACCAGGGTCGCGACGCCCGGGTCGGCGACCATGATCACGTCACCGCCGCGCCCGCCGTCACCGCCGTCGGGACCGCCGCGCGGCCGGTACTTCTCCCGATGGAACGAGGTGACGCCATCCCCCCCACGCCCGCCGGCCACCTCAATGGTGGTCTCATCAACGAACACGGTCAGCGCCTCGCACTACGCGGCAACTCTGGCACAGGCGCCCCTGGGCGCCGTGGGAGGAGCAGCTCCCCCACGTGGATCGAGGGACTGCGGGTCAGGAGGCCGAGCCGCGAGCGACGTCGTCCGGTCCACTCGTGTCGATGCTGGCGAGCTTGCGGCCGCCGACCTGGTGGTAGACGACGCGGCCGGCGGCCTTGGCGAACAGCGTGTCGTCACCGCCACGGCCGACGTTGAGGCCGGGGTGGATGCGG
>Ga0137369_10003896_pt1 | contig 15263 bp, 16 predicted proteins | sample SagtaG_12_FD_104918 | JGI IMG/M metagenome (GOLD analysis project Ga0137369, IMG submission 104918) | Vadose zone soil microbial communities from Sagehorn Ranch, Mendocino, California, USA - Sage1_L_113_16 metaG | ecosystem: Environmental > Terrestrial > Soil > Vadose zone | place: USA... | reverse complement strand
TCGGTCGCTCAGCTCCTGGAACGTGGTGCCGCTGAGCTCCGCGAAACGGTCGAAGGCGCTCGCATCCATGAATGAGAACGAGATCGTCCCGTCACGGACGGCGGCGGCCATTCCATCGAGCGGGACGCCGGCCGCCTCCAGGCTGTGGACCCAACGCGCCCTGCGTACATCGCCCTGGGAGAAGGCACCCTCTGTGCCGGGTTTCAGGATCGCCTGTTCGACCAACCGGTCGACGTACCCGACGTCGACGCCGGCCTTCCCGGCCACCTCCTGGCGCGAGTATCCGTCCACGCAGACCGATCGTAGCCCTCTCGGCCGCTCAAGCGCTTCGGAGTCACAGCACGGTCGAGCGGTCAGCGCGCGACGAGGACGAGCTGCGTAGGGTCATCGCCCCCGGGCGTGAACGGTCACCGTCAGTTGCTCACCAATCCGTGCCCCCGGGGGGGCTTGGACCAGACCTGCGACGCACGATGCGGCTCCGACAGCGGCTATCGCTGTCCTTCAAGGGTTCGATCCGCCCAGGCTTGGGCAAGGCCAGCAACGTTGCGGCTCCATCACGATTCCATCAAGCCTGATGGGACAGGGTCTGATGGCCTGAAAAGAGGATGTTGCAAAAACCTGGCTGAAGTCATCGAAGACACTCCCAGTCGCCAGGCCACCTCGATGACCCTCCAGCCGTCCTGCACCACTGCGGGCACCGCCTGTGCCGCTGTTCCCATGACGCTGAGCTCCACCAGCACGGCCCACCTCCTGTTCGACCCTTGGCTCGAGACAAGGAGACTGGAGGTGTCAAGCATTAGTCCAGCTCGACGAACCAGACGTTTCTAACACCAGAGCGGCCCCGACCGATGATCGTGCCCGGTTGCCCTTTGGGCCCAGAGATGTTTACGAGCACGCGCTGGCCAGGAGAGAACTTCTTGGTGGACATGGCCGCCTCAGTTCCCGCATTGAGAGGCTCAGGATGGCCCTCGATTTGCCGGGATGTGTGCCCCCATCCTAGGGTCCGTCCGTCCGTCCGTCAGGAAGGGAGGACGCCGTGCTCAAGGACTTCAAGCAGTTCCTGCTGAGAGGAAACATCGTCGATCTCGCGGTCGCGGTGGTGATCGGCCTCGCGTTCACGGCTGTAGTGAACGCTCTCGTGGAGGATCTCCTCACCCCGCTGATCGCCGCCGTCTTCGGCAAGCACGATTTCGGAGCTCTGATCTTTACGGTGAACAACAGCCGATTCCTCTACGGCGCGTTCTTGAACGCACTGATCGCGTTCGTGGCCATCGCCGCCGCGGTCTTCTTCTTTGTGGTCAAGCCCGTGAACGCGCTGATGGCGAGGAGGGAGGCCAAAGAGGGACCTGCCGCTCCGGCCACCCGGAAGTGTCCGGAGTGCCTGAGCGACATCCCCGTGGAAGCCATGCGCTGCGCGTTCTGCGGAGAGCGCGTCCCGGTCGCGTCCGATTAGGCCGAACCGGCAATCGAACCTTCAGCCTAGCCGATCCCGCCGGGACTTCGTCCACGGAATGCGAACCAGCAGCTCAAAGCCCATATCACCCGTGTGGACTCTGTCGGCGCCGGGGCCCCAGGCACTCGACCACGCGTTCGATTCCAGGATTGTGGGCGCGTGCGCATGCGAAGCTCTCTATGAGCTCCGATCCTGCGCGCTCACCTCCACTGCCCGCCTAGCGCGCGGATGAAGGAACCGACCCGACGGCAACGGCATGCACGCCCTTAGTGGGCATCGTCGGCACTGCGACGCCCGTCGCTTGACGCCCCCCTACAACGTGCGGTCCTAGCTTCGCGAGAGCGGCGGTTCGGCTGCGGACTCCGAGCTTCGCGTAGATGTTCTCGAGGTGCTTGCGGACCGTTGCCAGTGTCACCCAGAGTAACCCCGCGGTCTCAGTATTCGACATGCCGGCCGCGACGCATCGGATCACATCCCATTCGCGTGGTGTCAGCGCAACGCTGGGCTCTTCCCTGAGCAGTAGGACTGAACGATTTCCAGGTTCGGCGTCGACGACGAGCCGGCTCCGTCCATGGATCTGCGTATAGGACCCCTTTCCTGCCGATCCTTCTCGAAGCCACCTGTCGAGCTCTGTCGGGAGGCGTCCGCTCTGCTCGCCGAAATAGGACTCGAGTAGCCGCCGCGCGGGCCGCGAGGCAAACTCGATCCGGCCGCGTTCGAGCAGGACAACGGCAGGCCTCCCTTCCTCGGCGCCGGCGTCCAGGGCCACCAGTGCCGCAGTCAGGCGTCGGCGCACGGCTGCGTGCCGGTAGGCCGCAGACAGGTGTGGGCGGAGCATCTCGAGCACGAGGCGGTCCGTCTCCGTGAAATCTCGACGCTGGCTCTCGAACCCGAAGTTCAGCGTGTATGTATACGATGGCCAAAGGGCGATGCCGATGAAGTCGACGATTGGATAGGTGAAGCATTCGGGAAAGACCTCTTGTCGAACCCGCTGGCGCCGGGAGTAGAAGTCCGAGAGTTTCCGCACCCCGAAATCGCCTGTTCGCCGACGGTAGACGTTGAGTGGATGCCGAGCAATGAGGCTCCACACATCTTCCGTGATCGGCTGAGGGCCGTCCTTCAGGTCCTCGGAGTACCAGTTTATCCGTGCGATCAGATGCCGCTGGACGACATCACGTTCGTTCAAGAAGACTCGCTCACAAGGAACGAGCTCCGCTAGCTGGCCGAGGAGCTCGGTCGTGAACGGCTCAGGGCCGTCGATCGCGTGCGCTTCCGCGACAACCGCGAACACGGCCTCCAGGTCTGAGGCCCGTAGTCGCGTCACTGCAGCCGGAAGATACGAAGAAAGGCGAATGGACACAATCCCCCCGGGCGGCCGATCCTGGTCCTGCCTTCGAGAATTGGGGGACCCCCATGCGATCGAAACGATCCCCGGTGGTTTGCGGTCGCTGCGGGGCTGTTCACGCTGCAGTGCGCACCACTACCCCGTGGTGCTTGCCGGCCTACTCACGAAAGCCGGCGAACTTGGCTTGGAACCAACACGACAGGCCCGAGCTCGGCGAGGGGCAGAGAGAGGAGGAACATGACACGTAGGGGCTTTGCCTGGCTTGCGGCGCTCGCCACAGCAGTCGTCGCGCTCGCCGCAGTAGTCGTCGCGCCCGCCGCGCCCGCGGCGGTACAGGCCAACGAGGTCACGAACTGGAACCGGATCGCGGCGAACACGCTCGTCGCGTTCCCCCCGGCGGCGAGTGGAGCACCGCCGGCCCTTCAGATCAACATGGCGATGACCCAGGGCGCCGTCTACGACGCGGTCAACGCGATCGAGCCGAGGCATCGGCCGTATCTCCTCGGTGCGCGTTTCGACTCGATGGCCTCGAGGGACGCGGCTGCCGCGACCGCGGCGTATCGCGTCCTGTCCAGCATCGTCTCGACGGTGCCCGAGAACATCCCGTTCCCGAATAGGGCGAGCTTGTTGCTGGCGCTCGACACGGAATACGCGAACTCGCTCGCGCTCATACCCGATTCCCCGTTCAAGACCGAGGGAATCGCGGCGGGGAACGCCGCGGCCGAGGCGATGATCGCCGCACGGCAGCGCGACGGACGCTTCGGGCCGTCACCGTGGGTGCCGAACGATGACCCCGGGCACTGGCAGCCGCTGATGAACCCGGATGGAACGCCGATGCTCGACCCGACCCCGTGGGTCGGTGGGGTGCGGCCGTTCCTGATGCAGAGCTCCTCACAGTTCCGCACCGACGGCCCGCAGGCGCTCAGCAGTGCCGCGTGGGCGGAGGACTTCAACGAGGTCAAGGCGCTCGGCTCGGTGAACAGTGCGACCCGCACGCCCGAGCAGACGCACATCGCGATCTTCTGGCAGAGCGCCGGGGGGCCGACCCTGCTGTGGAATGCTGTTGCCCGAAACCTCATCGAGGACCCGGACCGCGGAGTCGACGTCGCAGACAGCGCTCTCCTGTTCGGGATGCTGAACCTGGCCGGCGCGGACGCGGCGATAAACTGCTGGAACGACAAGTACTACTGGGACTTCTGGCGGCCGTGGCAGGCCATCCACGAGGCGAAAAGGGACGGCAACCCTGCGACCGAGCCTGACCCGTCCTGGACGGCGCTCATCATCGCGCCGTACCCCGAACATCCGTCCGGGCACCTCTGTCTCGACGGCGCGCACCTCCGCGTGCTGCAGATGTTCTTCGGCACGGACAAGATCCGGTTCGGCGTGACGAGCAGTCGCTTCCCTGGTGAGACGCGCTACTTCGACCGGTTCTCGGAGCCTCTCAAGGAGATCATCGACGCCCGGATCTGGGCGGGACTGCACTACCGCACCGCCGATGTGCAGGCGCAGATCCTCGGCAGGAAGGTTGTCCACTACATGGCGAAGCACTATTTCCAGCCGCTCGACTGACGCAGGGTCCTCTCACTGTCTTCGACGCCCGGACCGGGAAGGAGATCAAGCGGATCCGCTTGGGATGCTGTTGGCAGATGCGGTTGACGGCTGACGCCGATACGTGGTGGGCGGAGGCGCTGAGGGCGTCCAGGTTGTGGACGCCAGATCCTGGAAGGGGGTCCGGGTCCTGAAGGGCGACCAGGGGATCATCAAGGACGTGGAGATCAGTCCGGAGGGGACGGTGATTGCCTCTGCAGGACAAGACGGCTTCGTCGGGACGTGGGACCTGGCCTCCGAGGCGCCCCTGCACGCGTTCTCCCTAGGTGAGGGTCCCGCCCAGGACGTCGAGTTCCTCGACGATCGCCATCTCCTGGTCAGGGGCCGGTCCGGGCCGATGCTCGTGTACACGCTGGACACCGACCAACTGCTCGAGATCGCCCGTGGCCGCGTGACCCGTGGCTTCAGCGAAACGGAATGCCAGACCTACCACATCAATCCCTGCCGCGACTTCGCGGCGATTCAGCGGCATTTGAGAGAAGAGCGAATCGTTCCCCACGCGGCACGAAGGAGCACAGCTGCCACCCATCGGGCTGGCGCATCTGACCTGTGGTGATCTCGCGACTCGAAGGCGCGCTGCTCCGTCCGACTACCTCCAGGGTGGGCCTCATCCGAGCGCTTTGCGTTCTCGTTTTGATGCGCCAGCAGGCGGAAAGAGCGGCGGGCGCCGGTTCGACAACGACATGTCGTGGTCTTCATGTTGCGACATGTGCTCCGTAGGCTCTTAGTCTCACTGCTGCTCCTGCTGGTGCTGAGCTTCATAACGTACGTCGTTCTAGTGAACCTGGCCGATCCGCTGCGTTCCCGAGAGAGTGGCCTCAATCCACTGGAAGCGGGACGACTGAGGCAGGTTCTGGGGCTGGACAGACAGATCTTCCTCGGCTACTCCTCCTGGGCCTTCCACTTCCTTCGAGGGAACTGGGGAGTCTCCTTCCGCAACACGCCGGTCGCGCCTGATATTCGCGACGCCCTCGCGAACAGCCTCGTCCTGGGTGGCTCGGCCCTCCTCGTGTCGTTCCTCGCAGGGAGCACGTTCGGGCTGCTTTCCGCAGTGCGCCAGCATTCGCGGCTCGATCGGGTCGTCACCACTGCGACCCTGCTTGGGTTGTCAGTTCCCGGATTCTTGCTGGCTCTCCTCCTGCAATTGTTCTTCGCGATCACCCTGCCCCGATGGCTCCACCTCGGTGGGCCGGTTTTCCCTGTTACGGGACTGATGACCCCTGGGGTGCAAGGCTTCCATCCGTTGGACCGACTGTGGCACCTGGCCCTGCCAGTCGCCGTTCTCTCCTCATACTTCACGGCCGCCTTCATGCGGTTTACACGAACGAGTGCGCTGGAGGTCCTTCAGGCAGATTACATTCGAACGGCCCAGGCCAAGGGTCTCCACCCACTGCGCCTGCTCCTATGGCATGCCATGCCCAATGCCCTGATCCCGGTGGCCACTCAGCTGGCTCTGGACATTGGCGCGATCGCAAGTGGATTCATCGTCATCGAGCGCGTCTTCGAGTGGCCCGGCATGGGGACCTTCTTCATCGTGGCCCTTGACAGGCGCGACTGGCCGCAGATCCTACCTTGGCTCACCGTGACGGCCGCCTTCATCATTGCCTTCAACCTCCTCGCCGACATCGTTTACGTCGCGCTCGATCCAAGGATCCGGTACCGCTGACAGTGGTGGCCCCCATGAGGAATGTTCGTGGAGACAGACAACCGAGGGGAGACGGAGCCCCGGAGTTGGGTGCCCCTCCGTCTATGAGCGGTCCCCGCCCGGAAAGCCCGGGCGAACATGAGCCACTTGGGGTGGCCCAGCTCACAACGAAACAGCTCGCTTGGCGACGCTTCAAGCGTCATCGGCTGGCGGTGGCCAGCGCCGTCGCGCTCGTGCTCTTGACCCTAGCCTGCATCATCCTTCCCTTCACCACCCGCTACACGTATGGCGGACTGGACTTCGGCCACGAGTTTGAGGGACCCGGGTCACGGCACTGGCTGGGGACTGACGTGCTAGGGCGGGACACATTCACGCGTGTGTTCTACGCTGGCCGAATCTCGCTCGCGGTGGCTCTGGCGGCCACGGTCTCGGCGGGCATCCTGGGCACGATCATCGGGGCCCTGGCGGGGTTCTTCGGCGGAGTCGCGGACGCGGCGCTGATGCGGACGGCCGATCTATTCCTGGCCGTTCCATACCTGGTCGTCCTGCTCATCGTGTCCACCGTCTTCGATGCCGGGCTGGCCGGCGTTGTGATCACACTCATACTGTTCCTCTGGATGCCGACGGCGAGGGTCGTCCGGGGTGTCTTCTTGTCCTTGCGAGAGAAGGAGTTCGTTGAGGCGGCTCGCGCGGCAGGAGCATCGAACCTCCGGATCATGTTCTCCCACATGCTCCCGAACGCCATGGGGCCGGTCATCGTGAGCGTCACCCTGCTCATTGCCACGGCCATCCTCGCGGAGTCTGCACTTTCCTTCCTGGGGTTCGGGATCCAGCCCCCCACACCGACCTGGGGGAACATGGTTGCGGACGCCCGATACTCGTTCTTCGACGTGGCGTGGCCGATGGTCATGCCGGGGCTCGCAATTGCTTTCACCGTGCTTTTCGTGAATCTCCTCGGAGACGGCCTCCGGGATGCGCTCGATCCCCATCAACGGCTGATACAACCGGCGTGGTGGGCTTGAAGCTATTCGAAGGACTGCAGCAACGTAACAGACGAATCGATGGCGCGAGCTCGGTAAGGTGCGGGATGCCTGGCTCAGGTTCTCGCGAGTCTACTGTCACTCCGTCGAAGGCCATGGCGGGAGGACGACTGAAGCTCGGTACAGCTCAAACTTCAGCCAACCACGGCCGCAACCCGTGGGGTACGGAAACCTGATCACGGCGCTGACGTGCATGGGTGGCTGAGCGCGTTTGGGCTGCCAGAATCCCGCGCCTCATGCTGCTCTCGTTCCTTCATGTAGCGCTCCAGCGCGTGCTGGCACTCCTTGCTCGGCGGAGGGCGAAAGAAGCCGACAAGGACCTGGAGATCCTGATCCTCACCCCACGAGGTCCGCGGGCCCAGTCGCCGCATCCGCCATCCCCCGCGGTCGGGGATCCGGCCGAGCTTCTTGACGTCGATGTGCAGCAGCTCCCCGGGGCGATCCTTCTCGTAGCGAAGGGAGCCCCGGTGGGACGGTCGGAGTGGTCGAGCCGGTGCATGCCGTGGCGGCGCAGGACCCCGTAGATGGTGGACTGGGGCATCCCAGGACCGAGGCCAAGTGGTGGCCTCGCCTCAGCTCCGTTCGGGCTTTCAAGACCTTGCCGATCGTCCTCGCCGGCAGAGCATGAGGGCAACGATTGGGCCGGGAGGTCCGATCCGCCAGGCCTGCAGTTCCCTCCTGCCGGTACCGGCGGACCCACTTGTGGGCGGTGGCCCTGGACACCCCGCTGCTGTCGCGGCATCGGCCACGCTCCATCCCAGTTCTTGGACACGCTGGACGATGAGGAACATTCCGAACTGTGTGAGCCTGGCCCTACCATGGGCACTGTTGCATTGGGCGCAGGGCCGTCCATCAGGCGAGACTCCCGCAATGAGATCACACGCCGACGCCCACGCCCACCCGGCGCCGAGTTCGGCCTTCGCCGGGTACCGTTTCCCACCCGAAAGTCATCACGCTGGCGGTCCGCTGGTACCCTTCCTCTCGCCACGGCGGAACACACAGGCCCCAAGGAGGCTCTTCGCCCAGGCGATCAGCCGGACTCGGGTCTCACCCACCGAAGTCATCACCGACCGGTACCGGGTCTACCCTCGCGTCCTCGATGAGCTGCTCCCGGCGGCCTTCCACCGCACGGAGGCCCATGCGAACAATCCGCTCGAGACCGACCACGGGCGTCTCATAGCGCCTCCGACCGATGCGAGGGCTAAAGCGTGACCGAACTGCAAGGGTGATCGTCGGCGGGCACGCCTTCGTCCAGAACCTCCGCCGGGGCTTCTACGACCTCGGGACCGATGTCCGACCGACGGCTCGTCTCGCCGACGCGTTCGTCGAACTGGCCCTCGTGATCTGATAAGCGCCGGGACGGATAGGTCCACGGCGCCCGGGCTTTAGCCAACGCAACAGTGCCCGCACAGGAGCCTAGAGGCCTGGCAGGCGATTGCGGACGCGCCTTCGAATCTCCCGAAATAGTTCCGAGCCCAATACCCCCAACAAAGGGACGTTGAACCCTTGGCAGGAGGCTGTGCAAAGCGGCATGATGCGGTCGGCCGGTGGACGAGACTGTCTGCCTCCGCTGTGAGTGGACGGGCAAGGCCGAGAGGTCGAACTGCCCACGATGCGGCGTGCCGCTCTTCCGGCCTGCGTCCGAATTCCAGCAACCTGCCGCGACGAGTCTGGGATCGCTCCGCAGGCCAGAACCGACCGAGGCCGTTGCCACCGAGCTGAACCGTCCCACAGAGGGCAGACCCGGGAAACCCGGCGTGAGGCCTGCTGAGACAGACCCCTCCTTGCCGCGTCCGGCTGACGACTCCTGCGTACCGAGGGGCCGCCTGTGGCGCACGTCTGGCGCCTTGGCCGGAGCCGCTCTCTTCCTGGTCGGCGTGTGGCTCCGCTCTGATGCGCTGCAGCCGATCCCGACGCCCTCCCGCTCCCCCCGAGCGAGCGGGAGGCTCGTATACGCAGCCGATCTCGGCCCGAGGTTGCAGCGCCTGTGGATGCTTAACCTCGCCAGCGGGAACCTGACGCGGGGACCACGGATCCCGAAGGCGTCCGAGCTCCTAGCCGGTTGGGGCGAGAGCTGGATCGCGTTCACCTCCGAGGACCCCGACGGGACCCGGGTGGCCTACATCCTTCAGGGCGTTGGGCCGAAGGACCGCCCGCACCGGATCGCGGCGGGCGACGTCGTCGCGTGGGACCCGACCGGCGTCAAGGTCGTGGCTGCTCGAAGGGGATCCGGCATGGGCGTTTGCGGTCAAGCCGTTGCAGTGACCGTGGTGGGGGCCGGCCCTTGGGGAAGGGACCGGGTCTTTCCGCTGCGGACCTTGTGCCGCAACGTTCTCTCCATCGGACCGGCCGGAGCGTTGATCTACTACACCCAAGCGTCCGGAGGCCGGGCGAACGTGTTCCTCGTCGGCTTCAGCGCGAGCCGCTGGGCTCTGCGGGGATACACGCTCCTTTCGGCATCTCCATCCGGAAGCCTGCTCCTCACGGGCAAGGAGAAGGGCGGCCCCACTGAGCTCTACCGCCCCGGGATGGGACCCCCGACACCGGTTGGAGACGGCGGGAGGCAGCTCCGCGTCGGCCGGGTGCTGGCCTGGTCGCCGGAAGGGACCAAAGCTCTCGTGGCTGGCGAGCTCGGCGAGCGTCGCGGCCCGTTGCTCATCCAAGCGGCACCCGACGGCGGCGTGCCCCGACTTCTCGCCCTGATCGACGGCGAGGCTGCGGGGGGCGCCTTCGACGCGAGCGATACCGCCTACCTGGTCGTTGGCGGCCGGCTCTTCGTGGTAAGAGCGAGCCAACCGGTGCCCGTGCCGCTCCCCATTGGCGCGCCGCGCCCGGCCGGGCCCATCGCATGGCTCCCCTGAGGTCAGCTCAAGGCATTGCCTGGGGAAGCCAAGGAAGTACATGAGCCTGGAGGCTTCCCGCGAGGCAGCCGAGCACGTCCACCTTGGGTTATGAGGAGGATTACTTGGCCCAGGACCACTTCTCCGACGAAGTCGGCCGGACCATGGTGTTCGAGGGTAGTCGGTTCCTGGAACGGGCCAACGAAACTCGACGACACGCCGTCTAGGTGAGCAGACTCCGGAGCTCATCCATGGTGAACGCCCGAAGCGTCTCCGTTACTGCGTTCCCGCTCTCGGCGACGACCATCAAAATCTTAGCCGCCGTCTCGTCATCAGGCTGAACAGGCGCTGGGTATCAGCGGGCTTCGCCTGGCCAGCCAGCCACGTATCACTATTCAACGGGGTCGACGATCGTCGCGCCGCCCGACACGACGAGGTCAGGGTACTCGAGCAGCTTGAACTGCTCGAGGGGGTTGCCTCGGACTCCGATGAGATCGGCGGGAGCACCCTCGACCAGCCGCCCGAGCGGCGCCAGCCCCACATGCTCCCCCGCTCGCGCCGTCGCGGCCGACAACACCTCCAGCGGCGTGAGCGCCCCATGGGCGGCGTGGAGCATGAGCTGCAGCTCCTGGGCGTCGATTCCCCAGGGGACATCGGTATGGCCCAGATCGGTGCCGTACAGCAGCCGTATCCCTGCCTGGACCAGCTGGCTGGCGTTGTCGGCGACACCCGTGCAGTGCGACTGCGTGTCCAGCGCGCTTACCACCCGTACGCCCGCAGCCGCCGCGCGCGCGACCAGGTCGGGCGAGATCGCATCACATGGGACGTGGGCCCACTCGTCGACGCCGGCGTCCAGCGCAAGCCTGGCTCCCTCGGGCCCGCTGAGATGGACCGACACGATGCGGCCGTGCGCGTGGGCCTCCTCGACGATCGCCCGGACCACCTCGAGCGAGGGGATCGGCCACGGCGGCGGGGAGCCGAGCTGGTGCCCGGTCCATGGTGCGCCCGGCGAGCCGCCCGGCTCCAGGGCGATCTTGATCAGCGCGGCACCGCCGGCGACGAGCTGGCCGACGGCCGTGCGGGCTGTCTGGACATCGGGCACCTCCACTCCGGCGCCGGGGCCGAACACCGGGATCGGATAGCCACCGGGTGCGGTGAGGATCGGCCCCGCGCCGAGCACTCGCAGCCGCCCGTCGCCACCGGAGGGTGGCACGAGCGCACCGCCGGTGTCCCGGATCGTCGTGATGCCGTGCCGCAGGATCGTTTCCGGCGGGACCTGCCCAAGCAGCGGATGGCCATGCAGGTCGATGAAGCCGGGGAGCACCGTGCCGGCAAAGCGGACGAGCTGGCCTGGGCCGAAGAGGCGGTCGGCCGGTGCCACGGCCGCGATCCGATCACCCCGGACCGCGACCGCGTGGTGCTCGAGCACTCGCGTGCCGTCGAACACCCGATCCGCGGCGATGACGTACCGGTCGCCGAATCGCCGCCGTGCGGGCTCGCCCGCGGGCCGATCGTGCAGCTCGGATGTGGTCATGATGGCTCGTCCTTTCGTTGGGGACTGGTTTCTGCGAGAACGGTACGAGCCGAGGCTGCTGGAGGCGTCACCCGAAAGTGTTCATACGAGGTGGAATCTTCCGCGGTCGGCCCTGGTACGAAAGTGCCGACTAACCGGCTGCCAGGCTGGACTGCGTCATGCGCTTGGTCGGGCGAAAAGGATGCAGACGGCGTTCGGCGGTCGTGTAGGGGTGGTGACCATACACGCGACCGCCCCGCCGCCTCTTCGCTCCGGACTGGGATGTCTTCGGAGGGGAGCCGCCGCAGCACCAGGACCGCGCCCGCCGCCAGGATCGCGGCGCCCGCGAGCATGGCCAGGCCGAATCCATCCATGAACGCAGTGTTCGCCGCCCGGCGCAGGGTCTCTCCGGCTGGCCCCCCCATCCCCCCCGCCACCTGCAGCCCGGCACCCACCGATCGCTTCGCCGAGGCGGCCACACTTGGGCTGAAGGTTGAGAGCGCTCCGGCGATCCGGGACCCGTACAGCCCGTTGGCGAGCGCCCCCAGGATCCCAACGCCGAGAGCCGCGCCCACCTGGCGGCCCGAATCGTTGAGCGCTGACCCCAGACCAACGTTGGCCCCCGGCACCGCGGCCATGACCGCATCGGTGGAGGGAACGAACGCGGCGCCGACGCCGAGCCCAATGAGGAGCAGTGCGGCTCCCATCAGCCAGTAGGAAGTCCCCGGCTGCACCCGAGACAGGGCAGCGAAGAGCACCGCAGCTCCGCCCAGTGCTGCGGCCACGGTCCGGCCGGTGCCGAGCCTGGGGACCAGTCGCTGAGTGATCGGGCCGGCGATCCCGAACCCGATCGCGATCGGCAGGAACCGCAGCCCGGCCTGAAGCGGCGTGTATCCCTGGACGAACTGGAGGTATTGCGTGAGCTCGAACGCCAGCCCCCCGATAGCCAGGCCGGCCAGGGTGACGGCGCCCGTGCCCCACTCGAGGCGGGGGTTTCGGAACAGGCGGAGGTCGAGCATCGGCTCGTCGACCCGCGACTCGTGCAGCAAGAAGGCGGCTCCGGTTACCAGCGCAGCCCCGAGCGAGCCGATCACCGGCAAGCTCGTCCAACCGCGGGTGGGGGCGTCGATGATCCCGTAGACGAGCGAGGTCAGGGCCGCGACCGAGAGCGCCAGCCCTGGCAGGTCCGGGCGGGGCGGCGCGGGGTGGCGGCTCTCCGCCACCAAGACCAACCCGGCCGACAGCGCGGCGACCGCGATCGGGACGTTCAGCAGGAACACCGAGCCCCACCAGAACTGCCCGAGGAGCCACCCGCCGACGATGGGGCCGATTGGGATGCCGAGGCCCGCGATCGCTGTCCAGATCCCGATGGCCTTCACCCGCTCCTCCCTGGGAAAGACGTCGATCAGGATGGAGAGCGTCGAGGGCATGATCAGCGCTCCCCCCACGCCCATCAGGGCGCGGGCCACGATCAGCTGCGAAGTCGAGGCCGCGTAAGCCCCGTAGACACTGGATGCGGCGAACACGAGAAGCCCGAGCTGCAGGAACCGCTTCCTGCCGAAGCGGTCGCCGAGCGCCCCCATCGTGAGCAGGAGCCCGGCGAAGACCACGATGTAGGCATCGACGATCCACTGGAGAGCGGAGGCGGAAGCGCCGAGCTCCCGCTGAAGCGTCGGGATCGCGATGTTGATGATCGTGTCGTCGATGCCGATGATCAGCAGGCTCACCGAGAGCACCACCAGGGTCCACCACCGGCGCCTGTACGTGTCGTCTCGCATTGCTTCCTCCTCGTTGTCCCCGTCCCTGCGGGCTTTGCGTGCGTGCTCGTCTCCCCAGCTCATGGCGTCCTCTCCCCGAGGGTGTTCCGGGTCGCGTGTACGTTAGGGGCCATATATCCTTTACCGCATATCATGTTCGACAATCTGCTATGCTCGGGGCCGGACGTCAACAACCAATGGGCCCGCTTCCGTTCGGAACCGAACGCGACTCGGACGATTGTGCGGGAACTGGAGGGACTGATGAGCTCGGCAACGACGGATCGCCGGGTGCGGCGAACGCGTGAGCTTCTCCGGAGCGCCCTGTTCTCGCTGATCGTGGAGCGGGGATACGAACGCATCACGGTCCAGGACATCCTCGACAAGGCCGACGTCGGACGATCGACGTTCTACGCCCACTACCGGGACAAAGACGATCTCCTCCGCAGCGGGTTCGAGGACCTTCGTTCGGCCCTAGCGACAGAGACGGCGGGAGATGGGAACGCGGCCCACGGAAAGGCCGAGTTCCTCCAGCCTGTGCTCGCCGTCTTCCAGCACGTCGAGGCGCACCGGCATCTGTGGAAGCCGCTGGCGGGAAAGGGCGGAGCGTATCTGGTGATCCGCATCCTTCGCGAGAACGTCTCGGACCTCGTTCGAGAGCACTTCCGGTCTCAGCTTCCAGGATGGAAGGAGGACCAGACCCAGCTCGAGGCCGCCGTGCAGTTCGTCGTCAGCGCCCTCATCGGCGTGATCACGTGGTGGCTCGACAACGACGTCCCGTACTCGGCGGAGGATATCTACTTGATGTTCAGGCGATTGACGATCCAAGGCGTGAAACGGTTCCTCGCCGCCTGAGCAGTTGGGGGACCGCTCCTCTGATCGAGCAGGCCAATGATCGGTCAGTGGAGTGGTCTCCGAAGCTACCAAGTCGGGCGGGACCTAGGATGGCCCGATGTGAGCCCTGCCGAGTCTTCGGCGGACAATGGTCATCGGTCGTGGCTCGATTGCTGCAAACGCGTCGCAAACGTCCAGGACAACATCAGATGTCACCCGGGCGCCACCCGACAGCACGAAGAGGCCCGCTGACCTGGACTGGATGGCACCCGGCAGCACCAGCTAACAGAGGGCAACAGGACTCGTCTGGCAACAGGACTCGTCCGCGAACTTCAAAACCAGGGATCGCGTGCAAACGCGATGGCGGGTTCGATTCCCTCCGCCTCCGCGATCGGGAATCGAGGCCAGCGGGCTAAGTTAAGTCGCGGCATGTGGGCCCCCACCGAGGTTCCGGCGGCATCACGTCGGGACTCGGCACGACTCAAACCAGCGAATACGTGGCCTCCACCTGGACAATTGCGCCTGGCGGATGTCTCCCCTTTCGTTCGGTTCGCCCCGGGGGCGCAAGTACGGCCCGTTCTTGGGTCGCAGCTGCGGCCCAAGGTGCGAACCCCCACGTCGGGAGCGTGCTTCAGCTCCTACCATCGCGTAGGAGATCGCGGGCGGGCGCGTCACGCTGATCGAACCAGTCGAGATGCCGATGGTCCACCAGTTGTGATCGTCCGCGACCGCGTCCCGTTTTGCTGCGTGGAGGGAAACACGATCGGGGTGTCGGCTCCCGGCGCGGCGAAGGTTGACGTCGGCTCGGACGAGTTGGTGGACCGCGAACTCGAGGCTGAAATGTCGGTAGGGATGAGTGGCTAGCCCGATCTTGCCCGTGGTGCGAGGCGTGTTCGGCGCACGTGGACGTCTTAATTGGGCGCCCGTTTCACGGCCGCCTGGATCCCTGCGCCCGGTGACGTACGCAAACGAATCGGCTTCTGGGGTTCCAAGCCCGCCGCGAGTTGCCAACCCGAGATCTCCTCAAAGGACCATGTCCCCGCCCGGCTGGTCAGGGCGAAGAACAGATCTCCCAAGGTTCCGACCCCTTCGTTCGGGGAGCGGGGCCGGATCGCGTCGACGACGACGTAATACCCTCCCGGCCGAAGCGCCCGCGCCGCGCGCCGCGCAAGGTCCCTGTTGGCCTCGTCGTCGAGGTGGTGGACGAGGTTGGCCGTGTAGACGAGGTCGA
>Ga0137369_10003892_pt1 | contig 15270 bp, 13 predicted proteins | sample SagtaG_12_FD_104918 | JGI IMG/M metagenome (GOLD analysis project Ga0137369, IMG submission 104918) | Vadose zone soil microbial communities from Sagehorn Ranch, Mendocino, California, USA - Sage1_L_113_16 metaG | ecosystem: Environmental > Terrestrial > Soil > Vadose zone | place: USA... | reverse complement strand
TCACATCGATGAATTGATTTGTGACGAGATGTACATGCAAGCCGTGCTCTTGATGTAGTTCAAAGACCCGCAGGCCTTGCAAATTCGGCCACTGCCGGAGCAACAGCGTCAGCAGATGATTCCAACGCTTTCGCGTTTCCTTTACCGCCAGCAACTCCTTAAAAGTGAAAGTCCACAAGTAAAGCCGCTGTTTTCCAAGCGTCTGCGAGGCAAAAAGGAATGCGGCTTTACTCTTTGTCATAGGTGCTGTGGAATTGTTTCCAATTAAACAAGATTAGAAGGGCGGTGGCTCGCCTCGCGGCGAGCTAACCGCCTCTTCCGGTATTTCGAGCGGTTCAGGATCCCAGCCCGCAAGACCACCAATCAATTGCCCGCGTTCTCGTTTAAACCAATCCAGATAGAAAGCGTACTTTCGACCGCACTCGTACGTGAAAGTTGCTTTCGCCTCGTCAACAGAGCCGACAGTTTCCGGGAACTACTCGTACAACAACACGCGATCGACGCGATCATAGAAAAAGCATTCTACGACATGAATCCCACGAACGTACTGAATCGCCTGACCCGTCTTTTTGTTCACATAGCCGGCCATTTCAGCGTGTGATCCGCGGTAATCACCGACAAGTACCAAGAAGCCCTGCAGCACGTGTTTCAGCAGTTCTTTTGTCGTCATTTGCGACCTCCACCTATGTCGTAGGCACAAGCCGCCCCGAGTAATGCCCGCTGTGTCCGCTCATCCAACGCCGGCCACAGCCGGATGAATTCGATCAGCATTGCGTCTGACCGCAATTTCCGTGAGTCTATTTGTGAGTCTGGCCGTGTAAGTAGTTGATAATGAACTACCCTATTGCGGTTTCGATTCCTGCACGGTGCATCTCATCTTACACGGATTAAAGAACTTAGGCAAGCCAAGATCTTCAAAACGTAGCCGGCGGCGTAGCTATTAAAGCTTTGGCACCCTGTGAATCCCAAAGAATCTTCGCAAACACTAGCTAGGTACACCCCATAAACGCGTAGGGACAGAAGATACGAGTTGGCTCGGAAGTCGAGATGTGATTGAACAGCGTTCAGCATGAACGCCGAGGAAGCCCGTGTTGCACAAACTGATCGGTTAGGAGAACGCTGGGATCTTTGGGGCCCGTACCTGAGCGACCGAGCATGGGGTACCGTCCGCGAAGATTACAGCGGGGACGGCGACGCATGGAATTACTTCCCGCATGACCACGCGCGCTCGCGTGCGTACCGCTGGAGCGAGGATGGCATCGGCGGCATTTCCGATTTCAAGCAGCGTCTCTGTTTCGCCTTCGCGTTTTGGAATGGGCGAGACCCGATTTTGAAGGAGCGCCTGTTCGGCGTGACCGGGCCTCAGGGCAACCACGGCGAAGATGTGAAGGAACTCTATTGGTACAACGAGAATACGCCTTCACACAGCTTCATGCGGATGATTTATCGTTACCCGCAAACGGCTTTCCCGTACGACGAGTTGGTCAGGCACAATGCGGCCCGCTCAAAGACCGATGGCGAGTTTGAACTTTGGGACACGGGCGCGCTCGAAAGCGGGTCCTTCGACATCGAGATCGAGTACGCGAAAAATTCGATCGACGATATCTTGATTCGCGCCACGGCAACAAATTGCGGGACGACGTCGGGGCCCTTGTGTATTTTGCCGACGCTCTGGTTTCGCAACACTTGGAGCTGGGGCCGCGACGTGCGCCGGCCAAACTTGCGCGCCGGGCGCGATCGCCCTTCAAAAGTCCGCATCATTGAAGCGAGCCACGATCTCCTGGGCGAGTATCGGCTCTACTGCGATGGAGCGGACGAGCTCCTCTTCACGGAAAACGAGAGCAACTCGGAGCGGCTTTGGAGGCTTCCGAACGCAACGCCCTTCGTTAAGGACTCGATTAATGATTACGTCGTTAAAGGTAACAAGAACGCCGTCAACCCGGCGTGCGGATTATTGACCACAGTGATGAACGCCTTCATCGACACGCCTATCGGAAGCCGGATGCCGGCGCGGGTAATGCACGTCTGATGCGCGGCGCGACTAAGGATGCTCGTCACCTCTGCCTCGGTGAGCCGCGGCTGACCATTGATCGCCCCTGGCAGCGGATCGCTCCGGATCGGCTGTCGAATTTGCCCCGACACTCCGCCGAGAGTTGCAACTGGATAAGCAAACGGCACCGGCGCGCTGCGAATCATGGAAACTCCCACTTATCAGGCATCGACATCACTCGCTCGTTGTGAAGATGGCGCCATTCGAAATTCCGGCCGTGTTTGCGTTCTTCCGGAGGCGGTGGAAAAGCGGGATCCCCCTCGAGCCATTGCTCCACGATGTAATGATAAAATTGTTTGCTCCAAAGCATCCCGGCGAGCGCCCGACGTTGGATCGCGCAATGCTCTTTGCTTAAACAGGTCGGCGCGAGCGCAGCGTAAAATTCGTCGGCTTCGCGCGCACGTTGCGTAAACAGATCATCGAAATTTACAAACGCGCGAAATGACTTCTCACCTTGCGTGATTCGCTTCAGGCGCAGCCGAATACGGAACCGGCCACGACTGCATCTCTTCCTGGCGCAAAGCCGACCCTGGCCCTGCCTTTCCCATGCTCGAGCTCAGGAAAGCCAATGGGTTAAGCGGATTGCCCGTGGTATGGAACTCAACAGGCAAGCAGATACCTGTTTAGAAGTAGGATTTGGCTCTGTTGAAAAGCTGACGCAGTAAAGTGGAAGCGACGCCCCCGCCGCTTTCCTGTGCGTGTAAGAACGCGACGAGGGCGTCGCGTCCACCCAGCCCACCTGCTTTTCAACAAAGCCAAGTAAGATATAATTGCGTTGCGGAGTCGGAAGACCGCAGCGCTGCTAATCGACGTACTTTTGGGCGATGGGCATTTTGCGGCCGATGCCGAAGGCGCGGCTGGTGACTTTTAGGCCAGGCGCCGCTTGTTCGCGCTTGTATTCGTTGAGATCGACCCGGCGCTGCACCCAGCGCACCGTTTTCTCGTCAAACCCGCGCAAGATGATGTCGCGCGCGCTGAGGTTTTCTTCCACATAAAGCTGTAGGATTTCGTCGAGAATTTCATACGGCGGAAGTGTGTCCTGATCTTTTTGGTTGGGCTTTAACTCAGCGCTGGGCGGTTTTTCGATTGTAGATTTTGGAATAACCTCGCGCTCCCGGTTGATCCAGCGTGCCAGCTCGTAAATGATCGTCTTCGGCACGTCGCTGATTACAGCCAGCCCGCCAGCCATGTCACCGTAAAGCGTGCAGTAACCGACAGCGAGTTCGCTCTTGTTTCCAGTCGACAAAACGAGGTGACCGAACTTGTTCGAGAGCGCCATCAGGATCATTGCGCGTAGACGCGGCTGCATGTTTTCTTCCGTCTCGTTTTCAGGCAGGCCTTTGAAAATTTCCTTGAACTGGGCCTTGAAAACCTGAAAAGCGTCGGTGATCGGAATCTCGAGAAATTTTATCCCGAGGTTACGCGCGAGCGCCCGCGCGTCCTCGATGCTGCCGCGCGACGAGTACGGGCTTGGCATGGAAACGCCGGTTACGTTCTCCGCGCCCAACGTATCGGCTGCGATCACCGCAATAACAGCGGAATCGATTCCGCCGCTCAAACCGACAACGACCGAGTGGAAGTTGCATTTGCGGCAGTAATCGCGGAGCCCGAGAGAAAGCGCGCCGAAAATTTGCTCCGCGATTTTGCCCTCGTGAAATTCGATTACAGAAGTCGAATCCGTATCGACGACTCGTTCGTCTTCACGAAACGCATCGAGTTGCGCGATCACATTCCCCGCTGAATTCACCGCGAATGAGTCGCCGTCGAAGATCAGTTGGTCGTTGCCGCCTATCAGATTGCAATAGGCGATCGGGCGTTGGTGAGCGCGTGCGAGACCTGCCACCATCTCGTAGCGGATCGCCGGCTTGTGCAAGCTGAACGGCGACGAGCTCAGATTCACGATGATCTCCGCGCCTTGCTCCACCAGGCTGCGCACCGGTTCGCAATCATAGAGCGGTCGCGGCAGATAGTGTTCCGTCCAAATGTCCTCGCAAATCGTTACCCCGATTTTTTTCCCGTGAACAAGAAAGGGCTCGACACGCTCGGCCGGCTGAAAATACCGCTCTTCATCGAAGACATCGTAAGTCGGCAAAAGAGATTTGTACGTTTTACGAATCGGTTTGCCGCGCTCGAGCAAAGCCGCGGCGTTACGAAATGGTTTGCCGCGTGCGTCGTTGCGATCAACGAACCCCACGAGCAACGCCGCCTCCCCGACCCGAGCGTGCAGCTTAGCCAGCAATTCCAGATTTTCCGGAACAAAGCGCGATTTGAGAACCAAATCCTGCGGCGGGTATCCGGTCATCGCCAATTCAGGCGTGAGCACGAGTTCCGCGCCCGCAGTCGCGAGGCGCTCATACGCTTGGGCGATCAAATCGCAGTTTCCCCTCAAATCCCCAACGGTCGGGTTAATCTGAGCGAAACCAATTTTCATGCCGCGTACAGCAGATTATGCGCAACACGAGAAGCGGCAATGCTGTTTTGCTCGGGTGGGGCGCGCCACTCCGTGCGCGCCGTTTTGGCATGCGAACGACCGGCGCGCAGAGGACTGCGCGTCCTACCGTTTGCGTTTGTCGCGCTGGGAGCGTGTCGCTACGCTGCGAAGATGGGTTTGCCAGTCCGCAAAAAACTGCCTCATGCAATTCCACAATGGGTGGCCGAGGGCAGTTGGTTCTTTATCACTCTCAACTGCGTGCCGCGGGGGAAAAACCAGCTGTGCCGTGCAGACACAGGCGAGGCTGTGTCGCTGCTATGAAATTCAACCACGAGAGACTCATCTGGCATTGTCGATTATGTCTGCTTATGCCTGATCATCTGCACGCGATTATTGCGTTCTCGCGTGAACCAGGAATGCAAACGACCATCAAGAACTGGAAGAAGTTCGTCGCAGGAAAACATGGTGTGGATTGGCAACGCGATTTCTTTGATCACCGGTTGCGCGATCATCATGAAGTGGAAGAGAAAACGAGTTACATCTTAATGAATCCGGTTCGCAAACGATTATGCGAGCGAGCGGAAGATTGGCTGTGGGTTTATTGCCCGAATGAGCGACAACCGCCTCTGCTCGGGTAGGGCGCGTCACTCCGTGCGCGCCACTTCGGGTGAACGCGCGACGGCGCGCAGAGGACTGCACGCCCTACCAAGCTACCCGCCGTAGCTCACGCGCCAGATGGTTTTGTCGCCGTCTTCGCTGATAAGCAGGCTTCCGTCCTTCGCGACAGTAATTCCGACCGGCCGACCCCAGACTTTGCCTTGGGGCGTGACGAAACCCGTCACGAAGTCTTCGTATTCGCCGCGCGCCTTGCCGGTTGATTTGTCGAACGGTGCGCGCACAACTTTGTAACCAGTACGTTTCATGCGGTTCCATGAACCGTGGAACGCAGCGAAGATGTCGCCTTTGTATTCAGACGGGAATTGGTCACCGGTATAAAAACACAGGTTGAGCGAAGCCGAGTGCGCCTCCACGAGCACATCGGGAATGATGACTTGATGGGCGAGCTCGGGATGCTTTCCCTTGTGGCGCGGATCCTGATGATTTCCGATGTAATACCACGGCCACCCGTAAAAGCCGCCGGGACGCACACTGCTGATATAGTCGGGCGGCAAATCTTCGCCGATCTCGTCCCTTTCGTTTGTGCTCATCCAGAGTTCATTCGTGCCGGGCCGAAACGCGATGCCGACGGCGTTGCGAATTCCCCAGGCGTAAACGTTTTGTCCGCTACCGTCAGGATTAAACTCGAAGATGCGCGCGCGATTTTCTTCCGCAGCGTTATCCGACACATTCGAGCGCGAGCCGATCGACACGTACATTTTTTTACCATCCGGTGAAAACACAAGGCATCGCGTCCAGTGTCCGCCGCCGCGCAACAACCCACCGGGCGAGAGATGTGCCGCGAGTTCCTGAGCCGGTCCGCGCGCTTTGAGATCGCCATTACGATACGGAAATCGAACTACGCCATCAGTATTCGCGACGTACAAAAACTGCGGGTCGTCGCCGGGTGGATAAAAAGCGATTCCGAACGGTTTGTTCAGATTGCGTTCTGCAAAAGTTTCAGTCACATCCGGTTTGCCATCGCCGTTGGTGTCGCGCAGCACCTTGATTTGATTGGCGCGGCTCTCTACAACGAAGATGTCGCCATTCGGTGCACTGAGCAGGAATCGCGGATCGCGAAAACCACTGGCGTACAATTCGATCTTGAATCCCGGCGGAACTTTGGGTTGTGCGTCAGCTGGCCGGTCTACAACGTGCGCCCGATTAATTGCGAGAGCATTCGAACCAGGTGGAGGCAAATTCTGGACTGTGATTTTGCGCGTGACACCAGGGGCATCGCTTGTCCAATCACCCATCGCTGCTTTGCCAGTGAGGACTGCCCCTTCTTCTGCGGCCGCGCTGGTCATAACGGCGGTGACGAAAACGGTCGCAAAAAAGATTGCGCGCGACATTGGATCGCTTGATTGGCGAGCTTTCATTTCAGTGGAATCGTTCCGGCGTCAAATATCGCGCGGATTCGAATCATCTGCCGCGAAAGTATCTGTCACAACGGCGCCATAGGTCTTGTGTTTTTCAAGACTGGGACGATTGAAAACGCATGAGCAAGAAAATGCGTGTTGTCCAAGTCCCGCGAGCAGGCGGCCCGCTTGAGTTAGTCGAACGCGACATCCCCGAACCGGAGCGAGGGTGGGTGCGCGTTAAGGTCGAAGCGTGCGGTGTTTGCCACAGCGATTCGTTAGTCAAAGAAGGACTCTGGCCAGATATTCAGTATCCGCGTGTGCCGGGACATGAAGTGATTGGTGTCGTTGACGGCGTGGGCGAGGGGGTGAAGCCGTGGAAAACTGGCCAGCGCGTCGGCGTTGGCTGGCATGGCGGCAACTGCGGTTATTGCGATCACTGCCGCCGCGGCGAGTTTTTTGCTTGCACCGTGGCCTTGCTCACCACCGGAATTTCTTTCGATGGCGGCTACGCCGAATACATGGTTGCGCCGGCTCAAGCGCTGGCGCTTGTGCCTGACGAACTTTCTGCCGTCGACAGCGCACCGCTAATGTGCGCTGGCGTAACGACCTTCAACGCGCTGCGAAACAGCGGCGCGCTAGGCGGCGATGTGGTTGGTGTGCTCGGGATTGGCGGACTCGGTCATCTCGGCGTGCAGTTCGCAGCGAGAATGGGATTCAACACCGTGGCAATTGCACGCGGAAAGGACAAGGGGGCATTCGCCAAAAAACTCGGCGCACACCACTACATCGACAGCCAGGCCTCCGATCCGGCGGCGGAATTGAAGAAGCTTGGCGGCGCGAAAGTTGTGATCGCGACCGTGACGAATGCCGAAGCGATGGCAGCAGTCCTCGGCGGGATTGCACCGAACGGCGTACTGATGGTAATCGGCGCAGCAGGACCTCTCTTGGTCGATCCGATTCTGCTCATCACTGGCTGCCGGTCCGTCAAAGGCTGGTACTCGGGAACGTCCATCGATTCGCAGGATACACTCGAATTTAGTGCGTCGACGGACGTGCATTCCATGAACGAAATTTTTCCGTTGGAAAAAGCCGCCGAGGCGTACGAGCGAATGATGAGCGGCAAAGCCCGTTTCCGTGTCGTCCTCGAAATCGCCGCCAAATAATCCGCGATGCAGTCGGTAGAGTGGTGTTGTTCAGTTGTTGTTAGGCTGGGTCTTTCGGGCCGCCTCGCCCTTTGTAAGGGAGAGGGGTAGGGTGAGGGATGATTTCACGCTTTAATGTCCCAACGCTGACCCCTCACCTTAGGTCCTCTCCCCTTGAGCAAGGGGAGAGGCGAACCTGCACATTCCAGCTGACGATAAACCGCGACTACCCGCCGGACTCGGCACCCAGGTGCTTACTACCATCGTGCTACTGCTCGTGCCGTCGGTAATGATCTACCAATGGATAAGTGCGTGCGACGAGGCCGAACGCGAGCGCGGCGGCAAAGGCAAATACAGCGAAAAAGAACATTTGAAACGCAGTCACGCCAAAACCGGTTGATGCGATGAATTTCGTGACCGCGGAGTTTTGCACACCTGCATTTGCTACCAGCACCCAAAGATTGCCGATTGTTACCGATAAATTCCAAAACGCCATGATCGCTCCCTTCATCGACAACGGCGCCTGGCTGTAAGCGAATTCAAGTCCAGTTGTGGCGACCAGCACTTCGCCAAACGTGAGCAACACGTAAGGTAGCACTTGCCACGTGATCGTGAACACGTCGCCGTGATCGAGCACAAGTTGCATCGCGCCCACAACGATCCATGCGAGACCGGCAAAGGCGATGCCCAGAGTCATACGCCGTAATGGTGTCAGCTCGTATCCCAAACGTCTGACTGCTGGATAAAGCACCAGGTTGTTGAACGGAATCAGGAGCATAACGAGTGCAGGATTCAATGCTTGCATCTGCGAGGGCTGAAACCAGTTCGGCTTGGTCATGGCGTCTGCCTGCAATATCCACGTCGATGCTTTCTGATCGAACAAAGACCAGAACGGCGTCACCAGCGCGAACAGCACAAGGACACGCAATACCGAACGCGCGCCTTCGATAGCTTCCGCCGGATGTTTGCTGCGCACGCAATCGAGCTGAAGCCACACGCCGAGCCCGCCCAATGCAATCAGTCCCACAAGTGCGAGACAAGCTGCGATTACGAATCCGAACTTTGTCATGAGCGCAAAAGATCCGACCACGCTTGCGATCGCGATGGCGGCGAGCACTTGACCGCGCAAACCGGATGCGATCGCATCGCGCGACACGCGCAAAAACGAATGCGGGTCGGGCGGCGCAGGTGGAACCATCACGTATTGTTTGCGCCCAGCCCACAGGATTGCGGTGGAAACAAACATCAGCACGCCTGGAACGCCGAACGCGACCGCTGGCCCGAGATGCCGCAGGAAGATTGGCATCAAAAGCGATGCGAAGAACGAGCCGAAGTTGATGATCCAGTAAAACGCCTCGAACACCACCTTGGCGCGGTGCTTGTTAGTCTGGTCGAACTGGTCGCCGACAAATGCGGCGACACAGGGTTTGATTCCGCCCGAGCCAAGCGCAATCAGTCCAAGACCGATGTAAAAACCGGTGCGGTTTGTGACAAACATCGCGAGGCACGCCTGACCCACGCAGTAAACCAGGCTTAGCCAGAAGATGGTGTTGTATTTGCCAAAAAATCGGTCAGCCAACCAACCGCCCAGCAACGGGAAAAAGTAAACGCCGATCACGAACGTGTGAAAAACGTCTTTCGCGCCGCGTGCGCGTTCGGATTCAGGCAGATAAAGAAGCAAAGACGAGACGAGGAAAACGGTCAGAATGTTCCGCATCCCATAAAAACTGAAGCGCTCGCATCCCTCATTTCCGATGATGTAGCGAATCTGCTTCGGAATCGGCGCCTTCGGATCAGGAGAAACGCTCGTAGCGGACAGAGATTCGACCTCGGCTACTTCTTTCACCACTGCGACCGTGGCCAGAATGAACCGGACGTGCAACCGCAAATGCGTTCTGGGCCCTCATCATTCGCATTTCGTCATCCAGGGTCTTCTCGATGACGCAAGCGAGTTGCCGCTTTTCCTTGACACTCGGAAGAGATTCTCTCAAGACTCCGTGCTACAAAAAAAGATCTGAATCCGGGGCAGGGTAAAGAAAGCCCTCTCTCGGTGTTTTCTTCCCCTCTTTCAGACCTGCAGTCGCAGGGTCAAAACTACCGAGAGAACGAAAGGAAATGTCCATGTATTCTCTGACTCAGCTTAAACAAGCAATGCCACTATTTCTCATCGTCCTCGTGCTTGCGTGCTTTCCGTTTTTTGCGCCACAAGTGCAAGCGGTTGTTCCGCCGCCGGATGGCGGCTATCCCAACTTCAACACGGCAGAAGGGCAGAAGGCCCTTTTTAGCCTCACTACCGGCTCCGCGAACACGGCAGTCGGCTGGTTTTCGCTCGAGAGCCTCACGGGCGGTAGCTTCAACACCGCTACCGGCGCAGGGGCGCTCCTTTTCAACACCGCAGACGCAAATACAGCCTTTGGCGCGGCCGCGCTTTTATCCAACACAGATGGCTCCGGCAACACGGCCGTTGGCGCGGCCGCCCTTCTAAACAACAGTACCGGCGGGGGCAATACGGCCAACGGTACTTTCGCGCTCCATAACAACGAAACCGGAATCCGCAACACGGCTACTGGTGTTAACGCGTTGTTTTCCAACACGGCCGGCGAGGCTAACACGGCGATTGGTAGTAATGCCCTCGAAAACAACACTGGCGACTTCAACATCGCCTTGGGGAATTTTGCCGGCGAAAGTCTTACGACGGGCAGTGACAATATTGATATCGGCAACGGAGGTGTTTCTGGCGAGAGCAGCACGACCCGCATCGGTCTCTTCCAAAACGCTTGCTTTATCGCTGGCATTTTTAACGCAACTGCCTCGGGTGGAACTGCGGTCTTCGTTAATTCAGTCGGCCAGCTCGGCACGGTGAGTTCTTCGCGGCGCTACAAGAAAGAGATTAAAGCAATGGACAAGGCGAGCGAAGCCATCCTCGGGCTTAATCCCGTGACGTTTCACTACAAGAGCGACACCAAAGGCACGCCGCAATTTGGTTTGATCGCCGAAGAAGTGGCCGAGGCGAACCCAGACCTAGTCGTGCACGATGAAAACGGCGAGATTTACACCGTTCGCTACGAAGCGGTGAACGCGATGTTGCTCAACGAGTTCCTGAAAGAACATCGCAGGGTCGAGGAACAGGAAGCGACGATTGCACAGCTGAAGCAAGAGATGGAAACAGTGGTTGCTCGTCTCAAAGAGCACGATTCAAAAATTGAAAATGTGAGCGCGCGAGTCGAGGTCAGTAAGGCTGTTGGGCAAACCGCCTTGAACGATCCATAAGATTTCAACTAGCCTGGCGTCGGTCAGATTCGCGGAGGGCGATTTGTCTTGCCAAGGCTGCAGATTTTTTCCAAACTCGGCGTCGCTAAACGGATCTGAATCAGGCGGAGGACTTTTCCCCGCCAGGTTCTTCGCCTCTTCCGGACCCGCAACCGCAGAAATCAACGTAGCGGGGAAAAACGAAGGAAGAACAATTATGAATCCACTGATTCGACTCAAAACAACTCCATCACTTCTCATCACACTCACGCTCTTATGCTTCGCGCCGTTGCCAAAAGTGCAGGCCGTTGTCCCGCCGCCCGATGGCGGCTATCCCGGGTTCAACACGGCAGAAGGGCAGAACGCTCTTTTTAGCCTCACCACTGGCTCTGCGAACACAGCAGTTGGTTGGTTTTCGCTCTCTAGCGACACGACGGGTAGCTTCAATACCGCTACCGGCGCGGGGGCCCTCCTGTTCAACACCGGAAACGCAAATACGGCGTTTGGCGCGGCGGCGCTTTTATTCAACACCATCGGATTTGACAACACAGCTGTTGGAGCAGCCGCGCTTTTAAACAACGCCACCGGCAACAACAACACAGCCACTGGTTTTGTGGCGCTCCAGAACAACACCACGGGCTCCGACAACACGGCAAACGGCCTTAACGCGCTCTCTCACAACACGACAGGTACCCTCAATACGGCCGTTGGGGAAGGTGCGCTCCTGAACAATACCACCGGCAGCGTCAACACGGCCGTAGGCGCTGGCGCCGGCTTTGACGTCACTACGGCCGACAACGTTATCTGCATCGGTGTCGGGGTCACTGGTGCGGACGTTAGCAACACCACTTGGATCGGCGGTATTTTTGGCACCACCACGCAAAGCGGAACCACGGCGCCAGTCATCGTGTCTGACAGTGGCCAGCTTGGCACAGTCGCTTCCTCAGAGCGGTTTAAGAAGGAGATCAAGCCCATGGATCACTCCAGTGAAGCGATTCTGGCGCTGAGGCCGGTCACGTTTCACTACAAGACCGACACCGCCAACCGGCCCCAGTTTGGCTTGGTTGCGGAGGAAGTAGAAAAAATAAATCCCGATCTGGTAGTGCACGACAAAGAGGGAAAACCCTACAGTGTGCGCTACGACCAGGTGAACGCGATGTTGCTTAACGAGTTCCTCAAAGAGCACTGCAAGAACGAGGAACAGGCGGCGACCATTGCGCGTCTGCAACAGCAAATTGAGGCGCTTACTGCAGGCCTCCAAAAAGTGAGTGCACAAGTCGAAATGAGCAAGCCTGCGCAGCAAACCGTTGCCGAGCGGTAGGGCGCTGCCTTCGCTATAGCCGTCACCCTGTGGGCGACGCCAAACGCTTCGCATAGCGAAGCGGCTACAGGACGATTCAGGTCAATGTCCTACCTATTCGTGCAGCACGCGGCGTTCATTCTTGACACGAGCACGAAATTTTTCCAGACTCGCGTCACTAAACGGATCTGAATCAGGCGGAGGATTTCTTTTCCCGCTGGGTTCTTCGCCTCCTCCGGACCCGCAACCGCAGAAATCAACGTAGCGGGGAAAGAAAGGAAGAACCATGAATTCAAATGATTCAGTGTAAACCGACAATTCTGCCGCTTCTCATCGCTGGTGCGCTCGCTTGCTTTGGACTTTTGTCAAAAACGGAGGCCGTTGTCCCACCACCGGATGGCGGCTATCCCAACTTCACCACGGCAGAAGGAACCAAAGCGCTTGAGAACCTCACCACCGGCGCCGCAAACACGGGAGTTGGCTGGTATTCGCTCTTTTCAGCGGGTGCCGCCAACAACAACACCGGTGTCGGCGCTGGAGCGCTGGCCCTTAACACCGCGGATTCCAATACCGCAGTTGGTACTGCAGCGTTGTTCCTCAACACCAGCGGCGACGAGAACGTGGCCGTTGGAACTGCCGCGCTCATCTATAACGACAGCGGGGTTGACAACGCAGCCGTCGGCGCCTTTGCGCTGTATAATAACATTGACGGCTCCTTCAACACGGCCGTCGGTGGGAGCGCGCTTGTTGAGAATATTACCTGTACGGATAACACTGCCATTGGTGATGCCGCGCTGGCGTTTAATGACGTCACCGGAGCCGGCCTTGCGAACAACAACACGGCAGTTGGCTCTCTGGCGCTCACCTTTAACACTGATGGCGACGGAAACACCGCCGTTGGCGCTTTGGCGCTCTTTGACAACACCACTGGCCCGGACAATACAGCTACAGGTTTCTCAGCGCTCCATAACAACACCGAGGGTAGCTTCAACACCGCCATCGGTGTTAGCGCGCTCGGGGCCAACATCAGCGGGTCTGGCAACACGGCCTTGGGCGTTCAAGCAGGCACCGGCGTCACCACAGCCGATAACGTCATTTGTATCGGCATTGGAGGTGATAACGTGGCCAACAGCTGCTTTATCGGCAACATCTACTCCAATGTGCAGCCCATTGTTGGGACCGATCCGGATTCGGTCACAATAACCAGCAGCGGAAGACTTGGCCGCGGTAACGTATCTTCGCGCCGGTATAAACACGACATCAAGCCGATGGAGAAAGCCAGTGAAATGCTCTACGCGCTCAAGCCGGTCAGCTTCCGGTACCACAAGGAGTATGACGCCAGCCAGACCATAGCCTTTGGCCTGATCGCCGAGGAAGTGGCCGAGGTGTACCCTGATCTGGTGGGACGGAGTCCCAAGGGCGAGCCCGAATCGGTTCGCTATGAGCAGATCAACGCGATGTTGCTCAACGAATTTCTCAAAGAGCACTGCAAGGTTCAGGAATTGGAGGCGAACGCTGCGAGACAAGAGGCGAACATCGCCCAGCAGCAAAAGCAAATTGAAGCGCTTACTGCGGGCCTACAGAAGGTGAGCGCGCAGGTGGAACTAAGCAAACCCGCGCCTCAAACGGCTGCTAACGATGCGAGGTAGAGGCGATTGACTCAATCGCCTGAGCGGTTCAGGTGAACCGCCCTACCTGCTGCCGGGTTTGACGGCTGGGATTTTGGCCAGATCAGCCGGCAAATCAGTGGCCGCGATTTTCCTGTGACTCTGAGTGCCGACACGATGTCGATTTTCGCCAGTGCCTTTCAAGGGATTCGATGTTGGCGGAGTTTTGCAGCTAAGAAATGTTCGCCACAGCGAATTCGTCCACAGGCGAATTTGATGTTTGCCTTGCGATGTTTGATGTAAGCATGCATTCGCGACCGAATTCAAAATGAAATCGCAATACGATGTCGTCATTTTGGGCGCCGGCCACAACGGGCTTGTCGCGGCGGCTTATCTTGGGCGTGCCGGGTTGAGCGTGCTGTTATTGGAAAAAAATGATTACATCGGCGGGGCGACGACTTCGCAGCAAATCTTTCCGGACTACGACGCGCGCTTGTCGCGGTACGCCTATCTGGTCAGCCTGTTTCCGCACAAGATCATCCACGATCTTGGCTTGAAGTTGGAACTGCGCCGGCGCGGCATCGCATCCTGCACGCCATACTCGCCGCGGCGAGGACACGATGGCGCGTTGCTTTTGAGCAACGTCGACGAAGAAGTGGGCCGCCGGTCGATGTGTGAACTGACCGGAAACACCACTGAGTACGACGAGTTGAAATGCTTCTACGCGTTGCCGCGTGTGTTCGCCGAGCGCGTCTGGGACTCGATGCTCGAGCCACTGGTTTCCAGGGAAGAAATGGCGCGCCGCTTCAAGGCGGACGAAATTTCCCGCGAAGCCTGGCGCACTTTGGTTGAGGAACCGTTAGGGAATGCCATCGAGCGTTATCTACAAGACGATCTGGTGCGCGGCCTCGTGTTTACAGATGCGAAGGTCGGCGTCTTCACGCATCCGCACGACAGTTCGCTCCTGCAAAACCGGTGTTTCCTTTATCACCTGATCGGCAACAAAACGGGCGAATGGAAGGTGCCGGTGGGCGGGATGGGCGCGGTCTCTTCCGAACTGGAACACGCTGCACGCAAAGCAGGCGCCGAAATGCTAACCAATGTTCATATCCACGGGCTGAACGTCACCGGCAAAACGCGCACGGTTGAATTTCTGGTGAACGGCAAAGACGAGACCGTCGAGGCGCGGTTTCTCCTGGTTAACTTTGGGCGAAATTTGCTGGCAAAGTTTACAGGCCGATTCTTTCAGCCGGACCGCACTGACGAAGGATCCGTTTTCAAGGTCAACATGCTCTTGAGCCGTTTGCCGAAACTGAAGGCAAAGAAAATTCCGGCAACTGAAGCGTTTTGCGGGACGTTCCACAGTGACGAAGGCTATCAACAGATGAATCTCAGCTACGACGAAGCGTCAGACGGCAGGTTGCCGGAGAAAATGCCGTGCGAAATCTATTGCCACACGTTGACTGATGACAG
>Ga0137369_10003886_pt1 | contig 15279 bp, 11 predicted proteins | sample SagtaG_12_FD_104918 | JGI IMG/M metagenome (GOLD analysis project Ga0137369, IMG submission 104918) | Vadose zone soil microbial communities from Sagehorn Ranch, Mendocino, California, USA - Sage1_L_113_16 metaG | ecosystem: Environmental > Terrestrial > Soil > Vadose zone | place: USA... | reverse complement strand
TGGCGGCGTCGTGGTCGGCGGCGGGGTGATGGTCGGTGGCGGCGTCGTGGTCGGCGGCGGCGGCGTGCCGCCCGGGAAGGTGTAGACCGGGGCCGGCCACGGGCCGCAGTACGGCGTGGTGGTGAACCAGCCCGAGTTGCCGCCGCCCTGGTTGATGATGAAGCCACTGGGGCCGAGGCAGGAGTAGATCGGGTTCGGGGCCCCGATGTGCGCCGCGGTCACGTTGGTGAACGTAGCCGAGCCGTTCACCTGGAGTTGCAGCGCGAACGTGCCGGCGCCGTCGATGCGCACACCTGTGAAGGAGACCCCGGTGACCGAGGAGCCCTCCACGAACTGGATCGCCTCGTAGGAGCTGTCCAGCAGGTCGGTGTCGGTCACGTTCACCGTGGCGTTGATCGCCGCGTTGAGCGGGTCGAACCACAGCGCGCCCACGCCGAACTGCCAGTTCGGGTCGAGCACGCCGGTGCGGATCGCGGTGTTGCGGGCGAAGGTGATGGTGCCGGCCAGCGGCACCGCGCTGAACCGGTTCGCGATGTGCAGGCCGCCGCCCTGGGTCTGCGTGTCGGACACCACGTTGTCGGTCACCGAGATGTCCCGGCCGCCGTAGATGGCGATGTTGTTGGCCAGCATCGGCAGCTCGACGGTGTTGAACGAGAACGTGTTGTCGTGGTCGGCGTTGATCTCCGACCACATTGCCAGCCCGTCGTCGCCGGTGTTGCGAACGAAGTTGTTCGTGACGGTCACGTGGCTGATGCCGTTGTGCAGGTTCAGCCCGTCGGCGGTCTGGTCCAGGATCCGGTTGCCGGTCACGGTCAGCCCGTCGAACGGCCCGTCCAGCCACAGCCCGACCTTGTTGTGCTGCATCCAGATGTTGGACACCACCGAGCCGCCGCCGAGCGAGCCGCCGACCGCGTTCACCTGCGCGCCGTCGTTGCGGTCGGTGACCTCGCCGATGATCGCGAAGTCGTACAGCTTCACGTTCGAGGACGGGTTCGGCGCGTAGTTGCCGTAGAAGCCGACGCCGTCGCCGTGCACGACCGAGTACCACGGCCCGGCGCCGCGGACGGTCACGTTGTTGAGGATGATGTGCCGGTTCACGGTGTACGTGCCGGGCGGGATCCACAGCACCTTGCCCTGCGCGGAGGCCGCGGCCACGCCCTGGTCGAACGCGCCCGCCGAGTCTCCGGCGCCGCTGGGGTCGGCGCCGAAGGAGGTCACCGACAGCGACCCGGCCGGCTGCGCCGGCGCGGCGCCGACCTGCTCGAAGTCGGCGGTGTCCACGGTGGTCGCGACGCCCGCGTCCACCTGGAACCGCACCTTCGCCCCGGCGGCCAGCCCCGGGGAGAACCGGGCGCGCACGTCGTCGTAGAAGTGGTGCGGGTTGCTGCCCGGGGAGTTGGTGAACGGGTAGGAGCCGTAGAACCACGAGTACCGGTTCGTCAGCGTGAGGTCCTGGTTCTTGGTGCCGTTGACGTACACCGCGAGCGGGGCCGTGTACGGGCTGCCGCCGGCGGAGTCGGGGATGCTGTAGTGCAGCACCACCGCGTCGGCCGGGGCGGTCAGGGTGAACTCGACGAACTTCCCCCCGCCGGACAGGGTCACCGCGGAGCGGCCGGAGCCCTCCGAGGCGAGCGTGTCGGCGGTGCGGGTCGGGGTGAGCACGCTGCCGTTGGTGGGCGTGCTCTCGGCCTCGTACTCGGTGAACGGCACGGTGGCGCCGCGGCCGGCGACGGCCAGCGCGGATCGCGCGGGCGCGGCGGCGGCACCGGGTGCGGGCCCGGCAGTCGCGTGGTGGGCGAGCGCGGCGACGCCGAGAGTGATGGCGAGGGTGGCCGCCGCGGAGGCGGCCAGCAGGCCGGGCCGGGAGCGGGTCGGCCGGGACGGGTGTCGTGTCATGGGGTGGGGTTCCCTCCGTCTCGATGTGCCTGGCCGGAGCGGGCGGCCGGTTGCGGTGTTGGTGCGGCGCTCCTCCTTCCCTGTGGGGCGGTCCGGGCGGGTCAGCCGCGCAGCCAGGCGGCCGTGTCGGTGGGCAGCGGGCCGCCGGCGAGCGGCCCGCTGGCGAGCAGCACCGCGCCGTCCAGCGCGACCGCCTCGCCGGAGAGGTTCAGCACGCACCGGAACTCAGGGCCCCGGCGGAACGCGAGCACCCCGGGCGGCGCGTCCAGCCAGCTCATCGGTGCCGCGGCACCGTCGTCGGGCCCGGATCCGGGGCCGCGGCCGGCGTCGGATCCCGAGGCGGCCAGGCCGGGCGCGGTCCGCCGGATCCGCAACGCGGTCCGGTACAGCGCCAGCATCGAGCCGGGGTCGGCCGCCTGCGCCGCCGCGGTGTGCGCCCGCCACCCGGCCGGCTGCGGCAGCCACGCCGACCCCCCGGCGCCGAACCCGAACGGCGGCGCGTCGCCGGACCACGGCAGCGGCACCCGGCAGCCGTCGCGGCCCTCCTCCGCGCCGCCGGTGCGCCGGAAGATGGGGTCCTGGCGCAGCGCGTCCGGGATGTCCTCGACCTCCCAGAGCCCCAGCTCCTCGCCCTGGTACAGGTACATCGCCCCGGGCAGGCCAGCGCCAGCAGCGCCGCCGCCCGGGCCCGCCGGGTGCCCAGCGCCCGGTCGGTGGGCGCCCCGAGCTGCCGCCGGCCGTGGTCGAAGGAGGTGTCCGCGCGGCCGTACCGGGTCACGTGCCGTACCACGTCGTGGTTGGACAGCACCCAGGTGGGCGGTGCCCCGACCGGGGCGTGCGCGGCCAGCGTCGCGTCGATGACGGCGCGCAGCTCGGCGGCGTCCCACGGGCAGGCCAGGAACGGGAAGTTGAACGCGGCGTGCAGCTCATCGGGCCGCAGGTACCGGGCGAACCGCTCCGGGTCCGGCAGCCAGATCTCCCCGATCAGCACGCGCTCGTCCGGGTACCCGTCAGCCACCCGCCGCCACCCGCGGTAGATCTCGTGCACCTCGTCCCGGTCCACGTAGGGGTGCGGATCCCCGGGATCGCCCGGGTCGAGGTCGGCCAGCTCCGGGTCCTTGACCACCACCGCGACCGAGTCCACCCGCACCCCGTCCGCGCCCCGGTCGAACCAGAACCGCAGGATGTCCTCGAACTCCTCGCGGACCTTCGGGTTGGCCCAGTTGAAGTCCGGCTGCTCCGCGGCGAACAGGTGCAGGTACCACTGCCCGTCCGCGACCCGCGTCCACGCCGGCCCGCCGAAGATCGAGGACCAGTTGTTCGGCGGCCGGTCGCCGTCCGGCCCGCTCCCGGGCCGGAACCAGAACAGCTCGCGGGCCGCCGAGCCCGGCCCCGACCCGACCGCCTCGGCGAACCACGGGTGCGCGCTGGAGCAGTGGTTCGGGACGATGTCGATGATGATCCGCAGACCCGCGGTGTGCGCCTCGCGGATCAGCGCCTCCGCCTCGGCCAGCGTCCCGAACGTCGGGTCGATGTCGCGGTAGTCGGCCACGTCGTAGCCGGCGTCCACCATCGGCGAGGGGTACCAGGGGTTCAGCCACAGCGCGTCCACCCCGAGGTCGGCGAGGTAGCCCAGCCGGGCCCGGATGCCGGCCAGGTCGCCCACCCCGTCGCCGTTGCCGTCGGCGAAGCTGCGCACGTACACCTGGTAGATGGCGGCGGTGCGCCACCACTCGCGGGGCTGCGGGACGGGGACCAGCGTCATGGGCTATCCCTTCAGGCTGCCTGCGGACAGGCCGGACAGGATGTGGCGCTGGAACGCGAGGAAGACGGCCAGCATCGGCAGGCTGGCGATCACCAGGCCGGCGAGCAGCTCGTTCGGGGTGACGTAGCTGGCGGTGGACAGCCGGGACAGCGCGACCGACAGGGTCTGCGACCGCGGGTCCTGGAGCACCAGCAGCGGCCACAGGAAGTCCTTCCAGATGCCGACCACCGCGAAGATCGACACCACCGCGAGGATCGGCCGGGACAGCGGCAGCACGATGCTCCACAGCGTGCGCAGCCGCCCCGCCCCGTCGATGGCCGCCGCGTCGAGCAGGTCGCCCGGCAACTGGTCGAAGAACCGCTTCAGCACGTAGATGTTGAACGCGTTGGCCGCGCCGGGCAGCCACAGCGCCCACGGGGTGTTCAGCAGGTTGGCGTGCACCAGCGGGACGTCCACCACGGTCAGGTACGCCGGCACGAGCAGCGCCGCCGCGGGCAGCATCAGGCTCGCCAGCATCGCGCCGAGCACCACCCGGCCGAGCACCGGGCGCAGCCGGGACAGCGCGTACGCCACCAGCACGTCCACGGTGACCTGGATCAGCCAGCCGCCGACGGCGTACTTCACGGTGTTGGCGAAGAAGTGCGCGATCTGCAGGCTCTGCCACGCATCGGCGTAGTTGGCCGGGCGGAACGTCTGCGGGATCAGGGTCGGCGTCGGCTGCCCCAGCTCAGCCGGCGACTTCACCGCCCCGGTGACCATCCAGTACAGCGGGAAGGCGAACGCGAGCAGGAACAGGGCGGTCACGGCGCCGAGCACCGCCCGGTACGCGGTGCGGTGCCGGGCCAGATCCGCGGCGGAGACCAGCGTCCGGGTGGTCATGGCGCCTCCCGGGTCAGCCACAGGTACAGCGCGGAGAACGCGCCGAGCACCGCGAACAGCAGCAGGCTCATCGCGGCGGCCAGCCCGAAGTCGTAGTTGACGGTGAACGCGTACCGGTAGATGAGCACCATCACGGTGATCGTGTTCGGATCGGTGGTCCCGGTGAGCTGGTACGGCTCGATGAACACCTGCATGGTGGCCACCACCTGGAGCAGCAGCATCACCAGCAGCACGAAGCGGAGCTGCGGCACGGTGACGTGCCTGATCCGGCGCCACACCCCGGCGCCGTCCAGTTCGGCCGCCTCGTACAGCTCCCCGGGGATGGTCTGCAGCCCGGCCAGGTAGATGATCGTGGCGCTGCCCAGGTTGGACCAGGTGGACACCAGCACCAGCGAGACCATCGCCGTGGTCGGCGACTGGGTCCACTGCGAGGTGGGCAGGTGCACCGCGCGCAGCGCGCTGTTGAACAGCCCCGACCCGGGGTCGTAAAAGTACTTCCACAGCAGCACGGTCACGATCGGCGGCAGCATCACCGGCAGGTACACCAGCACCCGGAAGAACCCGCGCAGGTGCCGCAGCTCGTTCAGCAGCACCGCGATGGCGAACGGCAGCACGTAGCCGAAGACCAGCGCCAGCCCGGTGAACTGGAGCGTGTTGCGGCACGCGATCGGGAACAGCGGGTCGGCGAACAGGTGCCGGAAGTTGTCCAGCCCCACCCAGGTGGGCGGCGTGACGAGGTTGTCCTGCTGGAAGCTGAGCAGGACGCCGCGCACCAACGGGTACCAGGAGAACAGGGCGAAGCAGGCCAGGCCCGCCGCCATGAAGGTGTACGCGGTGAGGTTGTCGGCCAGGCGGCGGCGCAGCCGGGCACCCCGGCCGGCGCGGCGGGCCGGCGCCGGCGCGGTGGCCGGCCGGGTGGCCCCGGCAGTGAGTACCGCCATCGGTGCACGCCCTCTCGCACGTGGGGTCGCCGCGGGTGCCTGCCGGCCGGGCCGCCGCGGGGTCGGCGGCCCGGCCGGGGCGGCTCACTTCACGGTGGCGAGGATGGAGTTGACCTGCTTCTCGGCGCTGGCCAGCAGCGCGCCGATGTCGGCGTTGCGGTCGGTCAGCACCGCCTGCATCGCGGTGTCCAGTACGGCGTAGATCTGCTGTGCGCTCGGCGGCTCGAGCCGCACCGGGATGCTGGCCCCGGCGGCCACGAACGCCTGGTAGTTCTGCTGCGGCACGTTGGCGTACTTGGCGGTGGCGGCGGTCCACTTCTGCTCGGCGTCGCCGATCCAGATGTTCGGCTGCGGCAGGCCGACCGGGAGCTTGTCCCCGGCCGCGCGGGCGTTGTCCGAGGCGATCTTGTCCGGGTTGACGTGCTGCCAGGTCAGCCAGGTCAGCCCCGCCCTGATCTGCGCGGGCGTGTCCTTGGCGTTGAACATGTAGCCGTCGCCGCCGGCCAGGGTGCCCTGCCCACCGGGCATCGGCGCCAGGCCGTAGTCGGTGAAGTTGCCCTTGTACTGGTTGACGATGTTCGGGATGTTGTCGCCGGTGGCCACGTACATGCCGAGCTTGCCGGAGCCCATCATCTGCAGCAGGTCGGCGTACTCCAGGAGCTGCCGGCTGCCCATCGAGTTGTCCACCCAGCGCATGTCGTGCAGTTGCTGGAGCACCTGCCGGCCCGCCTCGTCGTTGAACGCGGCCTTCCAGGTGCCGCCGTCGTTGCGGGCCATCGCGCCGCCGAGGGAGTACAGCTCCGCGGTGAAGTGCCAGCCGCCGGTGTTGGACTTGCTGTAGTCGCCGTAGCCGACGGTGCCACCCCCGAGCGCGGCGATCTTCTGCGCGTCCGCCCGCACCTGGTCCCAGGTGGTGGGCGGCACGTTCGGGTCCAGGCCGGCCTTGGTGAACAGCGTCCGGTTGTAGAGCAGGCCCATCGAGTAATTCTTCCAGGGCAGGCCGTACTGGTGGCCCTGCCCGTCGGAGAAGATCGCCATCAGGTCCGGCCGGATCTGCTTGGCGACGGCGAAGTCGGCCAGCTCGGTGGTGATGTCGGCGACCTGGTGCCGGGCGATGAGGTTGGCCGGGTCGGTGAAGTACACGTAGAAGACGTCCTCGAGCTGGCCGCCGGCGAGCTTGGCGGCGAACGTCTGCGGGTCCATCAGGCCCTCGTGCGGGATCACGTGGATTGTCGGGTGCGCCTTCTCGAACGCGGCCACGTCATCGAGGAAGTTCTGCCGGTTGATCTTGTCGGTGTCCGGCGGCATGCCGTTGACCGTGATGGTCACCCGGCCGCCCGCGGCGGTGTCACTGGCAGCCTTCGTCGAGTTCGAGCAGGCCGCCGCCGCGAGCGAGGCGAGGCTCGCCGCGAGCAGCAGACCCAAGACCTTGCGTGAGGTTTGTGGCATGGCGGTCCCCTTTGTCTCGCCCGCGTTGTGGGCAAGACAGTAGGACTGCTGCCGCAAAAAGTCTAGATGTCTCTGCAATAATTCGACGACTACGCCTTCGAGCCGAGAATCACCTCCGCCGAGGGGACCAGCCCGGTGGAGCCGCGGACGACCAGTTCCGGCTCGAACAGCATCTCGTCGGTGGCCACCGTCTCGCCGCCGACCTGGGCCGCCAGCAGCGCGACCGCGGTCTGCCCCATCGACTCGATCGGCTGCCGCACGGTTGTCAGCGGCGGGTTCGTGCAGGCCATCAGGACCGAGTCGTCGTAGCCCACCACGGACACGTCACCGGGCACCGAGCGGCCGGACCGGCGGGCCGCCCGCACCGCGCCCAGGGCCAGCACGTCGCTGGCGCAGATGATCGCGGTGGCGCCATGGTTGAGCAGCCGTGTGGTGGCCGCCCGGCCGGCCTCCATCGAGTACATGCTGCGCTCGACCAGGCCCACGGTGTTGCCACCGAGCGCGGCGAACGCGGTCAGCTTCCGGTTCGACGGGACGTGGTCGGAAGGGCCCAGCACCGCTCCGATCCGCCGGTGCCCCAGGGAGTACACATGGTGGTAGGCCAGGTCCATCGAGTGCGCGTCGTCGGCCGCCACGCAGGGGAAGCCCAGCCCGTCGATGGCCGCGTTGACCAGCACCACCGGCACCCCGCGCTCGGCCATCCGCCGGTAGTGGGTGTGGTCGGCGGCGGCCTGCGCGTACAGCCCGCCGGCGAAGATCACCCCGGACACCTGCTGGTCGAGCAGGATGTCCACGTACTCCGCCTCGGACACCCCGTCCTGCGTCCGGGTGCACAGCACCGGAGTGAACCCGCGCTTGGCCAGCGCCCCGCCCACCACGTCGGCGAACGCCGGGAAGATCGGGTTCTGCAGCTCGGGCAGCACCAGGCCGACCAGCCGGGCCCGCTCGCCCCGCAGCTTGGTCGGCCGCTCGTAGCCGAGCACGTCCAGCGCGGTCAGCACCGCGGTCCTCGTTGCCTCGGAGATGCCGGGCTTGCCGTTGAGCACCCGACTCACGGTGGCCTCGCTCACCCCGACGTACTTCGCCACCTCAGCGAGCCTGCGTGTCATGCGCGCAAGCGTAGCGCACATCAATGCAACTTCTTGCACTATCTCGACAACCCGGGCTCAGCCGCCGAGGTAGCGCAGCACGGCAGGACGTCCACCACGGCCACGTCCGGCAGGTGCTCGGCCACCGCGGGCAGCAGCGCGTCCGCAGTGCCCACCTCGGCCACCACCTCGTGCCCCCGGGCGGACAGCAGCCGGACCAGGCCGTCCCGCAGCACCACCGAGTCCTCGGCGACCACGACGCGCACCGCGGACCCTCCTCAGCCCCGGGCCCGGGTGGACAGCTCGATGGTCACCACGGTGGGGCCGCCCGGCGGGCTGCTCACCGACAGCGTGCCGTCCACCGCGCCGACCCAGTCGGGCCAGCCCGCACAGCCCGCTACCGCCGTCCAGGCTGGCTTAGCCGGTTCCACACCATGTACCCGGTGTGTTTCGGGTTGTCGAGGACCGTCTCGCCGGATCGGGATGTTGAACTGCTCGTGGGACGTGCTGCTCGGAGATGACCTGGAGCCAGTCAAGCAGGCGTAGCTCGTCGTCGGCTTGATCAACCGCGGGGGCTGTCACCTCGCCCTACCTCCCTCCTCGATGTCGTGGTAGCGCCCGCGGATGACAAGACCGGCGGGCAGCGCAGCTCGGCAGGCGGCCAGCTGCCGAGAAAGGGACACCCTGCCCGCGTGGCCCTCGGCGTCGCAGCGTGCGCGCTCGACGGTGTCGGGGTGTGGTGCGCGGCCGCCAGTCGACCGACTCGTTGCGTCAGTAGGGGTCATGGGATGGTTCCTCCGAGGGGTGGTCAGCGAACCACTGCAATGCGGCCGTGACAGCGGCCCGCTGACGTTTGTAGAGTTCAGCCGCGTCGGGCCCTTCCATGACGACCAGCTCGATGTGCACCGTCAAGGGTTCAGCTGGTGGGCGGTAAACATTCAGCCGGCACCTGTGTTGGTTGTTGGCGGGTTCGGGGTCAGTCGTGGGCGGGGTCGGGTGGCATCCAGGGCCGTCCGAGGATGGCGTCGTGGAGGGCATCCATTATGTTGTGGTGGTGTTTGGCGGCGGTGGACAGGTAGCCGCGGATGGTGTAGCGGTCTTGGGTCCGCGTCTGGCTGGTGAGCCGCCCGGAGATTGCCTGCTGGATTTTGCTGGGCGGCAGGTCGCGTTCGGCCTGGTTCGAGGTGGGCGGCACCTTCAGGTCGCGGGGCGCGCCGAGCTGCGTTGCGGCATGGTCGTACAGCCCGGCGACCTGGTCGCCGCCGAGCTCACCGAGCGTTACCCCGTGCGGCAGTGTCCGCTCCGCTGAGAACGCGCCCTCGAGCGCGTCAGCGAACGCGCCGGCGAGCACGTCGATGTCCTCGTCGGTGAAGTCGGCGCGGCACATCAGCTCCGCATCGGCGATCTGGTCGGCGAACGCCGCCCACAGCGCCTGTGCGAACAGCCGCGTGGTGGCGACGTTGCCGCGCATCATGTCGCCGTCGTGGATCCGGGACTCGGGTCCGGCGTGCCAGTCCTCGAGCACCGTGTTGCGCCAGCACAAGTGCGTCAGCCCGAGGGGCGCGTACCGCAGCAGTGTCACGATGTCGTCCGGGTGGACACCCGCGCCGTGCAGCACCTGATCGAGCGTCGCCGCGTCGAAAGTGGAGGCGAACAAGTCGTTCAGCCGGCCGATGTCGTCGTCGTCCTCGACGCGGTCGATGTCGTCGCGCTGCTCATCCGGCATCGGGCACGTCCGGCAGGTAGCGGTACACGACCGTCCAGGTGTCGGTGAACCTCGTGATGTCTTCGGTGTGCAGGTTGATGTAGCCGCTGCGGTTGCGCAGTAGCCGCAGCAGCTCCTGCTGCGGCCAGGCGAGCTCCTCGACGAACGTCGAGAAGCTGCGGCCCGACTGGTGCGCGTAGGCGAGCATGGTGTCGGGGTCGTCGAACTCCGGCCGCCGCGTCGTGAACTTCACCGCCAGGTCCAGGTCACCGAGCTCGGTCACGTCGGTGTGCACGTACGACCCGAACACGACGATCTCCGTGATCACGTACGGCTTGCCGTCGTCGGCGTTGTATGCCTCAGCTCGATCGATAACGCCGGCGAGCAGCTTCTCCGCGCGGGCGCGCGGTATCGGCTTGAGGAACGACGCCATCGTCAGCGCACCGCCGGCCAGGGTCGTGTTCCACTCCTCATCGCCGCTGCTCCACTGCGCGTCGCGCAGCTCAAGGAAGCCGGCGTCGGCGAGCTGACGCAGCATGGACACGGCGACCTCCACCGGCAGCCGGACGCGGTCGGCCACCCGCTCGGTCGAACGCCAAGAGTCGTGGCATGCGCGCACAATCTCCCTCGCCACCAGTGGGTCCACACCGGCGACTGGCACCCCCCGCTCAACCGCATGTGACCAGTATTCCGCGAACCACCGACCGGCGTGGAACGAGTACACCAATCGCCGAGGTGGGTGGTCATGGTCAACTGACGAGTGCCACGGTCGCTTCGACGACCAGACTGCGGCCCTGACCTGCGCAGACGGGTGTTTCCCCTGTTCTGGGTGGCCTGCCGGGGGCACACCTTCTGACCCGCGGAAACGCGTCACGTGTCGGCTTCGACGTGCATTCGTGGGATGGAACGTGGGATGAGCCGCGCTAACTTCATCCCATGGCAGCTCGCAAGCGTCGGCCGCGCGGCTACATCGAGGAGCTTCCGTCGGGCAACTTCCGTGCTGTCGTGTCCGCTGGCGTGGATCCGCTGACCCGCAAGCCGCGCTACCTGCGCGAGACCGTGGCGACCTACCGCGCTGCTGAAAGTGCGCTGGCCAAGCTCCGGGACAAGGTGGACGAGGACAGCCAGCCGAAGGCAGCCGTGACCGTTGGCCGGGCGATCGAGCAGTGGCTGGAGGTCGCCGATCTGGAGGCCACGACCCGGGAGCGGTACGAGGACCTGGTGCGGATCTACATCGGACCGGCGTTCGGCGAGGTGGCCGCGTCGAAGGTTGACGTCGAGCTGCTGGAGCGGTTCTACGCGCGTCTGCAGCGCTGCCGGGAGATGTGCAGCGGCCGGCCCCGTGCCGGGCACACCTGCCGGCCGCTGGCGAGTAGCACGGTGCGGAAGATTCACTTCATCATCAGCGGCGCGCTTGCCCGGGCAGTGCGGTGGCGGTATCTCCCGGTGAACAGGGCCGCCCTGGCGGTCGCACCGGCGCCAGCCAAGTCGAAGCCCGACCCACCCAGCGCCGCTGAGGCAGCGGCCATTCTGGGGGCCGCGTGGGCCGATCCAGACTGGGGCCTGCTGCTCTGGCTGACCATGGTCACCGGCCTACGGCGCGGCGAGCTGAGCGCATTGCGCTGGCAGCACGTCGATTTCGACCGGTCCTGCCTGCTCGTCGAACGCGCGAACGCGCAGCCGAGGTCCGGCGTCGCTGAGAAGGAAACCAAGACCGGCCAGCAGCGCCGGATCGCGCTCGACCCGCAGACGATGGAGCTACTCGCCGCCCCGCGCGACCGCGTGGTCGCCCAATGCGCGGCGCTCGGAGTCCCGCTGATGTCCGACTCCTGGCTGTTCTCCCCCGCCCCGGACTGCTCGATCCCCTACCCGCCGCGCTCCTTGAGCCAGCGGTACCGCCGCCTGGCGACCAAACTCAACCTGCGCAGCACCCGCCTGCACTCGCTCCGCCACTACTCAGCCACGGAGCTGATCGCCGCCGGCGTGGACATCCGAACCGTCGCCGGCCGGCTCGGCCACGGCGGCGGCGGCTCCACTACGCTCCGCGTCTACGCCGCCTGGGTGGACGAGGCCGGCCGCCGCGCCGCCGACACCATGGCCGGCATCATGCCCCAGCCGGTCGCAACACCCCGCCCGCCCCGCGGCCCCTACGAAGTCATCGCCGAGCACCTCCGCGCCCAGATCCGAAACGGCGAACTCAAGCCGGGCGACCCACTACCCACCATCGTCGAACTCGCCTCTACGCACTCTGTCGCCGCCGGTACTGCCCACCGCGCCGTCGCCCTGTTGGCCGGCGAAGGATTGATCTCGGTCGGCCGCGGAAGACGCGCCATCGTCAAGTAAGGGGGCAGATGTTGCACAGCCCCCGTGTGGGCTCGGCAACCTCGACAACAGGGACGAATGGGCCGCCAACCTGGCACCCGACGTCCCGACGCTGCCGGCTGATCAGCTCCATCCCTGGATCTGGGGCGCCGCTCACACCCTCTGGACGAGCAAGCACTACCGCGAGGCCGTCGAGGCAGCAGCAAAGGCCATCAACGCCTACACCCAAACCAAGGTCAACCGACGCGACGTGTTCGACACCGAGCTGATGAACCAGGTCTTCACCGACAGGCCCAAACCCGGCCAGGCATACCTGCGACTGCCCGGCGACCCCACCGACCTGACGATCAAAGACCGCAACCGAGCACTGCGGCCCTTCGCCGAGGGCTGCTTCGCCGGGATCCGCAACCCAGCCGCACACCAACACGGACCCGACTGGCCAGAACAACGCGCACTCGAGTACCTCGCCGCCCTCAGCGTCCTCGCACGCTGGATCGACGACTGCGACCTCAAACAAGACCCCTGACCATCCGTGCCCGACACGTGTCGCACACCCGAACCAACCCGCCAGCAGCGCGCTGACCAGCGGAAACACCCAACAAGAGCCCGACGGCCGACCCGGGAGCCAGACAGAAAGGTCCGACATCGAGTTGACGAAGATCATCCGAGGGGCACGCCACTGCCGTGGCACGTTCAAAGACGCCCGGTGCACGGCCAGCCCGAACCCGGGCCCGGAGGTCCGCGGGTCGCCGTCACGCTGATACTTTGTCGAGCCCATCGCCTTCAGCCGGACGGCCAGGTCCAACGCGTAGCAGTGGTCACACTCGGGTTGCACGTGGCGTGCGTCCACTCAATCGGTGACCGATCCGCCATAACCTTCATCCTCCCCAGCGTTCCCACATAGGCAACGATCATGGCCGGACACACGAGCAACAGGCATCCGAACAGGTGATACCGCCTTGCCCGTTGCCGGCCGCGTGCTCAGCGCTCGGCAGCGCTGTAGGCGCGGTGGATGAGCGCCGGGATCCGGGCCGCGGCGGCGCGGCTCAGACAGTCGGCAGTGCCAGGGCTGCCATCGAGCAGGAACCCCAGGACCAGGTCCGCGCCGAGCTCCACCATCGCGGCGTTGCGGGCCATGCCGGCCCGCCGATCCACCCGCCCGTCCGGGCCACGACGGCGCTCTTCGGCGACGCCAAGGAGTCGCTGGCCAAGCTCGTCGCCGCGATCAAGGCGCTCTGAACCGCTCCAGACCGCGGGTGCGGGCCCCGTAAACCGGTCGTGTTTCCAGGGCCGCAACCGTTACATCAGAACCGTCGCATCAGAGCTGGGCTGCTGCGGGGGCGGCGTCACCCGTCATCGCGGTCCAGTTGGATGCTCCACACGCTGCGGCCGTAGGTGGCCGCGTAGAGGGTGTTCGTCGCGGCTTGGTATTCCAGGTCGTTGACCGGCGCGCGTGGAAGTCCCCGGCCGAGCCGAAGCCACCGCACCGACGGGTTCTGGCTGCCGGCCTTGGCCACATTGGCGGTGAAGACGCCGAGGTCGCTGGCCACGAAGACCCGGTTCGGGTTGAGCGGGTCGATGATGACGTCCTGCGTGGGGGCGAACGGCAGGTCGCCGCTGATGTCGGTCCAGTGCGTACCTCCGTCGATGGTCCGCAGCACATGCGCGTTGTTATCCGCATTGCGCAGCCCCGAGTAGGTCACGTAGGCCACGTTCGCGTTGGTCGGGTCGATGGCCACCCTGGTGACCCACCGGCTGGGCAAAGCGGGATCGGTGAGGCGGGTCCAGGTCGCGCCGCCGTTGCGGGTCGACCAGAGCCAACCGTCATCGGTGCCGGCGTAGATGACGTTCGGGTTGGTTTTCGCTGCCGCGACCGTGGTGATGGTGCCGAACGGATAGGCCGGATCGGTGCCGGAGGCCGGGTTGCTAAGGCTCGGGCTGATCACGCTGAACGTCACCGCCAGGTCGACGGAACGGTTGAGCAGGTTTCCGCCGTAGTAGACGGTCGAAGGTGTCGTCGGGTCGAGCACCACCGGGGTCTGCCAGTTGCGGCGGTCGGAAGTCGTCGCGTTGGTGAAACGGGTGCTGTTGTTGCCGGCGTTCACCGACCGCGCGCACACGCCGAACTGCGAACAGGCGTAGACGTTGTTCTGGTTGCTGGGATCGATGACGGTGTAGAGGCCGTCACCACAACCACCGTATGACCCCCAGGCGCCGGTGACCGCGCCGGCGGAGTCCCAGGAGCGCAGGCACCCGTTGTCCTGGGTACCGCCCACCACCCGGGCCGGGTCCTGCTCGCTGACGTCCACCGTGTAGAACTGGCTCCACGGCTCGTTCAGCGCCTCAGTCCAGGTGCCGCTGGCACCGTTGCCGACCGACCAGTAGAACCCACCGTCGTTGCCCTCGTAGGCGCGGCCGGGCGCCGTCGGGTCCCAGGCCATCGCGTGATGGTCGGCGTGCAGGTTGTTCACGTTGGCCCAGGTCGCTCCCCCGTTCGCGGAGGACCGCAGGCTGACGCCGGCGACGAACAAACGGTCCGGGTTCACCGGGTCGACCCAGATCTTCGACGTCCAGACGGTGTCGCCGCCCGCGTTCGCCGGGCTCATGGTCTGGAAGGTCGCCCCACCGTCGTCGGACCGGTAGAAGCCGCGGAACCCGCGCTGGGTCGGGCCCGCTCCCGATTCGGCCTGCGACCAGTTCCCGGTAGTCACATAGACGCGGTTGGGGTTGCTGGGCGCGAACGCAACGCCCATGCGTGCCTGGGCCGTCGTGGTCGTGCTGGTGCTCGACGCGAACCCGATGGTGTCGCCCGGGGTGAAGGAGGTGATCCGGTCGTTCTCCAGGCGGGTCCAGCTGGCTCCGCCGTCCGTGGTCAGGTACAGGCCGGTTCCCGGCCCGGCATAGCAGCGGCACAGCCATTCGCGATGGTGGTCCCACATGGGAACGATGAGCTTGTCCGGGTTGGACGGATCCATCGCGATATCGGTCGCGCCGGTGAAGCCGTTGAGACCTTCGAGGATCCGGGTCCAGGTGGTGCCATAGTCGGTCGACTTGTACAAACCGCGGATACCGCCCTCAGCGAACAGCGACCCACCCGAGGCGACGTAGACGACGCCGGGGTTCTGCGGGTTGAACCTGATCGCGCCGATGGTGCTCGAGCCTTCCAGCCCGACGCGTGTCCAGGTGGCTCCCTGGTCGCTCGACCTGTAGAGGCCGTCGCCGCCGTAGCTCAGG
>Ga0137369_10003880_pt1 | contig 15289 bp, 9 predicted proteins | sample SagtaG_12_FD_104918 | JGI IMG/M metagenome (GOLD analysis project Ga0137369, IMG submission 104918) | Vadose zone soil microbial communities from Sagehorn Ranch, Mendocino, California, USA - Sage1_L_113_16 metaG | ecosystem: Environmental > Terrestrial > Soil > Vadose zone | place: USA... | reverse complement strand
GGTTGAGTCGATACCGACGATCAAGGCGTCCGGGGCTATCGGAGCCTGGAAAATGTTGCCGATATAACAACTGCCGCTCACATTCGCGCCAGGGTGTCCGATAGCAATGACGTTATCGGCCGTAGTGACATTGTCGCCGGCTAAGACGCCCAAGGCGATATTATTAACGCCGGTGCTGTTAAAGAGCGCTTCGTAACCAATGGCCGTGTTGTCCCCGCCAGTGGTGTTACTAAAGAGGGCGCCGACACCGTTCGCGGTGTTGCCATCGCCTTCCGTGTTGCTATAAAGGGCGCTCTCGCCAGTAGCCGTATTGCCGCCACCAGTTGTGTTGGACGCAAGCGCATTGTTACCGCTAGCTGTGTTAAAGCCGCCGGTGTTGTTGTGATTGAGTGCGCTCGCTCCGGCGGCCGTGTTGCCATCGCCCGTAGTATTGGATGCCAGTGCGCCTACGCCGAACGCGCTGTTCTCGAATCCGGTGGTATTGTTATAGAGTGCTTCAGCGCCGGTGGCGGTATTGCTCTCGCCTTCGGTGTTGCTAAAGAGCGCATCAATACCCGTAGCCGTGTTGAAGCGTCCAATGGTGTTACTAAAAAGCGCTTCATCGCCGACGGCCGTATTATGGTCGCCCTCGGTATTGCTAAAGAGCGCTTCGTCACCGATGGCCGTGTTATGTACACCAATCGTATTGCTAAAAAGGGCGAAGGCGCCGTCGGCGGTATTGTTTTCGCCGATAGTGTTGCTTAAAAGTGCGCCAGCTCCAGTGGCCGTATTTTCCTCTCCGGTGCTGAGAAGAAGCGTCCCCGCGCCGACAGCCGTGTTGAAGTTGCCTTCCGTGTTGCTCCTTAGTGACAGAAAACCAACGGCTGTATTGTATGTGCCACTGGTGAGGCTAAATAGGGCCGCCTGTCCTTCTGCCGTGTTGCCCCCGGGATAACCTCCATCCGGCACAGGACCCAGCGCCTGTACTTTTGGTAAGAACGCAAGAGAGGCCAGCAGCAGGGCAATGAGAATCTCGGATCTCTCGAACAGTTTCGGGACCGAACGGACTTGTTTGAATTGAATTACTCGGTTCATAGATTTTTGATGTTTGTTGATGGGTGTTGTTTCAGTGAAAAATTTGTGCACGGGGATCAACTGCCACAGATCAGAAAGCGTGAATGCATTGATATTCCTTTGCTTTTTCATTTGGTCCTGTTCCTGTGATTTGGGGTAGAGTTCGGCTGCAAATTGTTACTGGCTTTTGACACGACTCGTGGCGCGGTCTTAGTGATCTCAACCTCAGCGCTTACTTTTTGAAGACCTGACGCCAGCGCCTGGATTTGCCGTTCCTGTTCGGCGAACTTCGACTGGAAGCTCACCTGTTGTTGCGAGACGGTTGACCTTAACTCCGCAATGGTTGCTTGCTGTTCCTGGACTCGTTTGTGTTCTTTGAGGAACTCGTTGAGCAACATCGCGTTGACCGCGTCGTAGCGCACGGTATAGATCTCGCCGTTCTTGTCGTGCACCACCAGGTCCGGGTTTACCTCGGCTACTTCCTCAGCGATTAGACCGAATTGCGATGTATTCGTGTTATCGGTCTTGTAATGAAAAGTTACTGGCTTGAGCGCAAGGATCGATTCGCTGGCTGTGTCCATCGGCTCAATGTCCTTTTTGAACCGCCGCGAGGAACTTGCCGTGCCGAGCTGACCACCGTTAGACACGAGGACTGGGAGCGTAATGCCGCTTTGCGTACCTATGCCATAAATGTTGCCGATCCAAGTGGTGTCGCTCACATTCGCGCCTTGGTTCCCAATGGCAATGACGTTATTGGCCGTGGTAATACTGCCGCCAGCAAATAGGCCCAAGGCAATGTTGCTGGTCCCAGTGGTGTTCGCAGAGAGCGCATTGGCACCAACGGCTGTGTTGGCGCTGCCTTCGGTGTTGTCATAAAGGGCGAACGCTCCGCTGGCTGTGTTGCCTTGGCCTGTCAGGTTTGACCACAGCGCTTGCACGCCGAACGCGCTGTTCTCGATGCCGTTGGTGTTGTTAATGAGCGCCTCGGCGCCGGCGGCCGTGTTGTCTTGGCCGGTAGTGTTAGACTCCAATGCATCCGCGCCGAGCGCGGTATTCTGAAAGCCGGTCGTATTTTCAACAAGCGCTTCGCTACCCATAGCAGTGTTGCTATTGCCTTCAGTGTTGCTAAAGAGCGCGATATCACCGATGGCCGTATTGTTGCTACCAGTCGTATTGGACCCGAGCGCAGCATCACCGTTAGCCGTATTGAAAAACCCGGTGGTATTGCTAAAGAGTGCCTCAGAACCGGTGGCCGTGTTGGAAAGGCCCGTGGTATTGTTAAAGAGCGCAGAATGGCCATTGGCCGTGTTGGCGCCGCCGGTGGTATTACTAAAAAGAGCAAACGCTCCGTTGGCGGTGTTTTGGATGCCGGTAGTGTTGCTTAAAAGAGCCCCGGCACCGGTGGCTGTATTCTCGTTCCCGGTGTTGAGAAGAAGCGTCCCGGCACCGGTGGCTGTATTGAAGTTGCCCTCCGTGTTGGTCCTTAGTGACAGAAAACCAACGGCTGTATTGTATGTGCCGCTGGTGAGGCTAAATAGGGCCGCCCGTCCTTCTGCCGTGTTGCCTCCGGGATAACCTCCATCCGGCACCGGACTCAGCGCTTGTACTTTTGGTAAAAGCGCAAGACAGAACAGTAGCAGGGCAATGAGAATCTCGGATCTCCCGAACAGTTTCGGGACCGAACGGAGTTGTTTGAATTGAATTAGTCGTTTCATAGATGTTTGTTGTTTGTTGTTTGTTAATGGATGTTTTTCGGTAAGAAATTGGTGCAGTCGAATCAGCTGCCACAGATTAGAAGGCGCGAATGCATCCATATTCCTTTGCTTTTTCATTTGGTCCGGTTCGTCTGATTTGGGGTAGAGTTGGACTACAAATTGTTACTGGCTATTGACACGACTCGTGGCGCGGTCTTAGTGATCTCAACCTCAGCGCTCATTTTTTGAAGACCTGACGCCAGCGCCTGGATTTGCCGTTCCTGTTCGGCGAACTTCGACTGGTAACTCACCTGTTGTTGCGAGACGGTTGACTTTAACTCCGCAATGGTTGCTTGCTATTCCTGGACTCGTTTGTGTTCCTTGAAAAACTCGTTGAGCAGCATCGCGTTGATCTGCTCGTAGCGGACGCGTTCGGGTTTCCCTTCCGTCCATGTTCGTGGGTTTGATCAGGTTTTCTTTGGGGTGCTTTTTCATTTTCTTGTTCTTACTTAAGGTTTGAACGGGAATGTATTCTTCATATTTAGTCCTGAGCGCGGTAGAAGTAATACTCTGCTGTGTAAGGCACCTCTTCCGAGGCGCCGATATATGGGCCGGGAGCACTGGGAGGTAAACCGCCGGCGGTGTTCACCCGCTGGATGTAGGTCACGCGATCGAAAATGCCAGGGCCTTCCGTCGAGACGGTCTGGAGCAGCAACCAGGCAATCGCGGTCGGATCGGGGGCGCAGCTTTCCAGACGGCTGGCGATCACTTTGCCGCCACTGTGGCTCTCCCAAGTGGGGCCGGCGTAGTGAATGCCGACTTCCCCGTGATACTCGGCGTCGGCGAACAATCTCGCCGCTGGCGCCACAAACACCCAACTGGTGCCGTCCCATCTGTAGATCTGCACGCCCAGCGCGTACACATGGAAGGCCACTTTATCTCCTGTCGATAACCGCAAACGGTCGCAGAGAGGGGATGGCAAGTCCGGCGCACGTCTGTCCTCGCCCGCCCGTGCAACCGGAATGGACGCAAGCGCAAGCAGAGCGAGCGCGGCCAGCGTCATCCGGACGGGCAGGCAGTGGGATGAACAGGAATGGTTGGTTTTTAGATGGTTCATAACTTTCTCCTTGTTTTTGTTTTTTTCTTTCTTGCCTTTCGTCGTGAGAGCCAAAGGGTGCAATGCCGCCTAACTATAATTAGACGGCATTTTGCAATCTATTTCATGCCGCATAGAGGCAGTTTGCGTTAAAACACTGCAAGAGGGCAAGTCCTTTTCAGGGGCGGACTTCGTAAAGGTGCATCTCTGAGATTGTGTTAGGAAACCGTTAGGAAATAGCGGAAATCACATTCTTGCCTTGGCAGCGCGTACGGGAGTCGAACCCGTGCACCAGCCTTGAGAGGGCTGTGTCCTAACCACTAGACGAACGCGCCGCAAACGGGATGCTTGTAGGAATACTGCAGCGAGTGTGGGCTGGCAAGATGCTGGCCAAAACTACTTGTGAACTTTCTTCTTATGTTTTTGTGCCTGCTTTTTTTTCGCAGGCGCAACAGCGGGCGTGGGCGTAGCGCCCTCCGGTGTGGGTGAAGGTCGCACCCGTGGCTGAGCCAATAAACTCTGGTGAGAAGTCTTAAGTGCTTGCAACGCCAATTTGATTTCCGGGACCGTAGCCAGGTCATACATCCGTTGATAATAGATGTCATAATAATTACGGAGCCGGTTGCGTTTTTCCAAGTCCGTTCGGGCAGTCTGAGCAAACGCCTTTGCCGCCTGTACCGCCGGGTCGTTCACCGCCCGGTTTTTGAGTTGCCGCCATTCGACATGCACCTTGAGCGCATCAGCGTCCTTGCCCAGGGACTTCGGCTTAAAAGTTTCCTCTAACTGTTTTAGCTCCGGTAGCTCGGGACCGTTGGGTAGCGGCGTGACCGTCGCTTCCGGCACCTCTTGCCCTTCATAGAGGTCTACAGAAGGCGGGGCGGCTTCCTGTCCGTGGATGATCAGCACGGCGCCGATTAGCGTCCCTGAGATGAGCAAGCCGTAGAACTTGATTCCCATTTGTCTGCGAATGTAACCGAATTTCGGGATGCGGGAAGTCGCTACCCGTGATAAGGAATCACGGAGTTCGGGGCGTAGCTTAGCTTGGTAGAGCGCGTGGTTTGGGACCACGAGGTCGGAGGTTCAAATCCTCTCGCCCCGACGTTGCGTCGCATCAGACGCTGTAATCCAAATTCGGCGCCAGTCGTTTCTCCACTGCAGCAATCGGTTCGCGACGCCGGGTCGCATAATCCACCACCTGGTCACGCCCGATCTGGCCAACCCCAAAATATTTTGCATCGGGATGCGAAAAATAAAGGCCACTCACGCTTGCCCCGGGATGCATCGCAAACGATTCGGTCAGTTTGATGCCTGTGTTCTTCTCAGCATCGAGTAGATCGAACAATGTTCGTTTCTCTGCATGATCAGGACAGGCCGGATAACCGGCGGCCGGCCGGATGCCGCGATATTTTTCTCGGATCAGGTCGGCATGTGATAATTGTTCATCGCGTCCGAATCCCCAGGCTATCCGCGTCTGCTTGTGCAAATATTCGGCAAACGCTTCCGCTAATCGATCTGCCAGCGCCTTTGTGATGATCGCGTTGTAATCATCGTGCTGATATTTGAATTCCTCCGACAGCTCATCCGCGCCGTGAATGGAGACAGCAAATCCACCGAGATAATCAGCTAGTTGCGAATTGCCCATTGCGGATTGCGGACAGACAAAATCCGCCAGGCAGTGGTTCGCCTGTCCCGGAGGTTTCTGCATTTGCTGACGCAAGAAATAAAACGTGGCGACCTTTTCAGAGCGCGCTTCATCAGCGTAAACGTCAACATCATCTCCAACGGAGTTTGCCGGCCAAAGAGCATGAACGCCGCGCGGGACCAGCAGGTTCTTCCTAACGATCCGACCAAGAAGTTCCTGTGCATCGTCGAAAAGGTCGCGCGCCTGTTTGCCGATCTTGGGGTCATCAAAAATCGCAGGATAACGGCCACGCAATTCCCAGGCATGAAAAAACGGCGACCAATCAATGAAAGGAACTAGGTCGGCGAGCGTGATTGTGGTTTCCTCGGGAGCGTAAATGCGCACGCCGAGGAACTCCGGTTTCGGCGAGAGATAGATGCTCCAATCGATTGGAGTCCGAAGCGCACGCGCTTCCTCAAGAGTTAACAGTTTTTTTTTCCTTGTCTTTGCGGCATGTTCCTGACGCAACCGTTCGTAATCTTCACGTAATTTTTTATCGAACTTCGTTTTGAGTTCCTCGTTGAGCAGGGAATTGACCACGCCCACAGCACGCGACGCGTCGAGCACATGCACGGTGCTGGCCTGATAGTGCGGCGCGATTTTCACTGCGGTATGCGCCCGGCTGGTAGTGGCGCCGCCGATCAAGAGCGGCAAACGAAATCCTTCGCGCTCCATTTCCTGGGCCACATGCACCATCTCGTCCAGTGATGGCGTGATCAGACCGCTCAGGCCGATCGCGTCTGCTTGTTTTTCTCGCGCTGTTTCCAGAATCTTCGCGGCCGGAACCATTACGCCCAGATCGACCACGTCGTAGTTGTTACATTGCAGAACGACCGCCACGATATTTTTGCCGATGTCGTGCACGTCGCCTTTGACGGTCGCCATGACGATCCGGCCCTGCGGCTTCGCGCCTTCAGATTTCTCTGCTTCCATAAACGGCATCAGGTAAGCGACAGCTTTTTTCATCACGCGTGCACTCTTCACCACCTGCGGCAGAAACATTTTGCCCGAACCAAATAAGTCGCCCACCACGCTCATCCCGGCCATAAGCGGACCCTCAATAACGTCGAGCGGCCGCTTGCATTTTTGGCGCGCCTCCTCCGTGTCGGTATCGATGTAATCGACAATGCCTTTGACCAACGCGTGTTTCAGACGTTCTTCGACAGTCTCTTTGCGCCACGCTTCATCGGTGACAGGCGTTCGGCCTTTTGCTTTTACGTTTTCCGCAAAATCGACCAGCCGTTCGGTTGCGTCCTCTCGCCGATTCAATAGCGCGTCCTCGACGCGTTCTCGTAGCTCGGGTTCGATTTCTTCGTAGACCGCGAGCTGTCCCGCATTCACGATTCCCATGTCCAAGCCGGCGCGAATGGCGTGAAAGAGGAACGCCGCGTGCATTGCTTCGCGGACAGTGTTGTTTCCGCGAAACGAAAATGAAATGTTACTCACCCCGCCGCTGACACGCGCACCCGGAAGATTCTTTTTGATCCAGCGGGTCGCTTCGATGAAATCGACTGCGTAATTGCGATGTTCTTCCAGGCCGGTCGCAATTGTCAGAATGTTGGGATCAAAAATGATATCGTTCGCGGGGAAGTCGACCTGTTTCGTCAACGAATTGTAAGCCCGCGAACAAATCTCGATTTTTCGCCGCAGACTGTCGGCCTGCCCTTGCTCATCGAACGCCATCACAATAGCTGCAGCGCCATAGCGCCTGACCAATCGCGCGTGCTGCAGAAATTCCTCTTCGCCGTTCTTCAGGCTGATGGAGTTCACCACTGCCTTTCCCTGCACGCACTTGAGTCCCGCTTCGATGACGCTCCACTTTGAGCTGTCGATTACGATGGGAATTCGCGCGATCTCCGGCTCGCTGCCGATCAAGTTCAGGAAGCGGATCATGACCGCTTCCGAATCGATCATCCCTTCATCCATGTTCACGTCGAGCATGTTTGCGCCGCCCTGCACCTGCTGACGCGCTACTGCCAACGCCCCGTCGAAATCGCCTGCCAAAATCAGTTTCGAAAACCTGGGCGAGCCCGTAATGTTAGTACGCTCGCCAATAACTGCAAAGCCGAATTCCGGCGTGATGTTCAACGGCTCGAGGCCGGAAAGTCGCAGAATCATGTATAGCTGACTGTCGCTTCTACGACACGGGGTGAGAATTGACGCGCCAGTTTTGCCAGCGCACGGATGTGATCCGGCGTTGTGCCGCAACAGCCGCCCACCACGTTGAGCCAGCCGTTCTCTGCCCACTTCGCGACCTTGGGTGCAAATGTTTCAGCTGTTTCTGGAAAACCGGTCGGCGAAAGCGCATCCGGCAGACCCGCATTCGGATACGCGCTTATGTAATGCGGCGAGATGCGCGCCAGCTCTTCAATAAACGCCTCCATTTCATCTGGACCCAGCGAACAATTCAAACCGAGGATTAGCGGCTGAGCATGCGCGAGTGATATGAGCGACGCTTCAACTGTTTGCCCGCTTAAGTTCCGCCCGGACTTGTCGATCACCGTGCATGAAATCATCAACGGCACGCCGCGTCCTGCTTTTTCCAATGCGTCAGCGATAGCGAACAACGCGGCCTTTCCGTTGAGTGTGTCGAAAATGGTTTCGACAATGAGAAGATCGACACCGCCTTCGAGTAGCGCTTTCGCTTCATCGAAATAAGTTTGGCGAAGTTGATCGAACGAGACCGCGCGAAACGCCGGATCGTTTACGTCAGGTGAAATGGAACCAGCAACTGGAAGCGGTCCCATCGATCCGCCAACAAATCGCTGCTGCCCGGTTTCATTCGCGACGCGATCCGCCGCCTGACGTGCGATTCTGGCCGCTTTAAAATTAATTTCGTAAACGAGCGCGCGAAGATCGACATCATCGACCACGCGCTGAAAGAATTCCTGATCTTTGCGACCACGCTTGGGCTCGCCTTGAAACAGAAAGTCGTGCAAGCCAATGGTCGTTCCGCTGAAGGTGTTCGTTTCGATGACGTCAGCGCCTGCATTCAGATAAGCCGCGTGAATTTCTTCGACGACTTGCGGCCGTGTTAAATTGAGTAGTTCGAGGCTCCCCTTGAGATCTTTGCCCTTCCAATCAGCGAATCGCCTTCCTCGATAATCCGCTTCAGACAACTTGTATTGCTGGATCATTGTGCCCATGGCGCCGTCGAGCACGACGATGCGTTCGCGCAGCAGCGCTCCCAGAGGATGAAGACCGTTTGTTGCCATGATTTGTCCGGGAACTAAAGGGCGTTTGATCCGGTTATCAAGAAACAAATTGACGTATCATGATGCGTAGATGTGTTCGGAGCTCGTGCTCCTGCTCGTGATCATAATCGGCCTAATCAAGATGTTCGGTCGTTGCGCGACAATGACGAAATCCGAATGTCGAATGACGAAGCTTTAACCACGAATGCACACGAATAGACACGAATGGCTCCGCCGTCGTTGAATCGTTAAATCGGATTAGCGACAAACCGCGGATGGCACGGATTTTGGATTGGGGGGCACACGCGCCCCACGTGTTGGCGATTGCGTCCTCGCGATCGCGAACTTTTCGGGGAAAATGGGAATTTCGGCGAGGGCGCCAAATGAGCACGCGAGGGCGCGTGCGCTCCCCAGCGAACCCGACACCTATTCGTGTTGATTCGTGGTTAGCCGTTTCAGCTATTCCGTTTACGGCGCGATGCGGTCGGTCAGCGTGTCGGTATGAAAATCTGTGTGATCACGCAAACGAGCCCAAGGACTGTCCTTCTTGGTCGTCTGCGGGATGCTGTTCTTTTCGCCCGTCGCAAAGTCGTCCCAGGAATTGTACCGGGCGATGGCTAAGAATGTCCACGCGGCGCCCTCCAAGTGCTGCATCAACACGTTACCGGTAGTCGTGTCGCCCGGTCCGGTCGGTAGTTCACCCAGCATCTTTTCCAATTGCTCGCGGTGGCCGGGAGCAGGGCGATAGTAGGAGACGGAATAAACCGCTCCCGCCGTTTTCGATTTCGAGTCGGCGTCAATGCCCATGGCCTGCGTGAATTCTTCCCATGAAGGACCATTCACAAAAGTATCGGTGTGCCACTGGCTCAAGTCGCGCTTGTCTGGCGGCACGGTTGTCCCGGCGGCTTCCACAGTCGCTTTGGTCCCGAGATGCGTAATGACCACGTAATCCCAGGCGTCGCCGTCTTGATGGCGAAGCACAATAAAGTGGTCGGGCATCGGGTTGCTTCGATCTGGTGTTTTGAGCCAATCGCCCAACTGAACGGCTTTGCCGAGAGCGGCCTTGGTGAAGTGCACGTGATAAACGTCAGTCCGTTTTCCGGCCCCGGCTGGTGCGCCACTCTTTTCACCGGCAGCGGCCTTTGGTGTACCTTGAGCCTGAACGAATGTGACAGGCGACAGGGCAAATAATGCGACGGCGATAATGGTAATGATCGATTTCATAATAACTTTTCTTTCTGACTCTGGGTTGAACGAGAGCTCGTTCGAGATCCGTGCAGCCAGCTTCGGCGAGCCGCATTAGAGCGCGGGTGCTTCGTTATTTGTTTGTTTTGTCGAGCCTTATGCGTGTAGCCGTTTCTGATGTCAACCTTATTGGCGTAGGACTTAGGTCTTATACACAGCGTAACCGGCACTCATCTTGAAAAAGGTCCGGCGAATCATCGTGCCGAACTTCCCTCATGGAAAATATTTCGAGGTTGAAGATTGCACGCGCCAAACGCGCGCCACCCGAAATTCCTCAATGCTATGTCATCCACCGCGCGACGCGGACTATCTAAAGCATTGACTTTATCTGCAGATTTCGTTTTTGATATGCGGTCGTAAAGCAATGGCCAGGATAGTTCGGCAACCGCCCGTCGAAAAAAAACGAATCCTCGTCGTGGACGCGTACCCCATGCTTCGTCACGGCCTGGTCACTTACCTCAACGCCCAGCCGGACTTGATTGTCTGCGGCGAGGCGGACAGCATCCCGAGCGCCTTGATCAAGATCGCGGAATGCAAGCCGCACTTGCTCGTGATTGGATTGCGGCTGGGTGCCGCCGACTGCATCGAATTTGTCAAGGCGCTCAAGGTGCAAAGCCCCGGGTTGCTGATCCTTGTCTATTCCGGGTTTGAAGAAAGCATTTTCGCCATGCGATCGCTGCGCGCGGGCGCAAGTGGTTACCTGATGAAAAGGGCAGCCAGGGACGAGATGCTAGCCGCGATATCGGATATTCTACGCGGGGAGATCTACGTCAGTCGAGAGCTCGCAATGCGCGTATTCAAAGAAGCACTCGAAACACAGCCACAATTCCGCCTCCCGGGAAGAGCGGCACGCGTTGAAAATTTGTCCGATCGCGAGATGCACGTTTTCCACCTGCTCGGCTCGGGACTTGGCACAAGTAAGATCGCGCACGCCCTGAATCTGAGTGTGAAAACGATCGAGACCCACCGCGAAAACATCAAACACAAGCTCGGCTTGAATTCTGGCCAGGCATTGATCGAGCGCGCCGCTAAATATGTGGAAGAAACTCTTGAGCCCCGCCCCGGGGAGACAATCTCTGTATTAGGCAAAAAGAAACTGGTGCGCTTCCCCGCAGCCTCCTGACTGGGAGCGCGCCCGTCTCGGGTGCACGTCGCCGTGTCTCGCGACGACGGACTTAGATAGGATGAACAGAATTTTCAGAATCAGAATCTTGTTTGATTTTGTCAATTCTGTCTAAAAAGATTTGCCGCTCGCTTCCTGCGAGCGCTCCACGGAATCAGGCGAAATTCCCTTAGACCCCTAGGGGCGCAACAGACTTTTGCTAGGGGAATATGCTCTTTAAAATCAGGGGTTCTCCCTGATGCAGTTCTTCTTTACAAGCGGTTATAGGTCAGTGAGACTCCGCGCTTCATTTGAAAACGCGGCACTCGAACCACATACGTAATTCGGTCGAATTTCTGACCGAGACCGACTCTTCTTCGAGAAGTTCGCCCCGCCATTTTCGGAGAAGCAACTCAGAAATGGAAACACTATGCCAACGCCACCGGCGCCCGACGTATTTTCTTTGTGCCACCTCCAGAGCTTCCAGCTTTTTGGTTTCCCCCCCAGAACAAAGTTTTTTCACTTTGTGCAAAACTCCGGCCCCGAATTTCGGGATAAGGACTGCGAGAGATGGAAACGTCACTCCAGCCCCCCAAAATTTCCCCCCCAACAAGTTTTCCCCCGAACGGTAAGAAACGAGTTAGCGCCGAGCAGGTGAAAGTCCTCCCGGCGCTTTCTCTTTTATAGTGAGAAGAATTTGGTAGGGGCGGTTCACCTGAACCGCCCCTACCTTATCGGTTTCATCCGCGGTTTACCCAATCCGACTGATTCGTCCCGCCACAGCGGGATTAGTGTTGATTCATGGTTACTCGAATTAGTTGAATCACGCCGTGGAAGCGATCCGGCTCTTCAAACTGCTCGACCACAATCAGCGCAACACGTTCCTCGCCTGTTTCCTCGGCTGGGCGCTGGACGCGTTTGATTTTTTTCTGCTTACGTTCGTGATCGTGCCGATGGCGCACGATTTCGGAACGAGTATCGCCGATCTCAGTTACGCCATCACGATCACTCTGGCGATGCGCCCGGTAGGCGCATTTATCTTCGGTTTGCTCGGCGATCGCTTCGGGCGGCGCATCCCGCTCATGATCGACATCGTTTTTTATTCGCTCATGGAATTGCTCACAGCGTTTTCACCGAATTACACCTGGTTACTGATTTTTCGCGCGCTGTACGGGATCGGCATGGGCGGCGAATGGGGACTGGGGGCGTCGCTGGCAATGGAAACCTTGCCGACCGCAGCGCGTGGATTGTTCTCGGGAATTTTGCAGCAGGGCTACGCGTTCGGTTATCTGCTGGCGGCAGTTGTCTATTGGGTCGTGTTTCCGTTCTTCGGCTGGCGCGGTCTGTTTGTCGCAGGAGCGTTGCCAGCGCTGCTGGTCCTCTACATAAGGGCACGCGTGCCTGAATCGCCGGTGTGGCTGCGCGACCAGCACGCGATGGTGGATTTTTGGAGGCAGGCGCTAATTGTGCTCAAACGCCACTGGGCGCTTTTTATTTATGTCATTTTGCTAATGACAGCCTTCAACGCGATGTCGCATGGAACGCAGGACATGTATCAAACTTTTCTCGGCGAACAACGCCACTACGGAGTCACGCAAAAGGCAGCGACCGGGATCATTTACGCTTTCGGCGCAATCTGCGGTGGAACAGTGGTCGGCCACCTCTCGCAAAAGTGGGGCCGTCGTCGCTCGATTATTTTGTGCGCTGCGTTTGGAATCGTGCTGATTCCTCTGTGGGTTTTTTCGCCCGGTTTCACCCTCCTATTGATCGGCGGCTTCGCCATGCAATTCATGGTGCAAGGCGCGTGGGGCATCGTACCGGTGCACCTCAATGAGCTTTCACCAGGCGCAGTGCGCGGAACTTTCCCTGGATTTGCCTACCAACTTGGAAATTTATTCGCCGCCAACACCGCCGTTGTCGAAGCTCAGCTGGCCAATCATTTTCGTGACGCGAGTGGGCATCCGGATTACGCAAAAGCGCTCGCCCTTTTTGCGTTCGTGATTTTTTTAGCTCTGATCGTGATCGCTGCAATCGGGCCCGAAAAACGCGGGAAAGAATTTTGAAATCGGCTTAAACACGAAAAAATACATTGGGTTAACCACGGATGACGCGAATCGCACGGATGAAGTTGTAGAGGCGTTTGTGTCAAGCGCCTGTCTATAAGGTTCGGTGCTTGGCACAAGCACCGCTACAACGCTATTCTATCCGCATGCCCGAAAGACCACCGCGATTGCATCACGTGTTTCAACGGTATGATCCGCCATTATACTTTGTCACGTTCAACACCAATCGTCGTCGCAGACTGCTCGCCAATGCATCAGTGCAAAACGAATTAGTTCACTTCGCCCAAGAAGGTCAGGTGCGTGGAATTGGGGTGCGTCGCTACGTGATTATGCCAGATCACGTCCACCTCTTCGTTCGGGGCACGTTGGATTTTTGCTTAAGGCAATGGGTTCGGATGCTGAGGCGCGCCTTGTCGACACGAATTGTCGCCGTGCCGTCGCATTGGCAACCGGGTTTCTTCGATCCTTTGTTGCGCAATGATGGGAGCTACGCTCAAAAGTGGGAATACGTTCGACAGAATCCCATACGCGCCGGATTAGTTGAATCGGCAGAAGATTGGCCGTACCAAGGCGAGATCGTTTACATCGATCGCGCATGAACCACTGTCGGGGTGCGTGTCCTCACGCGCAGACGGAAAGCGTGTAGTGGCGCGTGTCGTCACGCGCAGATCCAAAAACACTTGCGGCTGGAGACAGCCGCCTCTACACCCTATCGATGCTCAGTAGCCGGCGCCGACCCGGTTCCTCCGCTGGAAGATTCCGCCTGGGGTTGCGGTTGCGCGGCTACCTGAGTCGACGCGCGATAAACACCGGAGCCGAAGCGTTGCTCGACAATCGCTTCCGCAATTCGGTCCGCGAGTAACTCGCGATATTCCCAATCGCGCGTCTTGTTACCCTCGGAGCGATTGCTCAAATATCCGCATTCCACCAGCACCGCGGGACACGCTGCATTGCGTAGCACGCGAAAATTTGCTGTGTGCACGCCGCCATTTGCGGAATTTGGGATGGTCATCAGTTTTGCCTGGATCTGGTTCGCCAGATCGAACGATGCGCCGGAATGATAGTACGTTTCGAATCCGCGAATCTTGCGCCTGCGCGAATCGTTGAAGTGTATGCTGACGAAGATTGCATTTTTCTGCGCATTCTCGATAGCCACACGATCGTTCAATTCAATAAAGACATCCGAGTTGCGTGTCATCACGGTTTTCAATTGGGATTCGCGCAACTTGCTATTGAGACGCTGGGCTACATCGAGAGCAATCATTTTCTCCGGTGGACCGTAGCGGCGATATGCGCCGCTATCTTTGCCGCCGTGGCCGGCATCCACCACCACGGTGGAAAACGTGTTGCTGGTATTTTTGACTTTCGCAGTCCGCATACTTGCGCATGCAGGCAGCAAAGCGACAAGCACAACCGTAACGATGCGATTTACCAGGCGCAGCATTCTATCTCTTAGCAAAAAACACGCGATCTACAAAAGAGTTTCTCCCAAGCTCAAGATGAGACCGCGGCATTGCGTTAAGCGTTCATTTGTTTCTCCCAATTGCATATAAAATCACTTGTGTTTTGCGCCGGCGCGCTTAAAGCCTTACCACTTTTATGATGATCCGATTTGCAATTGTTCCATTGCTCCTGGCACTGAACTTTTCGATGTGCAAAAGGAACGAAAGTGTTTCCCAGAATCAGCCGGGGGGCGCTTCATCGCCAGCGCCGGGTGCCACGGCTGCCCCACCGGTCGCGCCGTCTCCCAAGATTACGAAACCGGTCGTCGATCAAACAGCGCAGACGATTATTTTTTGTTATCATCGTTTAGTCGACAAGGTCCGCTATCCGGGGACTGAGATCACGCCCGCTGCGTTCGAAGCGCAAATGAAGGAATTGAAGGACCGCGGGATCACAGTTATTCCAATGCAGGATTTGCTCGCATGGAAGCGCGGCGAAAAGAACATACCGCCGCGATGCGCGGTTATTAGCTTCGATGATGGCTGGAAATCGCAATACGAAGTCGCGTGGCCGATCATGAAGAAGTTCGGGTATCCGTTCACCATGTTCATCTACACGGAAGGCGTTGCCGGTGGTAGTTTGGGGGGTGGACAGGCAATTACGTGGGAACAGCTCGCCGACATGCGCGACAACGGCGTCGATATTGAGGCGCACACCG
>Ga0137369_10003868_pt1 | contig 15310 bp, 14 predicted proteins | sample SagtaG_12_FD_104918 | JGI IMG/M metagenome (GOLD analysis project Ga0137369, IMG submission 104918) | Vadose zone soil microbial communities from Sagehorn Ranch, Mendocino, California, USA - Sage1_L_113_16 metaG | ecosystem: Environmental > Terrestrial > Soil > Vadose zone | place: USA... | reverse complement strand
CCTGCGGGCGACCAACGTCCTGCTCGCCGGGACCACCTTCGTGGTCGCCGGCTACGGCTACTGCGGCAAGGGCCTGGCCATGCGCGCCCGCGGCATGGGCGCCAAGGTGGTCGTCACCGAGGTGGAGCCGGTCCGCGCGCTCGAGGCGGCGATGGAGGGCTACCGGGTGGCGCCGATGATCGACGCCGCCCGCGAGGCCGACGTGATCGTCTCGGTCACCGGCGACCGCGACATCCTGCGCCGCGAGCACTTCGAGGTGATGAAGGACGGCGTCATCCTGGCCAACTCCGGCCACTTCGACGTCGAGATCGACAAGGTCGCCCTGCGCGAGCTGGCCAGCTCGGTGACGCGCGTGCGCGAGAACGTCGAGCAGTTCGTGCTCGACGACGGCCGGCGCCTCAACCTGGTCGCCGAGGGCCGCCTGGTCAACCTCGGCGCTGCCGAGGGCCACCCGGCCGCGGTGATGGACATGTCCTTCGCCGACCAGGCCCTCTCGCTGGAGTGGCTGACCCGCCAGGCGAGCCTGGACGTGCGGGTCCACGACGTCCCCGCCGAGATCGACGCCGAGGTGGCCAGGGTCAAGCTCGCCACCATGGGCATCGAGATCGACGTCCTCACCGAGGCGCAGGTCTCCTACCTGCACTCCTGGACCGAGGGCACCTAGCGGCGGCGACGCGGGTGGCACACGGGACCCCACCGCGGCGATGGGGTCCCGTTCGGCGGCCGCGTCGAATGGATGTTCTGGATTGACGGCTCTAGCCTCCCCGCTAGGATTGTCACCATGTGGATCAGTGGCTGCCCCGGGCAGCGGTCGCGGCGGTAGCCGGCATGGCACACGTCCGCCAGTTCGCGTCCGTGCTCCTGCCGCTGCTGGTGGTGCTCGCGGCCCTGGGCGTGGCCGCCCACATCGCCCGCACCGGGTTGCCGGTCCAGGGTGGCCCGATCCACGGCGGTCCCGGCTCCTGGCGGACCACCCGGGACGGGCCGCCGCCGAGCACCGTGCCCTTCCCCTTCCTCGGCCCCGACGGGCGCTGACCGGCCTTCGCCGGCCGCACCCGGCGTGGGCCGCCCGCACCGGTCTTCCGCCGTCGGGGCCGGTGCACTACCGTTGCCGGATGCGGCGTGGGATCGTGATCCTTCTCGGCCTTGGCCTGGCCGCCTGCTCGCGCGGCGGCGCGCCGGAGGTCGGCCGCGAGCTGCCCGACACGATCAGCGTGACCAGCTCGGCGTTCGCCGAAGGGGCGAGGATCCCGGCCAAGTTCACCTGCGCCGACGCCAACGTCGCCCCGCCCCTGGCCTGGTCGGGCGCGCCCCGTGACGCGGCCGAGCTGGCCGTGGTGGTCGACGACCCGGACGCGCCGGGCGGCACCTACGTGCACTGGGTGGTGTTCCACCTCGACAGCGGGCTGACCGGCCTCCAGGAAGGCCAGGTGCCGGAGGGCGCGCGCCAGGCCCGCAACAGCGGCGGCGAGGTCGGCTACACCGGTCCCTGCCCGCCGGACGGGCCGGCCCACCACTCCCGGTTCACCGTGTACGCGCTCAGCGACCAGCTCGACCTGCCCGACCGGGCCGAGCTCGACGTCACCTTGCAGGACATCACCAAGGCGGCCACCGCCAGGGGCCGGCTGACCGGCACCTTCGCCCGCTGACCTGGGACGGCCGGGGCGTACCGCGACCGGGGCAGGCGGTCCCTCAGGCGGGCGGGGCGAACCCCTCCTGCTCCCGCTCCTGCCCGCCGGCGGCGACGTCCGGCGCCTCCTGCCGGCCGGGCGCTGGCGGCGGCGGCTCGGCGGGCTCCGCGCCCGCGGCGGGGCCGGGCGGCGGTGACCAGGATCCTGGCGCGCCGCCGGGTGGCGCGGCCGGGGGCTGCAAGGGCTGCGCGCCGGCGGGCGGCGGGGGAGCGCCCGTGGCGGCGGGGAAGGGCCGCGGCCAGGCGGTGGCCGGCGCCTGGGGCGGGAGGGGCGTGCCGCCGGACACGGCGCGCTGGCGCCGCTGGTAGGCGGCCGCCACGGCGTACAGGAAGCCCTCGGGCGGGAGCCCTTCCGGAGGCGGGGGGCGCAGCCGCGCGGCCAGGGGCGTGGCGAGCTGGACGGCCAGTGACGCCCGCGACGCGGGGGCGAGCTGCCTGGCGCGCAGCAGGAAGCTGCGCACCGCCTGGTACTCCCCGGCGCCCATGCCGGTGACGTCGAGGGTGGCGGTATAGGACTCGAGGCCGGGCGGCGGCTCGAAGCTCACCGGGGCGAGCTGCGTGGCGGCGCTGCGCTCGCGCAGCACCAGGGTGCCGGCCACCATGTCGCCGAGCCGCTGGTTGTCGCGGCTGAACAGGACGAACACCACCGCGAAGAAGCCGCTGGCCAGGGCAAAGTCGACCGTGCCGAGCAGGGTCCGGATGGCCGCGTGCCTGAACCGCACGGGCGCGCCCTCGCGGGTCACCACGCGCAGGCCGAGCGCGGCCTTGCCGAGGGTCCGGCCGCGCCACAGGGTCTCCAAAGCGGTGAAGTAGCCGAACCACCAGCCCGGGATCAGCACCAGGAACATGGCGATCACCAGCCAGTCGGGCAATACCGCGCCGGAGGCGCTGAGCGCCAGGGCGGCCGCCGTCACGCCGGCGGCGATGCCGGCCCCGACCACCACCACGTCGATCAGGAAGGCGAGGATCCTCGAGCCGACGTTGGCGGTCTGGAACTCCAGGGCCACCGCCTCGGGCGTGACCATCCTGGTGGGGGAGCCCTGCGCCATCGTCCCCGTTCCCTTCTAGAATCGGCCGGTGGACATCGACCGGTACATCGCCAGCAACACGCCCGTGTGGAACCGGCTGGCCGAGCTGACCGCCCGGTCCCAACGGGGGGTCGGCCGGCTGTCCGCCGCGGAGCTGGACGAGCTGGTCCGGCTCTACCAACGGGTCGCCGGCCACCTCTCCTACGCCCAAACCTACTACCGCGATCCGGGGCTCGTCGCCAAGCTCTCGGCGCTGGTCGCACGGTCGGCCGCCGTGGTCTACGGTACCCGGCCGCGCACCCTGCGGGTGCTCGGCCGCTTCTTCACCACCACCTTCCCCGCCGCGATCTGGCACGCGCGCTGGTTCGTGCTCGTCTCCACCCTGCTGTCGGCGATCCCGGCCGCCGCGCTCGCCATCTGGATCGCCAACTCGACCGCCGCCCTGGAGGCCGTCGGCCCGGCCGCCGTCCGCGAGGCGTACGTCAACCGGGACTTCGCCGCCTACTACAGCTCGGAGCCGGCCGCCCAGTTCGCCTCCCAGGTCTTCTCCAACAACGTGCAGGTCGCCTTCCAGGCCTTCGCCCTCGGCATCCTGCTGTGCGTCGGCACCGCCTACGTGCTGGCGGCCAACGGCGCCGTGCTGGGCCTGGCCGCCGGGCTGTTCGCCGCCGTCGGCCAGCAGCCCAAGTTCTGGGGGCTGATCCTGCCCCACGGGATGCTGGAGCTCACCGCGGTCTTCGTGGCCGGCGCCTCCGGCCTGCGCCTCGGCTGGACGCTGATCGACCCGGGCGACCGGCCCCGCGCCGAGGCCCTGGCCGAGGAGGGCAGGCGCGCGGTGGTGATCGTGCTCGGCCTGGTGCTCACCTTCCTGGTCGCGGGCACGATCGAGGGGTTCGTCACCGGCCGGCCCTGGCCGACCTGGCTGCGCGTCGGCATCGGCGTGGTGGCCGAGACCGCCTTCCTCAGCTACATCTGGGTCTACGGCCGCGCCGCGGCCAGGCGCGGCCTCACCGGCGCGTTCGGCGAGCAGGACGAGGGAAGCTGGCTGGCCCGCTCCACCACGTGAGCCCTGGGGACCCTAGAGCCGGCCGGTGGCCTTGACGCGCAGGTAGGCGTCGGCCAGCTCGGGGGCGAGGCGGCCGGGGCGGGCGTCGACCACCACCGCGCCGAGCCCGCGCAGGCGGGCGACGGTGCGCCGCCGCGCCTCCAGGCTGGCCGTGGCGGCGGCCTTGCGGTACGCGGCGCCCGCCTCGGCGGGCGTCGAGCGCGCCCAGCCCTCCACCTCCGGGTCGGTGACGCTGGCGACCAGCACCAGGTGGTTGCGGGCGATCAGCGGCAGGGCCGGCAGCAGCGTCTCGGCCACCGCCTGCTCCGCCAGCTCGGTGAGGATCACCAGCATGGCGCGGCGGCGGAAGCGCACCAGCGTCTCGGCGAAGGCGCCGCGGTAGTCGCTCTCCACCAGCCGGGGCTCCAGCGCGTACATCGCCTCGGTGACGCGGGAGAGCTGGTCGCGGGTGTGGCCCGGGTTCACCGCGGCGCGCACCTCGCTGTCGAACGCGACCAGGCCGGCGCGGTCGCCCAGGCGGGTCGCGACCGCGGTCAGCATCATCACCGCGTCCATGGCGTGGTCGAGCCGCGGCACCTCCTCGACCCGGCCGGCCATGGTCCGGCCCGCGTCCAGCAGCAGCAGCACCGTCTGGTTCCGCTCCGCCCGGTAGGTGCGCACGATCGCCTTGCCGGCGCGGGCGGTGGCCGCCCAGTCCATGCGCCGGAACTCGTCGTCGACGCTGTACTCGCGCAGCGAGTCGAACTCGGTGCCGCCGCCGCGTCCCTGCGCCGAGCGCAGCCCGATCTCGAGGATGCGGGCCTTGTCGATGCGCAGCTCCGCCTCGTCGCGGGACTTGAACGGCGGGTAGACGCGCAGCGTGGCCGGCAGCTGCCTGCGGCCCTGGCGGGCGGCCAGGCCGAACGGGCCCTCCACCCGCACGGTCAGCTCCGTGGGGGTGAAGCGGCCGCGGCGGGTGGGCCGGATCGCGGTCGCGGCCGCCGCGCGGCCGTGGGCCGGGACCGTGAGCCGCGCCCGCCGGGTGGTGGCCGCCAGAGACGGCGCCAGCTCGTCGGCCAGGCCGACGCGGACCGCCCGGCCCGCGTGGCGGCCCTGCCGGTTGGCGACCCGCCAGACCACCCGGCTCTCGCCGCCGAGCGGCACGATCCCCGGCAGCTCCCGCTCCACCTCGAGCTCCTCCGGCAAGGTGGCGAGCCGCCAGTCGGCCAGCGCGACCAGCAGCAGCACGCCGTCGACGGCCAGCAGCCCGAACGGCGGCCGCACCGGCAGCAGCAGGACCGCGAGCGACGCGACGGCGGCCACCACGGCCAGCCGCCAGGTCGGCACGGGCAGCCAGGCGAACGCGCTCACCGGGGCACCGGCACGGAGGCCAGGATGCCGTCGAGCACCCCGTCGGCGGTCACGCCCTCCAGCTCGACCTCGGGGCGGAGCTGGACGCGGTGGCGCAGGGTCGGCTTGGCGATCGCCTTGACCTCGTCCGGGGTGACGTAGCGCTTGCCGGCCAGCCAGGCCCACGCCTTGGACGCGTGCAGCAGCATGGTCGCGCCGCGCGGGGAGACGCCGAGCGCCAGCGACGGCGACTCCCTGGTGGCCCGGGCGATCGCCACGATGTAGGCCTGCACCCGCGGGTCGACCGGCACGCCGCCGACCTCCTTGCGCCCCTCCTCCAGGTCGTCGCCGCCGGCGACGGCCTGGACGCCGAGGGTGGCGAGGTCGTGGGGGTCCATGCCGGCGTCGTGCCTGGCCAGCACGGCCTGCTCCTGCTCGGCGGTGGGGTAGCCGATCACCAGCTTGAACAGGAAGCGGTCGAGCTGCGCCTCCGGCAGCGGGTAGGTGCCCTCGTACTCCACCGGGTTCTGGGTCGCGACCACCAGGAACGGGTCGGGGAGCGGGCGCGCCTGGCCCTCCACCGAGACCTGCCGTTCCTCCATCGACTCGAGCAGGGCGGCCTGGGTCTTCGGCGGGGTGCGGTTGATCTCGTCGGCCAGCAGCAGGTTGGTGAACACCGGTCCCTGCCGGAACCGGAAGGAGCCGTCGCGCTGCTCGAAGATGACCTGGCCGGTCACGTCCGACGGCATCAGGTCGGGGGTGAACTGGACCCGCTTGAAGTCCAGCGACAGCGTCGCGGCGAGGGTCTTGACCAGCAGCGTCTTGGCCGTGCCCGGCACCCCTTCGAGCAGCACGTGGCCCCGCACGAGCAGCGCCGCGACCAGGCCGGAGACGGCGCCGTCCTGGCCGACCACCGCCTTGGCGATCTCCTCGCGGACTCGCAGCACGGCTTCCCTAGCGGACACTGGTGACCTCCCGGCGGACGGCGTCGACGGCGTAGGCGAGCGCGACGAGCCCGGCCTCGTCACGCGGGGTTGCGGGGCTGAGCGCGGCGCGCGCGCGCTCCACCGGGGTGCCGGTGCGGGCGGCGGCCGTCTCGGCCACCTGGTCGGGCGGCGCCGATGCCGGCAGGCCGAGCCGCTCGGCCAGCACCCGGCGCAGGTCGTCGGTGAGCAGGCCGGCCGCCTGGCCGCGGCCGCGGGCGCGCTGCAGCAGGTTGCCGACGGCCACCACCAGCTCGGAGCCTTCGAGCTGGACGGGCTGCGGCTCGCGGACGGGACGGCCGAGGCGCCGCGAGCGCCACAGGGCGAGCAGGCCGAAGGCGACCACGAGCTGCCAGCCGAACAGCTTGACCCTCGGGGCGATCAGGTCGACGAGGCTGCGCGAGCCGCCGCCGGGCGGCGGCGGCCGCAGCACCACCACGCGCGTGCCGGCCGACGGGGCCAGCAGGCTGGCGGCGACCACGGCGTTGTCGGCCTTGCCGAGCTCCCTGTTGACCAGGGCGCTGGCCCCGCCGACGCGGACCAGGGTCCCGGAGCCGAGCGGCTGGGCGACCAGCCAGGCGCCCTCGCCCCGGCGGAAGCAGCCCTGGCTTCCCCCCGGCGGCTTGAACAGCACGCCCCCGGGGGCCGACACGCGCCCGGCGCCGCGCAGCGCCGGCAGGTCGCAGCGGCGCTGCAGCTGCGCCTCGACCAGCCCGACGGTGGTGCGGCCCGCCACCTCGAGGTGCGAGATCTCGGAGGCGGGGTCGGCCACCACCAGGGTGCTGCCACGCCGGACCCAGTCGAGCAGCTCGTCGCGGGCGGGCGGCGTCAGGTTGTCGGACAGCAGCAGGACGCTGCCGCCGACGACCGGCGGCACGTCGGCGACCGAGACCTCCGCGCCCAGCTCGCCCAGCACGTCGACCAGGGCCTTGGTGCCGAGCGGGCCGGGCGAGGCCGGGTCGAGCGGGGCGCCCTCGTCCGGCTGCCGGCCGCCGATCAGGGCGGCGGCGAGCAGCCCGGCGAGCACCAGGACCCAGGGCAGCGCGCGCCGCAGCCGGCCGCTCACCGGGAGACCCCCGCGAGCACCCGGCCGGCCAGCGTCCGCAGGCGGCCGGCGTCGTCCTGGCCGGTCGGCCAGCGCGCGTACCAGGCGAGCTCGAACAGCTCGGTGGCGCCGGCGAAGTCGTCGGCCACCACCGGGGCGTTGCGGCGCACCTCGCCGCGGTACTCGCCGGCGGTGCGGCCGGGGACCTCGTCGACCAGGCCACGGACGGCCAGGTCGGCGACCAGCGCCCGGTAGCGGCAGCGCACCGCCTGGCGCCACTCGCCGGCGCGCTCGTGGGCCTCGGCCTCGGCGCGCCACTCCGCCGGGGTGCGCCCGGGCACGGCGGGCAGGGCGGCGGCCGACGCCGGGTCCCTGGTGACCCCGAGGGAGAACCGCACCGCGACGAAGGCGACGGCGGCCAGGATCAGCAGGACCACCACCAGGCCGATGATCGCCCCGGCGCCGCCGGAGGCGAGCTGGCCGAGCAGGATGCCGAGCCGCTCGAGCAGCCACTGCCACGCCACCTCGAGCGGTGTGCGCCGCGCCGGCTGGAACTCGGCCCGGCGCAGCACCCGGCGGGTGGCGTCGTGCACCTGGCCCGGATCCCACTCGGGCACCGGCGGGTCCAGCGTCACCGGCGCGGTGCCGGCCTGGCGGGCCGGCGCCGCCGGGTGGGACCGGCCCTGCTGGCCGGTGGCGGCCGCCGCGGCGGGCGGCTCACGGCCGGCCGTCACGGCCAGGCCGGCGAGCACGGCCAGGAGCAGCGCGGCCGCCACGGCGGCACGGCGGGCGGCCACGCTAGAACGCCGGGCGCGCTTCACGGTCGAGGGTGGCCGCGGTCATCTGCAGGTCAAGGCCCTCCCGGCGGATGCGTGCGTCCAGGTACAGCAACGTGGCGACCATGGCGATGAACGGCATGGTGACCAGCGCGGGCAGCAGCGTGCCCACGGCCAGCAGCGGCCAGGCCGTGTGCAGGCCGATGAGCTGGGCGGGCAGCTGCAGCACCGAGCCGAGCGCGCTGTCGACGAAGTAGGCGATCAGCCCGGCGAGCAGGCTGATGCCGAGCACCGGCCAGAACCGCGCGGCGACCAGGCTGGCCGAGCGGGCCATGGCGTTGATCGGGCCGAGCCGCTCGATCCCGAACGCCGGCGCCGTGAGCACGAAGAACGCCATCGGGATCAGCGCCGGCAGCAGGCACAGCACCGACCCGACGAGCTCGAGCAGGTGGATGCAGACGAAGGCGACCAGGGCGAGCGGCAGCCGCCGCAGGAGGAGGCCGAGCGCCTCCCCGGCGCTCACCTCCTGGCCGGCGTAACTGGCCATCACCACCGGCGCCAGCGCGCAGCCGACCAGGAAGGGGACCATGAACTGGCGCAGGATCACCTCGATGAACAGGACCCCCCCGAGCTGGCCGAAGCTGCCGAACGGGATCGGGCTCACCTCCTGGCTCAGCGACGGGTCGCGGAACAGCTGCAGCAGGCCGACGCCGCCGAGGACGTCGCGCTGCAGGTAGGCGGCGATCACGTCGAGGGGGAGCTGGATCGCGGCGGTCACCAGCACGGCCACCACCAGGTTCGCCTTCAGCAGCTTGAACGCCCCGTCCAGGATGTCCCCGAGGGTCATCGGGTGCAGCGGCAGCGGGCCGGTGCGCTGGTCGCCGCCCTTGGGCTGCGTCACGGGCGCCTGGTAGCCGGGATCGCCCCACCCTGGCGCCGGGGAGCCGTAGCCGTACGGGGCCGGCGAGCCGTAGCCGGGCGGGCCCCAGCCGGCCTGCTGCCCCTGGTCCTGTCCGGGGGAGCCCGGCCGCCATGGCTGCCCGCCCTCCGGCTGGCCGCCGCCGCCCGGCTCTCCCGCCGGCGGGTCGAGGGGCCCCCACGGAGGTGGTTGGGTGCTCACGGATTGCCTTTCGGTCTCGCGTGTTCGTCGTGTTCGACTACTTGGCGTTAATTGCGGATGGGCTTCGTGCCCGCGCATTGTCAGCATGGCACTGGAACCGGTCAATGAGGTAGTCACGCCGTCCCGGCCAGCGCCGGGAAGGACTCCCGATTCGCCGTGCGACGTGACATCCTTGCGCGGTCGAAACGAGTGAGGGAGGTCTTCGGCTTGAAGGGCAGAGTGTTGGTGGTTGACGACGATCCGTCGCTCGGTGAGATGCTCGGAATCGTATTGCGGCAGGAAGGGTTCGAGCCGGTGTTCGTCCGCTCCGGCGACCAGGCGATCGCAGCCTTCCACCAGGCGAAACCCGATCTCGTGCTGCTCGACCTGATGCTCCCGGGCAAGGACGGTCTGGAAATCTGCCGCGAGCTCCGGATGGAGTCCGGCGTGCCGATCGTCATGCTCACCGCCAAGACCGACACGGTCGACATCGTGCTCGGCCTGGAATCGGGTGCCGACGACTACATCACCAAACCCTTTTCCGCCAAGGAGCTGGTCGCCCGCATCCGCGCCCGGCTGCGGCGGCGCGACACCGAAGGCGCCGAGACGCTCCGCTTCCACGACATGGAAATGGACGTGATGGCCCACCAGGTCACCAAGGGCGGCAAGCCGGTCAACCTGACGCCGCTGGAGTTCGAGCTGCTGGCCACCCTGGCACGCAGGCCGCGCCAGGTGTTCACCCGCGAGGTGCTGCTCGAACAGGTCTGGGGCTACCGCTACGCCGGCGACACCAGGCTCGTCAACGTGCACGTGCAGCGCCTGCGGGCCAAGATCGAGGACGACCCCGAGAACCCCCGCATCGTGCAGACGGTCCGCGGGGTCGGCTACCGCATCGGGCCGGAGCCGGGTGCCGCCGACACCGCCAAGCCCGACGAACAGGAATGATGAGCCGCTGACCCCACTGACCGTGCTGCGCCGGCTCGCCCCTTCCCGCCTCGACCTGCGGGCCCGGGTGGTGCTGTTCACCTCGCTGCTCGTGGTGGCCTCGCTGTTGCTGCTCGGCACCGCCCTGCACGCCCTGCTGGCCAAGTCGCTCTACACCCAGCAGCTCGAGCAGGCCAAGGGCGAGGTCGAGCGGCTGCGCGACCAGGCGTCCGCCACCCTGGCCGGCTCGGCCAACGCCTCCACCACGCAGGTGCGGCAGCGCCTCTTCGACCAGCTCAGCTCGAGTGCCGCCGCGCCCAAGCCGGGCTTCGCCGCGGTCATCCTGGTCGGCCCTGAGAGCACGCAGCTCTCCGACGACCGCATCGCGCTGGAGTCGATCCCGCCGCAGCTGATCAACGCGGTCTTCACCCGCTCGGAGATCGCCTACACGTACGGGGACGCGCCGCCCGGGGTCGACTCCAAGCGCACGCTGGTGATCGGCGCGCCGATCCGCTCGTCGCAGGGCGACTACGAGGCCTACTTCTTCTACCCCACGCAGTTCCAGGAGGAGACCCTCGGGCTGCTCACCAACTTCCTGATGATCGTCGGCGTCGGCCTGCTGGCCGCGGTCGTGATCATGACCGCGATCTCCATCGGCCGGGTGCTCAAGCCCATCCAGCGCGCCCGCGACGTCGCCGAGGCGATCGCGTCCGGCAACCTGACCGCGCGCCTGCCCGAGGCCACCACCCAGGACGACTTCGGCCGGCTGGCCGAGTCCTTCAACCGCATGACCGAGGCGCTCGCGCAGAAGATCGGCGAGCTGGAGAACGTCTCCAGCCTGCAGGCCCGCTTCGTCTCCGATGTCAGCCACGAGCTGCGCACCCCGCTGGCGACGGTGCGCATGGCCGCCGACTACATCCACGCCGCCCGCTCCGGCCTGCCCCCGGACGCCCAGCGCGCCGCGGTGCTGCTCGAACGCGAGCTGGAGCGCTTCGAGAACCTGCTCGAGGACCTGCTGGAGATCAGCCGCTTCGACGCCGGCGTGATCGCCCTGGACCCGGTCGAGGTGGACCTCGCCACGCTGTTGGACGAGGTGGTCGACGCCCTCGACGCGATCGCCCACGGCCGCCGCGTCAAGGTCTCCCTGCACGTCGACCGCAGCCAGGGGCCGCCGCTGGTCGCGGCCGACCCGCGCCGGCTCGACCGGGTCTTCTCCAACCTGGTCAAGAACGCCATCGAGCACACCCACGACGGCCACGTCAAGGTGGAGGTCGCCCGGCGCGGCAGCGAGGTGGTCGTCAGCGTCGAGGACGAGGGCGAGGGCATCCCGGCCGAGGACCTGCCCCACATCTTCGAGCGCTTCTACCGGGCCGACGTGCACCGCGCCAGGACCCTGGGCGGCACCGGGCTCGGCCTGGCCATCGCGCTCGAGAACGTCAACCTCCACAAGGGCTCGGTCACGGTGACCTCGGAGGTGGCGAACGGCTCGGCGTTCACCGTGGTCCTGCCGGCGATGGAGCAGCCGGGCAAGCCGGCGCCCGGTGCCGTCGCGGGACCCCCGCCACCCAGCGACGCCGAACCGGAGGTGGTGGTCGGTGGCTGAGCGGCGGTCCCTGGCCGCTGTCGTCCTCGTGCTCGCCTGCCTGCTCGGCGCGGGCTGCTCCGCCGGGGTGCCGCGCAACGGGGTGGTGACCAGCGTCTCGCGGGTGGAGTCGCCGAGCGACCGCGACATGGCCCGCGCCGGCGGCGTCGGCAGGCGGCCGACCGTCGGCCTCAAGCCGACCGAGCTGGTCCAGCAGTACCTGCGCGTCGCCGCCTCCGGGGACCCGGAGATGGCCAAGCCCTGGGTGGTGCCCGACGACCCGGGCGCCGCCAGCCAGCTGCGCGCCTGGACGCAGCGGCGCTCCGCCTGGGTCTACTCCAACCCCACCCCCAAGTCGGCCATGCCGACCCGCCGGGGCGAGGTCGAGGTGGTCATGGAGGTCTCCCTGGTCGGGCACTTCGACGGGCGCGACTGGACGCCGCTGGCCGAGGAGCGCCGGCTGGAGTTCCGGCTGCGCCGGGTCGGCACCGAGTGGCGCATCGCCAACCCCGACGACGAGCCGTGGATGAGCGAGGAGGCGTTCAAGGAGCACTTCCGGCGCATCACCCTCTACATGGTCGCCCGCGACCGCCGCCACCTGGTGCCCGCGCCGACCTTCTTCGCCCAGCGGGGCGGGCCGGCCCAGGCCGACGAGCGCGGCGTCGAGGCCCGCGCCGAGGAGGTCCTGCGCCTGCTGCTCGACGGCCCCCGCGGCCGGCTCGCGCCCGGCATGACCACCGCCATCCCGGCCGGCACCCGGCTGCAGTCGTTCGACTACGCCCCCGGCGCCGGCCTGGCCACGGTCAACCTGTCGAGCGAGTTCGCCACGCCGGGCGAGCCCGACTCCGGCCGGCTGCGGGTCGCCCAGCTCGTCCGGACGGTCACCGAGCTGATCCGCACGGCCGAGGTGCGGATCCAGGTGGACGGGCAGCAGCTCGACACGGCGGGCCTGGACCGCTTCCGGACCGACCGCCCCTACCGCGGCAGCGCGCCGGAGCTCGACGCCCTCTGGCCGCGCCGCCGGGGCGGCGACCGCGCGGTCGTGTTCGTGCGCGACGGCGAGGTCCACACCGTCCCGGTCGACATGCCCAACACCAGGCCGAAGGTGGTGCCCCTGCCCGGCGCCGGCCAGAAGGTCCACCCGATCTGGTCGCCGGACGGCGACCGCATCGCCTACCTGCTCGACCCCGGGACGGGCGGCGACAGGGAGCTGTGGACCGCGGCGGCCGACGGGAGCGGCGCCCTCAACACCGGCCTGCACGGCGACCTGTCGGAGCCCACCTGGGTGCCGTCCCCCGAGCCCCGCCTGCTCGCCCTCGCGCGGGAGCCCGACGGCAAGGCCCAGCTCTGGTCGGTCACCCCCGGCGGCGACGACAGCCGGCCGCGCCAGCTCGCCCTGGGCCGGCTTCCCGAGGGGATGGACCCGACCCTGCTGCGGGTCAGCCCGGACGGCGGCCTGGTCCTCGCCGTGATGGGCAGCAGCGAGCGGGTGGCCGATGAGGGTGCCCAGGCCGCCTTCGGCGCCGACAGCGACCAGCTCTACCTCGGCGTGCTCGGCGACCACGGCGTGACCAGGTGGGTCGACGCCCCCCTGGCCCCCGGCCTGGGGGAGATCCACAGCCCGGTGTGGGTCGACCCCGACACGATCGCCTTCATCGCCGAGGCAGGGGCGAAGGGCTCCAAGACGTTGTGGACCATCCGGATCGACGGCTGGGACCCCACCCAGGTGCTCGCCTCCGACCGCAGCAGCGACACCGAGGTCGACATCGCCGACCAGCTCACCGTCGACCCCGGCGGCCACACCCTGGTGTTCAAGTCGTCCACCGATCTCTCCAGCGCGCTCTGGCTGGTGAACGTCGACGGCCGCGGCCTGCACGCCCTCACCGGCGCCGACCCCTCCATCTTCGACACCGACCCCAACCTGGCCAGCGGGTAGAAGGCGGAGGCCGATCGATCCGGCGGCTCGGCCGGCCGGTGGTCGAGGGGCTGTGGACGACGCCGGGCGAGCGACGCGCTGCTCGGCTAGCGTGCGGCCATGTCGCTGCTGGATCTGCTCGGTGGGTTGCTGCGCCCGCCTGTCTGCCTCGGTTGCGGGCGGCCGGAGGCGTGGCCCTGCTGCGCCGCCTGCCTGCCACCCGACCCGGCCTCGCCCGGGCCGTGGCGGCTCGCGGCGGTCCCGGACCTCGCGCTCTGGGCGCTGGGCACCTACGGCGGCGCCATGCGCGAGGCGGTGCTCGCCGGGAAGCTGGGGGCGCAGCCGGCCGCGCTCGCCGCCCTCGGCCGGCGCCTCGGTGCCGCGCTCGCCGCCGCCGGTGCCGGCGCCGACCTGGTCACCTGGATCGCCGCGGGCCGGGCTCGCGGCCTGCCACGCGACCACGCCCACCGGATCGCCGCCGCTGTGGCCGCCTCGCTCGACCTGCCGGCCGTCGGCCTGCTGGGAGCGGCCACCGGAGCCGACCTCGGCCGGCGCCGGGGCAGCGGACGCCCCGGCGCCGCGCCGCCCCGCCCGCCACCGCGCGTCCGAGGCCGGCTCGACGGCGGTCGGGTGCTGGTGGTCGACGACGTCGTCACCACCGGAGCGACCCTCGCCGGCGCGGCCGCCGCGCTGCGCCAAGCCGGCGCCCGCGAGGTCGAGGCGGCGGTGCTCGCCGCGGCGCCGGGTGCCCTGGACGGCCTCGCCGTGGCGCCGTCGACCTCGCCTCGGCTCCGCTGGGTCCGCTCCCGCGACCGTCCCGGCGCGCCCCCCGAGGGCCGCCGCCCGACCGGCCCGACACGGAACGGGGAACGCGCGAGACCTGGTGGAGAGCGGTATTTCCCCAGCTCAATGCGGCAAATTGTGTAGTTGAGACCGCGCGGACCCGGTGTAGAATCCGGCCAATACGACCCGTCCTATGAAGCGGACGTGCTCGGATGCCGACTCATCGTGGCATGCCGACGTGTTCACCCCGTGTCACCCGTGCCGTGGCATGATCCAAGGACCGACTCAGCACGGACCCAGCCGCATCAGCCAGGCTGCCAACGAGCAGGATGGGAGCTGCTTATGCAGGTGACGGTGAAGGGCAAGAACACCGAGGTGCCCGACAAGCTGCGGGCGCTCGCCGAGCGCAAGCTCGCCAAGGTGCAGCGGTTCGACGACCGCATCCTGTCCATGGACGTGGAGTTCTCCGAGGAGCGCAACCCGCGGGTCGCCGACGCCCACCGGGTCGAGGTCACCCTCACGACCAAGCACCGGCTCGTGCGCGCCCGTGCCAGCGCGCGCGACCCGGCGGCCGCGGTCGACCAGGTGATCGACCGCCTCCAGCGGCAGGTCAAGAAGCTCAAGGGGCGCCGGGTGGACCGCACCCAGCACGCCGAGAGCACCAAGACGCTCCCCCTGGCGGAGTCGCCCGGCCCGGCCGAGGAGGCAGCGCCGCCAGATGCCACGGAGATCGTACGTTTCAAGAAGATCGAGATGAAACCGATGCGCCCAGAAGAGGCGGTCGACCGGATGGACCTCCTCGGGCACGATTTCTACCTGTTCGCCAATGCCGAGACCGAACGGGTCAATGTCGTGTACCGTCGCCGTGGCGGCGGCTTCGGGCTCATCGAGCCAGAGGCCTAGCCAGGCGTTAGGCGTCCCCTTGACGGGGAACGACAGAGCAACCCGGCTGCGAGCGGACGGGCGAGGACGTGAGAGGGGAGAGCGTGGCGGACGACCGGCAAGCGCGACCACGGAGCGCAGGGGACGCCATCCGTGTGCTGATCGTGGACGACCACGCGCTGTTCCGCCGTGGGCTCGAGATGGTCCT
>Ga0137369_10003853_pt1 | contig 15349 bp, 17 predicted proteins | sample SagtaG_12_FD_104918 | JGI IMG/M metagenome (GOLD analysis project Ga0137369, IMG submission 104918) | Vadose zone soil microbial communities from Sagehorn Ranch, Mendocino, California, USA - Sage1_L_113_16 metaG | ecosystem: Environmental > Terrestrial > Soil > Vadose zone | place: USA... | reverse complement strand
GCTCGGGGTGCGTCGCTCCATCAGACGCTGGGCGCTCCAGCGGGTGCTTTCCCGGCAGGCGACAGGTCCTGAGCCAGCCCGTCATGGTCGCGGCTCGGCGCCGTGGGAAACCCCTTCATGAGGAGCAGCACTCCCAAGGACAACTCGAAGAGGCCGCCCGGGACTGACAGGGCCAGGCCGACGCCGTAGCCGAGGACTTCGAGCACTGCCCCGGCCAGGAGGATGGCGTACCCGCCCACGCCCCACACCGCCATGAACCTGGGCACCAGGTGCGCGCGGAGCAGCACACGGCAGAACAGGATGCCGCCGATTCCCAGCGAGATCATGGCGATCTGGTACGAGTGGTGGTTCCCTTCCTGCGCGACTCGCGCCAATGCGGGGAGGACCGAAGCGTTGTCGGCGTTGGCGTACTCCTGAGCGAGCGGCACCAGTAGCAGCAGGAAGACGATCCCCAGTGCCAGCATCAACGCCTCGATCGTCCTGGCGATCAGGTACGCGTACGCGGAGATCTCGTGGTGCGGCTTCAGGATGGGGAAGGCCAGTACGCCGATGCCCACGACGACAGCGGAGTTGGCCAACATCAGCAGTGCGCCTACCGACAGCTGCATCCGGTTGTCGACCACATCGGCCAGCACGTCCGCGGCGCCGGAAGCGGAGTCGACCAGGGCACTGCCTGAGCCGTACACGACGAGCGCCAGCAGGAACAGAGCACCCACGATCCGCCCGATGGTTTTCGTTGACATTGTTCCCCTCAAGTGGGATGTAGTGGCACGTCGTCAGACGCTGGGGGCGTTCAGATGGTGATGGCGAGCTTGCCTCGTACGGCTCCGGCTTCGAGTTGCCGCATCGCCTCCGGGACCCGGTCCAGCGGGTAGGTCCGGTCGATGCTCGGCGTCACCTTGCCCGACTCGACGAGTTCGGCCAGCCGCTCGGGGTCGCCGGCGCGCTCCTTGGCGACGAACATGGTCAGCCGCTGGCGTACGAACGGCGACAGGGCCAGGGCACCCAGCTGCCGGTTCATACCTCCGGTCCAGCTGCCGCCCTCCTCGCCGCCGGCGATGACGGCCGTCCCGGTGGGGGTGAGCGCGCGGCGCAGCCGGGACACCGTGGGATTGCCGCCGAGGTCGAGGATCAGGTCGTAGCGGTGCGTTCCGTCGGCGAAGTCGTCCCGGGTGTAGTCGATGACGTGGTCGGCGCCGAGGGACCGCACCAGATCGAGTTTCGCGGTGCTGCACACGCCGGTGACCTCCGCCCCGAAGGCCTTGGCGATTTGTACGGCGTAGCTGCCGACGCCGCCCGACGCGCCGATGACCAGCACCTTCTGGCCCGGCTTGAGGTGGCCCACGTCGCTCAGGCCCTGCAGGGCGGTGAGCGCGGACACCGGAATCACCGCGGCCTGCTCGAAGGTGGCGTTCGCCGGCTTGCGGGCCAGCTTGGCTTCGTGGGCCACGGCGTACTCGGCGAAGGAGCCTTTGCTGAACCCGAACACCTCGTCACCGGCGGCGAACCTGGTCACCGCCGAACCGACCGCGACGATCGTGCCGGCGACGTCTCGCCCGAGCACCGGGTTCTTCGGTCCGCGGAATCCGAGAGCGAGGCGGAGCAGGTACGGCCGCCCCGTCATCAGATGCCACGTACCCCGGTCGAGACCTGCCGCGTGCACCCGTAGCAGGACCTCGTTGTCGGCGATCTCCGGTGTGCTGATCTGGGCCAGGCGCAGCACGTCGGCCGAGCCGTACGTGTCCTGCACGATCGCCCGCATGGTGCTCTCCGTCGTTGCCGGACTCTTCGCGTCGCCCGTGGCGACGTGCTGCTGATCGGATGCCATGACCGTTTCCCTTCGCAATGTGGGGCACGGCCATGCTGGCACCGTACTTAGTAAGGTACGCTACCGTACTAAGTACGAAAGCGCCATCGTCCGGGGAGTGAGATGCAGGAACCAGCCAGCGAGAGTCCTGAGGGACGCGCCCCGCTCAGCCGGGAGCGGGTGTTGCGCGGTGCCGTAGCGGTCGCCGACGCGGCGGGAATCGGGGCGCTGACGATCCGCTCGCTCGCCCAGGAGCTCGGCGTCAAGCCGATGTCGGTCTACCACTACGTCGCCAACAAGGACGAGATCCTCGACGGCATCGTCGATCTCGTCTTCGGCGAGATCGACCTACCGTCGACCGACGGCGACTGGCGGTCGGAGATGCGCCGGCGAGCGACCTCCGCGCGTCGGGCGCTCCGGCGCCACCCTTGGGCGATCGGGCTCATGGAGTCGCGGACCACCCCCGGTCCCGCGACGCTGCGACACCACGACGCGGTGATCGGCACCCTGCGTGGGGCGGGCTTCTCGATTCAGATGACCGCCCACGCGTACGCCCTGCTCGACAGCTACGTGTACGGATTCGCGCTGCAGGAGGCGTCGCTGCCCTTCGAGGGACCGGAGACCGTCGCCGAGGTTGCCGAACCGATGATGCAGCAGTTCCCCGCGGGCGAGTATCCCCACCTGGTCGAGATGGCGACCGAGCACATCCTGAAGCCCGGCTACGACTTCGGGGACGAGTTCGAGTTCGGCCTCGGCGTGATCCTCGACGGCCTCACGAAGTCGACCACATGACCACTCATCACGACCTCCGAGGGCCGGCGCCGATGCGTGGCGTGCCGGGTGCCCGTTGGCGGGAGGAGCTAACGTGTCCGATCTGAAACACGAGCTGCATCGCAAGCTGCAGGCCGGCAGGGCGGGGCTGCTGTCCAGGCTCGAGGCCTTGAGCGAGTACGACCTGCGCCGGCCCATGACACCGACCGGCACCAACCTGCTCGGCCTCGTCAAGCACCTGGCCGGCGTGGAGTACGAGTACCTCGGCGCCTCGTTCCGGCGGCCGGCGCCGGAGACGATGTCGTGGATCGAGGACGGCTCGATCTGGCAGAGCGCCGACATGTGGGCGACCCCCGACGAGTCCAGCGAGTACCTGATCGGGCTCTACCAGCGCGCCTGTGCGCACGGCGATCAGACCATCGCGGAGCTCGACCTGCAGACCCCCGGGTGGGTGGCGCACTGGCCGGAGGACAGGCGCGACACGACCTTGGGTGTCCTGCTGATCCGGATGGTCGCCGAGACCGCCCAGCACGCCGGCCACGCAGACATCGTCCGCGAGCTCATCGACGGGCGCGCCGGTCCTGATCATGACGCGGCCGGAGACCAGGCCTGGTGGCGGGAGTACGTCGCCACGATCCAGGCCGCGGCCGACTCATTCGCGACAGGCGCTCAGCACGACAGACACCCCGACTAGCCGCGGACCCTGAGCTGTCCGGCCGGGTCAGCCGCTGTTTGCTGCCTGGCGTCCGGCGCTGCCGCGTGTCGTACCACGTGATGCCTTGACCGCGCGGGAACGCCGCCGTCGGCGATCCGGGTGCAGTAGCGTTCCACGCGTGACGCCGACTCAGTTGAGGGCGTTCGCCGCTGTGGCACGCCTCGGTTCGGTGAAGCATGCGGCGGCTGAGCTGGCGGTTTCCGAGGCCGCGGTGTCGCTCCACGTGGGGCAGCTGCGCAAGGAGCTCGGCGACCAACTCTTCACGCGGACCGCCTCCGGGCTGGCGTTTACGCCTGGCGGGCTCCGGCTGGCCAGCCGGGCCGCGGAGATGCTAAATCTGCAGGAGCGCACCGTCATCGAGGTACGGCAGGCGGGCCACGGCCGGCGGATGCTGCGCATCGCCACCGCCAGCATGTTCGCCGAGCACGCGGCGCCCGGCCTGATCGACCTGTTCGTCGCGAGAGCAGCCGATCTGGACGTGGAGCTGAGCGTCCACGACCCCCGGGACTTCGTGGGTCTGCTGCACACGCGCAGCGTGGACGTGGCGATCGGCCCGGCGCCCGGGAACCTCGACGAATCGCTGGCCAGCCAACCGATCCTCAACTACCGGGTCATCCTGGTGTGCGGGCCCGGCCACCCACTCGCCGGACGCTCCGCCACTGCTCACCAGTTGCGGGAGCAGATCTGGCTGCTGGGGCCGTCGGCCGCGGCGGACACCGGCGTGATCCCGACGGTGCTGCACCGGGTCAAGGTGCCCGAGGACCGGCAGCGCATCTTCCAGAGCCATGCCGCGGCGCTGGAGGAGGTCAAGCGCAATCAGGGCGTAGCGCCGGTGATCTCCTTTGCGGTGGCTCGCGACCTGGCCAACAACCGCCTCGCCCGGATCGGCGGTCCCTCGACGCAGGTCGACGGCGTGTGGCACACGGTGACTCTCGCCGAGCGGGGCGCCGCCACGGCCGCCGCTGAGTTGATTCGGTTCATCTCCACCCCCCGGGCCACCCAGGCGATGCTGCGGGGACCGGGCGTCAACGTCGGTCACTTCCGCCCCGCCGTACACGTCACGTTGTGGAGTTAGGGTCGCTAGCGGGTGATCTCCGTGATCACCTGTCGCAGCGAGTTGAGGGTGTCGGCCGGCAGCAGCGTGTCGCAGTACGGGAGCGCGGCCGCCATGGCGCCGACTTTCGGCTCGAATCCCGGCGCGGCGGCCCTCGGATTCATCCAGATCACCCGGTACGCCCGACGCCGCAGCCGCGCCATCTCGGCCGCGAGCAGCTCGGGCGGGTCGCTGTCCCAGCCGTCCGAGCCGATGATCACGATGCTGCCCCGGATCGCGCCGGCGTGGTGCGACGAGAGCAGAGCCCGTACGTTGCTCGCGATCCTGGTGCCGCCGAACCGGTCGACCACCTGGGCGGTGGCTCGCTCGATCGCCAGCTCGGCCGACTTGTGCGCCAGCACGGTGGTCAACCGGGTCAGCGTGGTGGCGAAGGCGTAGACCTCCGCGTCGGCGACCAGCGCGAGCGCCCGCATCAGGTGCAGGTACGCCAGCGCCTGGGCCTGCATCGACTGGCTGACGTCGCACAGCATGAACACCCGCCGGGGCTTGTCGATCTCCCGGATCCGGATCAGGTCGATCGGCTCCCAGCCCGTACGGCGGGACCGCTCCATCGTGGCCCGCAGCCCGATCCGGGAGCCCCGGGGATCGATCCTGCGCCGGCGGCTGCGTCGGGCGGGCCAGCTGGCCGTCGCCGCTTCGAGCCACCTGCCGAGCAGCTCCATGTCTGTGGCGTCGAGGTGCTCGAACGGCGTGTCCGCCAGGCTGGCGAGAGCGCTGGGCATCCGCTGCGGTACGCCGAGTCGGGCGTCGGAGTCCTCCGCGCCGGCCACCACGGCGGGCATGGTGAGCCAGGGGAGTGCTGCGTCGTCCCCGTGGTCGCCGGGTGCGGGCAGCCCGGCGAGGTCTTCGTGGCCGCCCCGCGCGGTCGGCGGAGCGCTTCGGCGGGCGTGCGGATCGAGCCCGAAGCTCGAGCCGCCGAACACCGAGGCGAACACCGCGTCGAACACCTCGAGCTCCCAGTACTGCCGTACCAGGCTGATGCGTGCGGCCCAGTAGAGCCGGGACAGGTCGTCCGGCGGGGACACGGCCAGCGCGCGTACCAGGGTTTCGATGCCGGTGAAGCCGACCGGCACGCCGCTTTGTCTGAGGCGTGCCGCGAGCGCCACCGCGAACGCTGCCCGATCCACGCCCGGCAGGAGGGGCGGAGTCGGCCGACGAGGATGCTGCGTCACCGGTGCTATGTGACGACGAAGTAGACGACGACGGCGACCACCATGACGAACTCGCCCAGAAGTTTCGCGGACACCTCCTTGATCATCCCACTGCCGAACTGGGCCACCTTGCCGGAGATCTTCATGGCGCTCCCTCGCGTCGGTCAGCTCACGTTCCGGGTGGGTACGAGTTCCTCCAGTGCGCCGGTGATCGTGCCCCGGTCGTCGGGCGTCTTGGCGATCGTGCTCAACGTACGCACCACGTCCTCGCGGATCAGCTCGGTCACGCCCAGCGCGGACAACGCGGAGACCCAGTCGATGGTCTCCGCCATGCCCGGGGCCTTGTCGAGATCCAGGTCGCGTACCCGGCCGATGAACTCCGCGGCGGACGCGACCAGGGACTCGTTCGCGGCAGGCACCGCGCGCCGGAGGATCTCTGTGGCCCGGTCGGCGGCCGGGAAGTCGATCCAGTGGTAGAGGCAGCGCCGGCGCAGCGCGTCGTGCAGTTCCCGGCTCCGGTTCGAGGTGAGCACCACGATCGGGCGGCGTTCCGCGGTGAAGGTGCCGATCTCCGGGATGGTTATCGCCGCCTCGCCGAGGAACTCGAACAGCAACGCCTCGAACTCGTCGTCGGCGCGGTCGATCTCGTCGATCAGCAGTACGGGAGGGTGTGGCCCGGCGTACCGGATGGCGCGGAGGATCGGGCGCTCCTGCAGAAATTCCGCGGTGAACAGATCCGCGTCGGTGAGGTTCTCGTGATGGGACTCGGCGAGCCGAATGGCGAGGAGTTGCCGCTGGTAGTTCCACTCGTACAGGGCTTCGCTGACGGTCAGGCCCTCGTAGCACTGCAGCCGGATCAGCGACGTGTCCAGCGCGCGGGCGAGTGCCTTGGCGGCGGTCGTCTTGCCGACGCCCGGCTCGCCCTCCAGTAGCAGCGGCTGGTCGAGGGTCAACGCGAAGTAGAGCGCGGTCGCCGTCCCCTCGTCGACCAGGTAGTCGATCTCGTCCAGGCGGCGTCGTACTTCGGCCACGCTGTGGACGAGGCCGGTCACGAAGTCACTCCGGTTTCGTCGTACGAGAGCAGGGTCCGGTAGTCCTCCCAGGTGTCGACGTCGATCGGCACCGTGCCGTCACGCCGTACCTGGGTCACGGGATGACGCCCGGAGTGCAGCAGCTTCCAGACCGCCTTGTCGCCGTGCAACGTCGTGAGGTCCCCGAAGACCTGACGGCCGAACCAGAACGGGTGCCCGAGGCCATCTGCGTACCGGGACACGCCGATTGGAGCTTCGCCGGCCGCCTCGACCAACCGGCGTACCGACTCGGCGGTCACTCCGGGCTGGTCCCCGAGCAGCAGGACCAGACCGTCGGCCGCGGGGTCGATCGCGCGTACGCCCGAGCTGACCGACGTGCCGCAGCCGGTGCCGTACTCCGGGTTGTCCAGCACCTGTACGCCGGTGAGGTCGACCTGCCGCCGTACCGCCTCCGCCGCGCCGCCCAGGGTCACCAGCAGCTGGTCGAAGCCACAGTCGCGCGCCGTCGCGAGCGTCCACCCCAGCAGGGTCGTGCCGCGGTACGGCAACAGCTGCTTCGGTCGGCCGAGGCGACGTGACCCGCCGGCCGCGAGGACGAGCCCGGTGACGTTCACGTCTCCAGTCTGCTCTCCGTGGCCGTGCTCTCTGTGGCGTAGTGGTCACGGCAGCCGGTGCCGCAGAACCAGACATCCTCGCCGCTCACCCGCAGGTGCGGCGTGTCCGGCATGACGGTCACGGTCATGCCGCAGACCGGATCCACCGCCTGCGTCATCGTCGGCTCGGCCGGGGCCGCCGGCTCGGCCCGGGTCCCTGCCCCGGCCGTCATCGGCCCGGTCGGCTCGGCAAGAGCCAGTCCCCGGGTACGGATCTCCGCGACGATCTCGGCGAGGACCGACAGCGCGATCTCGTACCCGGTGCGGGCGCCGATGTCGAGCCCGACCGGGCTGTGGATCCGCGCGCGTTCGGCGTCGGTCAGCTTCAGCTCGTCCAGCACCGCGGCACCGCGGCGCCGGCTCGCGACCAGGCCGATGTAGCCGACCCCGGCATCCAGCGCCGCCCGGATCGCCTCGGTCTCGCCGCGCCCGTGGCTCGCCACGACCACCGCGGTGGCGCCCGCCGGCCCGGCCTCGTCGCCGGTGGGCCGGACCACGAAGTCCAGCGGCCGGGCCAGCTCGGCGAGTGCGGTGGCGATCGGCGAATCGCCGACGACCCACAACACGGGGTGCGGCAGGATCGGTTGCAGGAAGATCTCCATCGCGCCACCGGACAGGCACGGGTTCACCACGACCTGGGCACCGGGTGACTCGGGAAACTCGAGCTGCTCCTCGGGCAGCACCCGCAGCAGGACGGCCCGGCCGTCCCGCAGCGCACCCAACGCCGCCGACCGCACCGAGGTCTCGGCGCACTGGCCGCCGACGAACCCCTCGATGGAGCCGTCGGACAGCACGATCGCGTCGGCGCCGGCGCGTACCGAGGCGGGGTCCTGGGCGCGCACCACGACCGCGTGGACGAACGGCACCCGGCCGGTGACCAGCTGTTTCATCCGGTCAGGGATCGAAGCGACCATCGGCACCTCCACCTCAGATCGGCGGCTGTGGTACGCCACGCATCGCGTCCCACACCCGGGACGGGGTGAGCGGCATGTCGACGTGCCGGATGCCGTACGGCTTGAGCGCGTCGACCACCGCGTTGACGATCGCCGGCGGGGAGCCGACCGTCGCGGACTCGCCGATGCCTTTCGCGCCGATCGGGTGGTGCGGCGACGGGGTCACGGTGAAGCCGGTCTCCCAGTCGGGCACCTCCAGGGCGGTGGGGATCAGGTAGTCCATCAGCGATCCGCTCAGGCAGTTGCCGTCCTCGTCGAACGCGATCATCTCCATCAGCGCCATGCCGACCCCGTCGGTGAGCCCGCCGTGCACCTGACCCTCGATGATCATCGGGTTGATCCGGGTGCCGCAGTCGTCCACCGCGACGAACCTGCGTACCTTGACCTGGGCCGTACCGGGGTCGATGTCGACGACACAGATGTACGCGCCGTTCGGGTACGTCAGGTTCTCGGGGTTGTAGCAGATCTGCGCTTCGAGTCCGCCCTCGACGCCCTCGGGCAGGTCGCCCGCGCCGTGCGCCTTCATCGCGATGTCCTGGATCGTGACGGACTTCGACGGGTCCCCCGTGACGTGGAACGAGCCCTTCTGCCACTCCAGGTCGGCGACGGAGACCTCCAGCATCCCGGAGGCGATCAGGCGCGCCTTGTCGCGTACCTTGCGCGCCACCAGCGCCGCCGCCGCCCCGGAGACCGGGGTGGAGCGGCTGCCGTACGTGCCGAGGCCGAACGGCGTCTGGTCGGTGTCGCCGTGCACCACCTCGATGTCGGCCGGCGGGATGCCGATCTCCTCGGCGACGATCTGCGCGAACGTGGTCTCGTGTCCCTGTCCCTGGGTCTGTACGGACAGGCGTACCACCGCCTTGCCGGTCGGGTGGACCCGCAGCTCGCAACCGTCGGCCATGCCCAGACCGAGGATGTCCATGTCCTTGCGCGGGCCGGCGCCGACCGCCTCGGTGAAGGTGGCGACCCCGATGCCCATGATGTCGCCGCGGGCGCGCCGCTCCACCTGCTCCTCGCGGAGCTTCTGGTAGTCGGCGAGCTCGAGCGCCTTGCGCAGCGTCGCCTCGTAGTCGCCCGAGTCGTACACCCAGCCGGTCTGGGTGTGGTACGGGAACTGGTCGGCCCGGATGAAGTTGCGCATCCGCAGCTCCACCGGATCCAGGTCCAGCTCGTGCGCGAGACAGTCCACGATCCGCTCGACCAGATACACGGCTTCGGTGATCCGGAACGAGCACGCGTACGCGACGCCGCCCGGGGCCTTGTTCGTGTAGACCGCGGTCATCTTGCAGTACGCCGCCTGCAGGTCGTAGCTGCCGGTGAACACCCCGAAGAACCCGGCGGGGTACTTGACCGGCGCCGCGGTGCCGTTGAACGCGCCGTGGTCGGCGAGCACGTTGGTACGTATCGCGAGGATCTTCCCGTCCCGGGTCGCCGCGATCTCCCCCCGCATGATGTAGTCCCGCGCGAAGCCGGTGCTGAGCAGGTTCTCGGAGCGGTCCTCCATCCATTTCACCGGCTTGCCGGTGACCAGGGACGCCACGATGGCGCACACGTACCCGGGATAGATCGGCACCTTGTTGCCGAAGCCGCCGCCGATGTCGGGGGCGATGATCCGGATCTTGTGCTCCGGCAGGCCGGCCACGATGGCGTACAGGGTGCGGTGGGCGTGCGGCGCCTGACTGGTGGACCAGAGGGTCAGCTTGCCGTCCACCCGGTCGTAGTCCGCGACGCAGCCGCAGGTCTCCATGGGTGCCGGGTGCACCCGGGGATACACGATGTCCTCGCTGACCACGACGTCGGCGGTGTCGAACACGGCGTCGGTCGCCGCGGCGTCGCCGGCCTCCCAGTCGAAGCAGTGGTTGTCGCGCTTGCCCTCGAGGTCGTCGCGGATCACCGGGGCGTCCGGGTCGAGCGCCTTGCGGGCGTCGATCACGGGGTCGAGGATGTCGTACTCGACGTCGATCAGCTCGAGCGCGTCGCGGGCGGCGTACCGGTCCTCCGCGACGACGAAGGCGACCTCCTGGCCCTGGAACCGCACCTTGTCCGTGGCGAGCACCGCCTGCACGTCGTTGGACAGCGTCGGCATCCAGGCCAGCCCCTTGTCCGCGAGTACGGCGCCGGTGACCACCGCCTTCACCTTCGGGTGCGCCTCGGCGAGGCTGGTGTCGATGCTGGTGATCCGGGCGTGCGCCACCGGCGAACGCAGGATCGCCAGGTGCAACATCCCCGGCAGTTGTACGTCGTCGCAGTACCGCCCCATCCCGCGGATGAACCGCGGGTCCTCCTTGCGCAGCATCCGGCCGTGCCCGACCGGCTTCTGGTCGTTGTCCTCGAATACGTGGGCCGGTCGTTCGTTGATCGTGGTCATGGCGTGCTCCCGCTGGGCGCTGTCATCGACTCATCGGCTTCGGAGGCCGCGTCGTGCTCGTGCGCTGCCGCCCACTGCACCGAGCGGATGATCGTCGAGTAGCCGGTGCACCGGCAGATCTGGCCGGAGATCGCCTCGCGGATCTCGCCCTCGGACGGGTGGGGATTACGGTCCAGCAGCGCCCGGGCGGTCATCATCATGCCCGGCGTACAGAAGCCGCACTGCAGGCCGTGACACTGCATGAAGCCCTGCTGCACCGGGTCCAGCTCGCCGTCGCGTTCCAGATCCTCGACGGTACGGATCTCGTGGCCGCCCGCCGACGCCGCCAGTACGGTGCACGACTTCACCGGCTCGCCGTCGAACCACACCACACAGGTGCCGCAGTTGCTGGTGTCGCAGCCCCAGTGCGTACCCGTCAATCCCAGGTGATCGCGGAGGAAGTGCACCAGCAGCAGCCGGGCCTCGATCTCCCGGGTGACCTCCTGGCCGTTCACCGTCATGGTGACCTGCATGTCAGCTCCCGTCCACGATCCGCGCAACGGACCGCCGTAGCGCCCGCATCGTCAGTTCCCTGGCGAGATGGCGCTTGTAGTCCGCGCTGCCTCGCATGTCCGTGGTGGGCGAGCACTGCTGCGCGGCGATCTCGCCGGCCCGCTCCCAGAGCTGCTCCGAGGGCGGCTGGCCGCGCAGCGCCTCGGACACCGCCGGCAGCAGGGCGGTGTCCGGACCGGCCGCCACCAGCCCGACCCTGGCGTCGGCGATCACGTCGCCGTCCAACCAGACCGCCGCGCCGGCGGACAGGATCGCCCAGTCACCCGCGCGCCGCTCCACCTTCTCGTACGCGCTGGATCCGTTGGGCCGCACCGGGATCCGTACCTCGACCAGGATCTCGCCGTCGGCCACCGCGGTCTCGTACGGGCCCTGGTAGAAGTCCTCGATGGTCACGACCCGTTCCCCGGCGCGGCTGCGGATCACACAGCTGGCCCCGAGCGTGCTGCACACCGCGAGCAGGTCCTCCGAAGGGTCTGCCTGGCAGAGCGAACCGCCGATCGTCCCCCGGTTGCGGACCACGGGATCGGCGATCACCTGCTCGGCGTCGCGGAATATCGGGAACGCCGCCGCGAGCTCGTCGGACTCCAGCAGCTCCCGGTGCCGCGCCATGGCGCCGATGCGGACCTGCGTCGGCTCCACCGTGAGGTAGCCGAGCTCACCGTGCAGGTCGTTGATGTCGATCAGGTATTCCGGGTTCGCCAGCCGCAGCTTCATCATCGGAATCAGGCTGTGACCGCCGGCCAGCAGCCGCGCGGAACTGCCCAACCTCTCCAGCAGTCCGATCGCCTGGTCAACCGTGCTCGCGCGCTCGTACTCGATGGGTGCGGGAACCTGCATGGGAGACTCCGTCCGCAACACGTACCGCCTTGCGCCTGACGCCAGTGCACGCTTGCGCCACACCCCTGTCAACGACGACCTAACGATTTGCTTAATGTGGGTGGCGGCCGGCGACTGCCGGATCAGGGAGTGCTCAGCTGGCGGAGCCGGGTGACGGCCTCGGTGAGCACCTCGGGACGCTTGCAGATCGCGAACCGTACGATCCGGCGGCCGGCGTCCGGGTCGTCGTAGAAGACCTGGGTCGGGATGGCGACCACGCCGCACCGCTCGGGCAGCGACCGGCAGAATTCAACCCCGTCGGCGGCGCCGAGCGCTGAGACGTCGGCGGTGACGAAGTACGTGCCCTCGGGCCGCAACACCGTGAACCCGGCGTCGGTCAAGCCGTCGCAGAGCAGATCCCGCTTGGCCTCCATCCCTGCGGCGAAGTCCTTGAAATAGGCGTCCGGCAGGGCGAGCCCGACCGCGACGGCCGGTTGCAGCGGCGCCGCGTTGACGAAGGTCAGGAACTGTTTGATCCGCAGCACGGCGGAGACCAGGTCACGGGGGCCGCTCGCCCAGCCGACCTTCCAGCCCGTACACGAGAAGGTCTTTCCGGCTGAGGAGATGCGCACGGTACGGTCCCGCATGCCGGGCAGGGTGGCGAGCGGGATGTGGGGCGAGCCGGCGTCGGAGAAGACCAGGTGCTCGTACACCTCGTCGGTCACCGCGAACACGTCGTGCTCCGCGCACAGCGACGCGATCAATCCCAACTCGTCGCGGCTGAACACCTTCCCGGTCGGGTTGTGCGGTGAATTCAGAAGCACCATCCGGGTACGGGGACCGAAAGCCGCCCGCAACTCGTCCGGGTCGAATCCGTAGCGATCGCCGGCGGGCCGCAGCGTGACCGGGCGCCGGACCGCGCCGGCGAGCGCGATCGAGGCCGCGTACGAGTCGTAGTACGGCTCGAAGCACACCACCTCGTCGCCGGCTTCGCAGAGCGCCAGGATGCTGGCGGCGATCGCCTCGGTGGCGCCCGCCGTGACCAGGACTTCACCGTCGGGGTCGTACTCCAGGTCCCACCAGTGGCGCTGGTGCGCGGCGACGGCGGCACGCAGCTCGGGGATCCCTGGGCCGGGCGGGTACTGGTTGCGGCCGGACCGCAGCGCCGCGGCGGCGGCGTCCAGCATCTCCTCGGGGCCGTCGGTGTCGGGGAAGCCCTGCCCGAGGTTCACCGAGCCGGTACGCAGCGCCAATGCGGACATTTCGGCGAAGATCGTGGTGCCGAACTCCCGCATCCGGGCGACGAGCGGATCGGGGCGAGCCGTGGGTGCAGCCATGAGGGGCAGCCTACGGAACCCGGGTTCTCCAGTTCGCGCGCTCGATCAGTGGCGTACGCCCCGCTAAGTGGAATAGCGTGCCGGATTGTGAACACTCCTCAGTCAGGCGATCGAGAGTCCTGGTTCCGAGATGATCATGTGACTGGATTCCAGGCTCCGGAACAGCGACAGCGGGGAGGTCCGTGGGGACCTCCGGTCGACGATCCGCTCACGGGGCCGCTGCCCCCGGTGGAGAGCGACGTACGCGCCAGCATCGCCGATGCACAGGAGGATCCGTACGCCACCCCGCAGGCCCCCGCGGCGTACTCCGAGGGGTACGCCACCGGCGGCTACCGGCAGTACGCCGAGCGCGTCCCGCGCTACACCGGCTCCGCGCCACCCGCCGACCCGGCATCCGGCCAGCTCGACCAGGCGCCCGACCGTGCGCCGGCCGAGCAACTGCCGCCGGACAGGGCGCCGACCGACCAGGTGCCGACCGACCAGATGACGACCGACCAGATGACGACCGACCAGACCCCCGTCGACCAGGAGAGCGGACAGTTCCCGCCGGGCCCGACCGCCGTACAGGAGGCAGCTGTGTCACAGCCCCAGCCGTACCCCGCCGATCCGTACGCCGCCGAGACCCCGGCGTACGGTGCCGAGCAGCCGGCGTACGGGGGCGAGGCGGAGGCGCGGTTCGAGCCGCGTACCAACGCCCTGCCGACGGTGCCGCCGACCGGAGGTCAGCAGAGCGCCGCACCGGGGCACGAGCCGAGTATCCCGCCGTCGCTGGTGTCCATGCTGGACAACGGGTACGGCCACCACACCGAACCGATCGGCCGGCCCGGCTACCCGCCGGGCCAACCGGCTCCGCAGCGCCCGCAACCGGCGCAGCCCCGTCCGGCGCGTCCCGGGGCGGGCAATCCGGCCGTCCTGGCGGCGGTGGTGCTGACCACCCTGCTCGCCGTGGTGCCGTCGGTGTGGCTGGTGTACGACGCGATCGCCGGCGGCGACCGGGTGTCCGCCTCCGGAGCGGTCGCCGGCACGCTGATGCTGATCGGTCTGCCGACGCTGGCCGCCGGCCTCTACCCGATGGTCGGCGGCGGCGCCGAGTCGCCGGACGGGGCCCGGGCGGTGCTGCGGGCGCCGCTGGCGTACCTGCTGGTCGGGCTGGTGCTGCTGGTCGCCGCGGGGCTGGCCGCCAGCTGAGCCTGGTCGTCAGTAGAGGCAGCTGCCGCTTTCCGGGCTGACGCACTTCGCGCGGCTCCACAGTGTCGCGAAGTTGTCCTGAAGCCGGCCGAGACGTCGGGGTGCTCGATCTTGACCAGCGTTTCGTCGTTGTAGACCAGCGCCGACCTGCTCAGGTTGTGCGAGCCGGTGAAGACGATGGTGCGCCCGGCCGCGCCGTTGTAGTTGCCGTGCACGATCAGGTATTTGGAGTGGATCGCGACCCGGCGGCCGTCGTAGTTGCTGGTCTCGCCGTCGTCGTACTTCCTCAGCGACACGTTGCCCGACTGGTACGCCGAGAAGTAGCTCAGTACGCCGTGTAGTGGTCGTACAGGTCGTAGTCCTCGTGGACCACCACGGCGTTGTTGAACAGGTTGTCCTGGGTGTACGTCATGTTCTGCGACGTGACCATCACGACCCGCTTCCAGCTGCCGGAGGTCGAGAACGTGAAGATCTTGTTGTGGTTGATCGACGTGCCGTAGTTGGCGACGCAGGCGGTCGAGCCGCTGACGGTCGCCGACGACGTACCGCAGAAGACCAGGTCGTCCAACGGCGCGGAACGCAGGGTCGCGATCGCCCGGCTGGTGTCGTCGGTGAGCTGGCCGTCGAGCACCACCCGCACCACGACGCCGCGCTCGGCGGCCCGCTGCAACGCGTCGGCGACGTCGGTGACGCTCCAGCTGAACATCACGGCGCGGAGGTACCCGCCGGCGGGTACGCCGTATCGCGATAGATACTTTCATTGATCACTACTTGGTGAAGGATTTCGTAGCAGATCCACGAGTCGGCCGCGGCGACCGCCTGCGCCGATTTCCGGACGCACCGTGTCGCGCCGTACACTTGGCGATTGGCGACCACCTCGTGTGGTCGACCTC
>Ga0137369_10003845_pt1 | contig 15370 bp, 16 predicted proteins | sample SagtaG_12_FD_104918 | JGI IMG/M metagenome (GOLD analysis project Ga0137369, IMG submission 104918) | Vadose zone soil microbial communities from Sagehorn Ranch, Mendocino, California, USA - Sage1_L_113_16 metaG | ecosystem: Environmental > Terrestrial > Soil > Vadose zone | place: USA... | reverse complement strand
TGGCTCGACGAGTTCCGTCGACTCGACGCCGAGATGGGTCGCGAATATTACAGGCGTTTGCATTACCTGATGGGCGACTACTCGCCGCACGTACTCGAGCTGGCCCGCAAGGCGGTCGCGAAGCATGGCGAGAAAGTCAGCTCGCTGGTGCTGGATGCCATGCGGCCCACCGAAACTCTTGGCTTTCTGCGCTACAAGGCGTTCCTGGTCTATATCTCGAACGTCTACGACAACTTGCCGACGGACGAGATCGCACGCATCGGCGGGCACCTGTATCAAGTGCAGGTGCGGGCCGTCGTGCCGCGCGCGGCCGCCGAGCAAATTGCAGCTGGTTTTTCGGGTGTCAGCCCTGACGATCTGCCCGATCTCGTTGGCCGGCTGCTGCGGCTCGGGCCGGAGCTATTGGCCGAGGCGCTCGCGGACCGATTCGCCAAACCTGGCGACGCCGTAGCGTTCTGGCGCGCCATGTGGGACGCCGTTCGGCTGGAGGAGCGTTACATTCCACTGGAAGCGCTGGACACGTACGACGTGGCGCCGGGCGTGAGCGGCGAACTGCTACGGCCGATTGCACTGTCCGCGGGCGACGTGCGCATGCACGTAAGTAACGGCGCGGCCGCCAGCTTTACCGATACTTTACCGCTCCTCCATCCGCTGGGCGTGCTCCAGTGTCATGATCTCTTCGTCACCGATATCTTGCAGTACACCAACAATTTCCGAGGCCCAGGCAAGTACGACGGGTCCGTCGTGAACTGGGTCAACGGCCCCCTTCTGGCCGCGATCGGGTCGCGGCGCGGGTTCGACGTGGCCTTCCAGCCGTTCGCCCACCGCACCGGCGCCAACGTGCTGACAATGACCGCGCGGTCGCGCGACTAACGCACCGCCGCCATGCCCGCCCGCTCGTCGCGTACTGCCGTGGCCGTGGAAACGCAAGCACCCCGCCCGCCTGTCGGCGGTGAAATCCTGGCGACCTCGGTCGTCGGTTCGTACTCGGTGCCCGAGTGGCTCGAACGCCTGAAGACGGACTATTACCAGCGCCGCATCTCAGGCGCATACCTGCAGGAGATCCACGAGGTGGCCATCAAGGCCGCGCTGAAAGACCAGGAGCGCGCGGGCGTCGACGTCGTCTCGGACGGCGAGCTCAGACGCGACAACGACGTCGACTATTTGCTGGCGCGCATTCCCGGCGTCGAGATCCCGCACCTGGCCAAGACCTACTACTACGACTACTACGACGCCTACGTGCGCAACCCACTGCCCGTCGACGATGCCAGCGCATCGCTCAATCTCGTCGACGATCTATGCTTCACCCGCGACTACACGGATCGCCCAGTCAAGTTCTCGATCACCGGTCCGTTCTCACTGTCTCGACGCGTCAAGAATGAGGCGTACAGCGACCCGGCCGACCTGGTGATGGCTTTCGCCCAGATTTTGAACCGCGAAGCCAAGGCTCTAGCCCAGGCGGGTGCCGCCGTGCTGCAGGTGGACGAGCCGTTCCTGGCGGGCTACCCAGAACAAGTTGACCTGGCCGTGCGCGCGATCAATACGGTGTACGAGGGCGTGGAAGGACCAGTGAAGGCCGTGCACGTGTGTTACGGCAACCGCTACTCCAGGCCAGTCTGGGAGGGCAACTACGACTTCCTGTTCCCGGCCATCCTCGAGGCGCGCATCGACCAGCTTGTCCTGGAGTTCGCGCGCAAGGGGTACGACGATCTGGAGCTGTTCAAGCGCTATCCGACGCCGTTCCTGCTCGGCCTGGGTGTCATCGACGTCAAGAGCCTGAGCCTCGAACCGCCCGACCTGGTCGCCTCGCGCGTCAAACGCGCGCTGCAGGTGCTGCCAGCTGACCGTCTGACGGTAAATCCCGACTGCGGCTTGCGGCATGTCCCGCCTGACGTGGCGCGCGCCAAACTCGAAGCCATGAGCCAGGGCACCGCCCTCGTACGTCAAGACGTGCTCGGCCACGCCGAGCCCCCGAGTAAGAAAGGATCGCCATGACATCGACGTTCCAGAGTAGCCCGCACCTGCTGCTGACCAGCGAGAGCGTTACCGAGGGCCACCCCGACAAGGTGTGCGACCAGATCTCGGACGCCGTACTCGACTGGGCGCTGCGCCAGAGCCCGACGGCGCGCGTCGCGTGCGAGGCGGGCATCAAGAGCGACGAGACCCGCAGCTGGGCGGCCGTCTTCGGCGAGGTCACCCCGACCGTGCCTGACGAGACTGCGCGCGAGCTCGTGCGCGGTGTCCTGACTGATATCGGCTACACCAAGGCGGAGTACGGCTTCGACCTCGAAAACGCCGACATCCAGGTGGTGCTGTCGCGTCAATCCGCGGACATCGCGCTGGGCGTCGACAAGTCACTCGAAGCCAAAGAGGGCGACCTCGAGGACAACCTCGATACGGGCGCCGGCGACCAGGGCATGATGTACGGCTTCGCGTGCGACGAGACGCCCGAGCTGATGCCGATGACTATCGCGCTGGCCCATCGCCTGTGCCGTCGGCTGGCCGAAGTGCGCAAGAACGGCACGCTGCCGTGGCTGCGGCCCGATGGCAAGGCCCAGGTGACCGTCGAGTACCACTACGGCCGCCCGGTACGCGTGGATACGATCGTCATCAGCACCCAGCATGCGCCCGAGGTGGATCAGGAAGAGATCAACCTCGCGCTGCGCGAGCACGTGGTCACGCCCGTTGTGCCCGCCCACCTGCTGGACCAGGAGACGCGCTACCTGATCAACCCGACCGGCCGCTTCGTTGTCGGCGGACCGTTCGGCGACTCGGGGCTGACTGGACGCAAGATCATCGTCGATTCGTACGGCGGTATCGCGCGCCACGGTGGCGGCGCCTTCAGCGGCAAAGACCCGACCAAGGTCGATCGCTCGGCGGCGTATGCCGCGCGCTGGGTGGCCAAGAACGTGGTCGCGGCTGGCTTGGCGTCGCGTTGCGAGGTCCAGCTGGCCTATGCGATTGGCGTGGCGCGGCCGGTGAATATCGCCGTCGAGACGTTCGGCACCGAGACGATTCCGATCGAGCAGATCTCGCGTGCGATCGCCGAGACCTTCGACCTGCGCCCGGCGGCCATCATGCGCGCGCTGGACCTGCGCAAGCCGATCTTCCGTCAGACCGCGGCGTACGGTCACTTCGGTCGGACCGATCTAGACGTGCCATGGGAGCGCACGAACAAAGTCGACGAGCTGCGCGCCGCTGGCGGCGCCCAGGTCGCTACGCCTGCGAGATGACGTCGGGGAGTGAGGGGGACGACCTGCGCCGCATGGGCCGCTACATCGAACGCGTGGTCCTCGCCCGAGCCGTCACCTGGCACGTCGAAGACCGCGTGCTGCCGCACGGCAACAAAACCATCGTCTTCGCCTAGGCGCGCGCCGGCGCCAGATGCGCGAGGCGCTCCTGCCAGGCCGGGATAACCTGCGGGTTGACGACGTATTCGGGCACCTCGCCGCTGGCTTCGCGCAGCACGTTTTCTTCGGTGGCTTCCATGAGTAAGCCAGGGATGCGCGCGCTGTGGGCGATGCAGTGGCCGGTCAGGATGAGCTTGTCGGGGTCGACTTCGAAGAGCGAATTGTCGAGCGGCGTAGGCTCCTGGGCGAAGGTGTCGATGGCCGCCGCCGCCAGACGTCCACTGTTGAGCGCGTCAGCCAACGCATGCTCGTCGACGATGTGCCCGCGCGACGTGTTGATCAAGTACGCACCTGGCTTCATCAATGCGAGTTGCGCCGCGCCGAGCATGCCGCGCGTCTGCACGTTGAGCATCACGTGCACCGAGACGATGTCACTTTCTTTGAGCAACTGCTCCAGGCTGACCAGCGTCACACCATCCGGCGCAGTTGTGATGAACGGATCGTGCGCCAGCACGCGCACGTTGAACCCGCGTAAGCGCTCGACCACCGCGCGCCCAACGCGGCCTATGCCGATCAGTCCAACGGTCCGCTCGCGCAGGAGCACGGCCCGCGTCGACAACGGCCGCGTGCCAGTGGCGCGCATGGCCCGCTCCTTGGCCTTCAAATCCAGTCCCAGAGCCAGCATGAGCATGACGGTCGCTTCGGCGACACCGAGAAAGTTCTCTTCGATGGCGCCATTGGCGACCAGGACGCCCGCGGCCGTACACGCGTCGACGTCGATCGTCTCGAGCCCGATCACCAGGCTAGTGACCGCGCGCAGGCGAGGCGCGGCGGCGATCAACTCGGCGTCGAAAACGTAGCCCTGCTGGGGTGAGCACAGGATGATGTCGACGTCGGCGAGCGCGGCGATTAGTTGCGCGCGGTCGCCGCCCTCGCCGTCGACCACCTCGCAGCCCCGCTCCGTGAGGCGCTCGCCAAGTGCTTGACGCCAGCCCATCGTCGACCCAAACAGCACCCGCGGTCGATGCAGCACACCAGACGCATTCATGCCCGGGATGTTGTACCGGCGACGACTCCGACGGCTAGCGCCATGACCGCGGCGCCGCCATAGCCGACGTGCGCCAGGCCGCCACGATCGACGATCACACTGCCCATCGCGGCGCCGAGCGAGATGCCGACGTTTAACGCTGCCAGGTTGACCGCCAGGGCAAATTCGGGCGCGGCAGGCGCTAGCGCGACGATGCGCGCCTGCTGCGTGGGCACGAAGACACCAGTCGCCGTACCAAAGAGCGCGAATGCGCCAATGGTGGCCGCCGGAATGCCGCCCAGCAGCGACACCGCCCCGAGACCGAGCGTCATGACCACGCCGCTAGCCAGCAGCGTGGGCTCGGTGCCCCAGGAATCCGAGGCATGGCCGCCAATGGCGTTGCCTACGACCGAGCCCAGCCCGAGCAGGAGCAGCACGCCGGCAACGGCTTCGGCCGGCAGGCCGGTGATGTCTTCGAGGAAGGGCGCGAGATACGTCGTGGTGATATATACGCCGACGAACGCCAGCGCCGTCGAGCTGAGCGAGCCAAGCACGACCCGCCTTTGGAGAAGCTGCAGCGGCGGTTGCTCCTCCCGTCGTCGTGGCTCGCGCGGGATGTGCGGCACGAGCAGCGTCGTGCCGACCGCCGCGAGCCCCCCGGCAGCGAACAGCGCCACGAACACGGTGCGCCAGCCCCAGGTCAATCCGACCAGCGTGCCCAGCGGCACCCCAATCAGCAGCGCCACCGAGAACCCGCTCACGATGAGCGCAATGGCTCGCCCGCGCTGATGCTCGGGCACCAGGCTGGCCGCCGCGGCAGTGGCGACGACCTCGAAAACACCGGCGGCCGCCGCCGCAAGAACTCGGGTGCCCATAAGCGCCGCGAAATTCGGCGCGCCGATCGCCAGGGCGTTGGCAACGGCAAAGATGGCCATACAGCCGATGAGCATCGGCTTGCGCGCTTGCTGACCGATGGTCAGAGCCACGACTGGGGTGGCGATTGCGAACGACAGCGCATACGCCGTCACCAGATAGCCCGCGGCCGCGATCGAGACGTTCAGGTCGTTCGCGACCACGGGCAGGATGCCCGAGATCACCAACTCCGAGGTGCCGACGATGAAGGTGCCCACGCCGAGCAGCGCGACCGCGGCCCAGCCACCCGTGGCCAGTGTGCTCAGCGCCACGTTGCCGCGCAGGTGGCGCAGTTGCTCATGCCCGCGGGTATCCTACTCGGGCTGCTGGGGGATAGACCGTTGGCCACCGATTCCCGCGCTTCCGCGACTCCGGTCGATTTGTTCGTCGTTGGACACAATGGTGTGCGGCTGCACCTGCTCGATTGGGGCGGCCCGCCCGCTGCACCGGTATGCGTGATGCTGCACGGGGTGGGCGGCAACGCCTGGAGCTTCGGTGCCCTCGCGCCGCTGTTGCACGTGCCGTTTCGGCTGGTAAGCGTGGATCAGCGCGGCGGCGGCGATAGCGACAAACCCGTTGACGGCTACTCGGCGGAGGATTTCGCGCTGGACGTGCTGGCGATTCACGCTGAGTTGGGCAACGCGTTGCCAATGGTGTTGGTTGGCCATTCCCGCGGCGGCTGGCAAGCGGCCTACATCGCTGGTCGCTGGCCAGCGCTGGTCAGTCACCTGGTGCTGGTCGACCCGGCGCGGATCACGTTCGACTCTGCGTCTGACGCCGATGCCTTCTACGGCCCGGTGCGCGCCGCCCTCGGCCCCTTCGACTCGCGCGCCGCCGCCCTGTCGTTTGCCCAGGCGCGTGATCCCCAAGCCGTATGGAACGCGGACCGCGAACACACCTTCTTCTTCGGCTACTCCGAGCAACCCGACGGATCGCTGCTGGGCAAGATGCCCCCACGCGTCCTCGACAAGCTGCGCGAGGCACGCTCTCAAGACATCCACGACCTGCTCGGCGCGATCAACGTCCCGACGCTGCTCCTGGTGGCCACCAAGTCGAACCAGGAACGTCAGTCCCAGAAACTCGCCTACAAGGACGCTATCTCCCACGCGCGCGTCGAATTCGTCGAGGGCACCCACCACATCCACATCGAACAGCCCGCCCACGTCGCGCGGCTGATCCAGGAACTCCTCGAGTAGCCTGGCGCCCCGCGCCACCCCAGGGGTATCCTAGTGCCGGTCAATACGGGGCGTGGCGCAGCCTGGTAGCGCGCGTGCATGGGGTGCACGAGGCCATGGGTTCGAATCCCGTCGCCCCGACCAACATTTCGCGGCGGTCGTGAGTCGCTTGACGTCGTCGCTGCTGCACGGCACTGCTGAGCAACGACGACAGCGCGTCGCTGATGCTGCACTGTGGAGTTGACGGTCCGTGACGGGCGGGCCTACCGTAACCCCAGCGCGTCTCACTGAAAACGTTTTCATGGTGGCGGGAGGAGTGACCTCATGTTGACGCGACGCGGGTTCGTTCGAACGGGACTGGCACTCTTCGTGGCGCCGACGGTACTGGCGCTCGGGCCGGCGTGTGCCGTGCTACCAGGCGCGCAAAGTCCATCAGCACCACCAGCCGGCCCGGACAATGGCGCACAAAGTGGCACGCTCCAGGTCGCCTGGTGGGGCGGCAACGATCGCGCCGAGCGTACCCAGAAAGTCATGGACCAGTTCTCGGCCAGGTTCACGCAGTGGAAGTTCAACTCGTCGTTCACGAACTTCTTCGCCTACTGGGACAAGATCAATACCCAGGCCGCGGGCGGCGGCCTGCCCGACGTGTTCCAGATGGACATGCGCTACATCGGCCAGTTCGTGTCCAAGAAGCTCGTCCTGGACATGTCCCGCTTCACCGATACCGCGCTCAATCTCAAAGACTTCGACGAAGGCTTGTTGTCGCAAGGCAAGCTCGAAGGCGGGCTCTATGGCATCCCGCTCGGCGGCATCGTCCAGGCCACCGTGTACGACAAGACGGCGATTCAGGAAGCGGGCATGACGCTGCCGACGGGCACTGAAACCTGGGCAGACTACGCCGCATACTGCCAGAAGCTGAGCAAGGCGCTGCCCAGGGGCGTCTATGCCTCAGACGACGAGAGCATCAACATCGACCCCTTCGAAGTCTTCATCCGCCAGCGCAGTAAGGAGCTCTACACGGCCGACGGCAAGGCCAACTTCACCCGCCAGGACCTCGTCGACTGGCTCCAGTACTGGGCCGATCTACGTCAGGCGGGCGCGACCGTGCCGCCTGACGTCGCCGCCGCTTTCTTCCAGAACGACACGCCCGAGACGACGCCGCTCGTCCAGGGCAAGGCAGTGTTCAAGATGCGCTGGACGAACTTCCTCGGCCAATACCAGCCGCTGACCAAGCACGAGCTGGTGATGATGCCCAACCCGGCTGGTCCGTCGGGCACGCGGCCAGGTGCGTATCTCAAGGCCGGCTCGCTGTTCAGCATCTCGGCCAAGACCGGCTTTGCCCAGGGTGCAGCCAGTTTCGTCGGCTTCTTCAATACCGATCCCGAGGCGGTCAAAGTGCTCGGACTCGAGCGCGGCGTGCCCGGCTCGGCCAGGGCACGCGAGACACTCAAGCCGGTGCTCAACCCGAACGACGCGGTGCAACTCGAGTATTTCAATCAGCAGACCAAGAACACCACGGCCAAGACAGTGCTCGACCCGCCCGGCGCCGGTGAGTTCCAGAAGGCGCTGGCCCGGAACGCGCTGTCCATTCCGCTGTCCGGCGTCTCCGTTGGCGAGGCCGCGGACAAGCTGCTCGCGGAGGCCACCAAGGCGCTCAGCGCGTAGTGCGCACGCTGAGCAGGCCGCTCCATCGGCCGGCGTACTGGCCAAAGTATGGTCGCGCCGGCCAGGAAGCCCTCGCGGCCTACCTGTTTCTGACGCCGTGGCTCATCGGGCTGGTCGGCCTCACCCTCGGGCCGATGCTGGCGTCGCTGTGGGTCTCGTTCACACGCTACGACCTGATCTCGGCGCCGAGGTGGATCGGCGCCCAGAACTACGTCGACTTGCTCGCCGACGACCGCTACCTGCATTCGGTGCGGGTGACGTTGAGCTACGTGCTCCTCGAAGTGCCGCTGCGGCTGTCATTTGCGCTGGGGCTCGCGCTGCTCCTGAACCGCGGGCTGCGTGGCCTCGATCTCTATCGAGCCGTGTATTACCTGCCGTCACTGCTGGGCGGCAGCGTCGCCATCGCCATCCTGTGGCGACAGTTCTTCGGCCCGGACGGCATGGTCAACAGCGTGCTTATGAACCTCGGCTGGCAGAACCCGCCAACCTGGCTGCACGATCCGCGCTTTGCGCTGTATACGCTGGTCCTGCTCGGCGTGTGGCAGTTCGGCTCGCCGATGATCATTTTCCTGGCCGGGCTGCGTCAGATTCCGCGTGAGCTATACGACGCGGCCGAAGTCGACGGCGCACGCGCGCCCGCCCAGTTCCTGAATATCACACTGCCGCTGCTCAGCCCGCTGATTCTGTTCAACCTGGTGCTGCAACTCATCGGCGCGCTGCAGGCGTTCACGCCCGCGTTCATCGTCAGCGGCGGGACGGGTGGACCGGTCGACAGCACGCTGCTGTACACGCTGTACCTGTACGAGCAGGCGTTTGGGTTCCTGCACATGGGCTATGGCACGGCGATGGCCTGGGTGCTGCTGGTCGTGGTCGCCGGCGTGACGGCGGGGATCTTCGCCAGCTCGCGCTACTGGGTGTTCTACATGGATCGATCCGGCTGATGGCTGCAGCGCGCCGAGGTTTGCTGCACGCGTTGCTGACCGGAGGGGTGCTGCTCATGATCTATCCCCTGGTCTGGATGCTGGGCGCGTCGCTCAAGCCGGCGGCCGAGGTCGTGGCCAATCCTGGCCTTCTGCCGGCAGAGCCGACGCTGGACAACTATCGGCTGGGCTGGACGGCGCTGCGCGTGCCCTTCAGCGGGTTCTTCATCAACTCGGTGGTGCTGTGCGGACTGGCCGCGCTGGGCAACGTCAGCTCGTGCAGTCTGGCCGCGTTCGCGTTCGCCCGGCTGCGGTTTCCGCTCAAGCGCGTGCTGTTCGGGCTGATGCTGCTCACGATCATGCTGCCCTTTCAGGCGACGATCGTGCCGCAGTACATCTTGTTCTTGAAGCTCGGGTGGGTGGGCTCGATGCTGCCCATCCTGGCGCCGAAGTTTCTGGCCGTGGACACATTCTTCGTCTTTCTCCTGGTTCAGTTCATACGCGGCATCCCGACCGCGCTGGACGACGCGGCGGCCATCGATGGGTGTGGACCATTCCGCACCTTCCGGTCGATCATCCTGCCGTTGCTGACGCCTGCGCTGGCAACGACGGCGGTCTTTACGTTCATCTGGACCTGGAACGATTTCTTCGCGCAATTGCTGTATCTGGGCAACAGCCTCGACACGTACACGGTGCCCGTGGCACTGCGCGCATTCGTGGATTCGTCGGGCTTCGCGTCGTGGGGGCAGATGCTGGCGATGTGCGCGGTGTCGCTGGTGCCGATCTTCGCGTTGTTCCTGGCGTTTCAACGCCTGCTCCTCGAGGGCATTTCGACGGTGGGGCTGCGTGGCTGAGCCGATGCCCGACACAGTGCGCTTCACGAGCGAAGGCGTGACGTGCCTGGCCGACCTGCTGCTGCCTGAGAGGCTGCCGGCACCGGGTTTGGTCATCGGCCGCGGATTTGGCGGTGTGCGGGCCGCCAATTTCAAGGAGGCGACGTATTTTCAGCAAGCTGGCTACGCGGTGCTGTCGATCGACTACCGAACCTTTGGCGACAGTGCTGGCGAGCCACGCTGCCAGGCCTTCCCGCTGGTTGAAGTCGAGGACTTTCGGAACGCGCTGTCGTATCTCGAGACTCGGTCGGAGATCGACGCGGCTCGTCTGGGCGTGTGGGGGACGAGCTTCGCCGGCGGTGTGGCGTTGTACACGGCGGCGGTCGATCGACGCGTCAAAGCCGTGGCGGCGCAGATGCCGATTGTCGATGGCCGGCGCTGGCTACGCTCGCTGCGCTCGCCTGGTGAGTGGGAGGACCTGCTGGCGCAACTTGACGCGGATCGGCGCCAGCGTTACCTGACGGGCCAAGGTGCGCAGGTGTTGCTGTCGGGCGGTCCAGGCCAGTTCAGCGCCATGCCGACCGACGATCCGAACATGGCCGACCATTTCGTCATGCTGAAGAAGACATTCCCCACCTGGCGCGAGGACGTCACCCTCGAGTCGCTCGAGCGTGTGCTCGAGTTCACTCCGACCGCGCTGGTCGATCAAATCGCCCCGCGCGCGGTGTGCATGATCGCCGCCTCAGGCGTGGATCTGGTGCATCCGCTAGACCAGATCGTGGACGCCTACGAGCGCTGCCATGAGCCCAAACGCCTTGCCTTGCTGCCCTATGCCGGCCTGGACCTGCGCTTCGATCCCGGCTGGAGCCAGGCGCTGCAAGCCGCCGTCGACTGGTTCGACGAACACCTGTCGGTTGATCGTTAGCGGCGGCGGCGCGCGAACTGAATCGTCGTGATGAGCACCGCGGCGACGCCCAGCAGGACCAGGCCGATGATGGCCGTGGCCAGGATTGGGTTTGGCGGCGGCTCGGCGGCCGGCTGGGCGACGTTCGCGGCGGCGGCGACAGGGAGCGCATGGGCAGCGCCAGCCGCGGCACCGCCTGCCTCGACCGGGACCACAGCTCGCGAAGATGGCAGGGCGGCTTCGGGAACAGGGGTCGGAACTCCGGATGCAATGTCCGCTGTGGAACGCGAACTCTGCAATGCGTCCATGCCACCGGTCGCGCCGGTGTCGGCGACGTAGATGTCGAAGTTGCCCGCCCGCGGCGAGTGGAACAGGACCCGCTTGCCGTCCGAGCTGATCTCGTACGGGCCCTGGACGCTGACCTGCTGCAGCAGGCGCTCGGTCGTGGCCGGGTGCGCGGGGTCGGCGGCGACCACATCGGTATAGGCGCCACCACCTTGCGGATGTATTCCACGACCCAGGCCAGCCGGCCATCGGGCAGGTACCACGGGAAATGTGCGTGGTCGACACCATCGGTGACCTGCGTCATCGCCGTGGTATTGATGTCGACGGTCCAGACCGTCCGGTGGTCGCCGCCCGAGATCGCGATCGTGCTGCCGTCCGGCGACCATGCCGGCCGATGACAGGCGTTAGTGCAATTCGACTTGCGCTCGTCGGCGAGGCCCTTGGTGAGCTGGCGCAGGCCGCTGCCCGAGGCATCGACCATCCACAAGTCGGTGACGCCCAGCTTGTACGTGTAGAAGGCAATCTCGCGGCCATCGGCGCTCCAGCTGGGGAAGCTGGAGAACGCGTCGAGTCGGGTGATCTGGTGACGGTTCGAGCCATCGGCGTTCATCAACCAGATCTCGCGCAGGTTGGCGGTACCCGAGTCGAACGCGAGCTGCGAGCCATCTGGACTCCACACCGGGTGGCGATCGTCCGACTCATCGTGGCTGAGCTGGAGCGGATCGCTACCGTCAACGTTCATCGTCCAGACCTGGTATTGCCCGCCATCACGATCGCTCTGGAAGGCGATGCGCTTGCCGTCGGGGCTCCAGACCGGCCGCACGTCTTGCGCGCGATCGACGGTCAACTGGAGCAGCGGCGCCTGGCGTTCTTCGGCCAGCACCAAACCGGCGCTGATCAGGCAGAGCCCGAGCGCCAGGAGCAGGGCCCCAGTTGCGGCAAGCCGCCACGCCCCCGGCGCCATCGCATCATCCTAGGCAGCAGTCATGCCAGCGGTCAACGCCCACGATTTGTCATCCTGAGGGGAGCCTGCGACCCGCAGGATCCGCGGGCACGAGCGTCCCCGGCAAGCGGATCCTTCGCTGCGCTCAGGATGACAAAGGTCAGCTGTCGCCGACGCGGCGCTGCTCGACCAGCCAGCGCGCGAAGCCGAGCCGCTCGCGATCGAGCACCGACATCTCCTCGCGGATCGGCTGACGCGGCACGGGGATAGCCTCGCCCCGCTCCAGTCGATTCAGGATCAGCGTGACGCGCGCTTCCTCGAGCTTGTCGATCGCCTCGAGCGGCGAGGTCGCATCGGCTGAGACGCCCAGCTCCGGATAGCGGGCGCGGCGGAACCAGGTGCCGTCTGGGCCTTCCATCGACTCGACGACCAGCACGTACGGGATGGCCAGGTATTCCTCAGGTGTCATGAGCGGGGTCGCGGGTATGATGCCAAAACGCCCGCGAGGAGGGAAAGGATGGCGCAGCTTCAGCTCAGCTTGATCATGGGCTCCAACGACCGCTCACGCCCGGTGCTCGACGGCACGATCAGCCCCGACGGCATCGACTTGACGTGCACCGTGGCGCACCCGTCCGAGATCTTCTGGCGTCAACTGCACTTCAAAGAATTCGACGTGTCGGAGATGTCATTGTCGTCATTGCTCATGGCCATGGCTAACGGCAATACCGATTGGGTCGGCCTGCCGATCTTCACGTCGCGACGGTTCTTCCACACCGGCACGTGGGTGCGCTCCGACAGCGGTATCGACAGGCCCGAGGATCTCAAGGGCAAGCGCGTCGGTGTTCCCGAATACCAGCAGACCGCGGCGCTATGGTCACGCGGCGTGCTCAAGCACGAGTTCGGCGTGGAGCCGAGCGACCTCGAGTGGTGGATGGAGCGCACCGAGGAGCGGTCGCACGGTGGCGCTACAGGTTTCAAACCGCCCGAAGGAGTGCGGTTCAACCGGATTCCGGGTGACGACAGCATCGGCGCGATGCTCGCTGACGGCCGGTTGGATGCCACGCTTTTGTACTTGACGGACAACAACCTGGTGGATCGGAGCCGAATCAAGCTCGAGGGCAATCCCGCCTTCAAGCAGCTCTTCCCCGATCCGGCCGCCGAGGGGCGACGCTACTATCAGAAGACCGATATCTTTCCAATCAACCACGGCATGGTCGTGCGGCGGTCGATCTACGAGAAGCATCCGTGGGTCGCGTTGAACCTGTTCAATGCGTTTCGCCTGGCCAAAGAGCGCGTGAATGCGCGCATGCGTGAGTTGGCTGCCACGCACTTCGACCTTGGCCTGCTCGGCCCCGAAGCGAAGAAGGCGCTCGCCGTGGACGCCTACCCGTACGGCGTGAAGTCGAATCGCAAGGTGCTGGAGACGGTGGCCGACTACTCGCACGAGCAGGCCCTGACGCCGCGGCGCATGAAGCTCGAGGAGATCTTCGCGGAGAGTACGCTCGACCTGTAGGCAGACCGCCGACCGAGCGTCGCATGCGCAGCAAGAGGATCAACGATGATCCAGCTTGGGCGCACCGGCAATTGCTACCCGGACCCGCCGCGGGAGCCGAAGGTGGCATTCACGACCTTGGCGGAGTCCTGCGGACCGTGACGGGCGTTCAGGCGGGCGTTTCGGCTCGAAGCACCAGGCCGAGCGTGGCCACGTAGTCGGACACGGCACTGGCGCCAGGGAAGTCAGGCTCGTAGCCGAGCTCGGCGCGGGCGCGCTCGATGCTCAGGATGCCGGTGACATTGCCGGGCGCCGGCCTGGGCGAGTCGTCGAACGACACGCGGTGCGTTGGTACGACGCGCCTGACTTCTTCGGCGTACTCGCGGATCGAGGTGAGCGCGCCAGTGGCGATATTGAATTGCCAGTGCTCTGACTTCGGTGCGAAGCACGCCAGCACGGCGCCTTTGGCGACGTCGCGGTTGTAGACGATATCGTCCTGTACGTCCGCCCAGGGAATGGCAAAGGCTTCACCCGACAGCGCCGCGTCGATGATGCGGCTCTTCAAGCCTGGGTAGCCAACGTGCGTACCCGGCCTGCCCTTGCCTGGTCCGAAGGTGGAGCCCAGCCGCAAGGCGATTATGTCCAGACCGAACAGGCGGCGGTAGTGATACGCGGCGTCCTCCAATGCCTTCTTGGTCGCGCCATAGACGTTTGAGGTTTGACCGACGTAGTCCTCTGAGACGGGAACATAGGAGGGTGCGGTATGGGCGCCGCGCAACGTGCCGTACACCGCCTTGCTGCTGGTCAAGACCACGCGCTCGAGGCCCAGGTCACGCGCCACGTCGAAGACGTTCATGCTGCCGAGCACGTTCACGCGGTAGCCGACGGGCGGATCTTGCTCCAGCACTGCGCCGAGCGCCGCCGCCAGGTGGATGATCCGTGTCACCCCGTACTCACGGACGGCGGACGTCAGGCGATCACGGTCCTGCACGTCGCCCGCGACGTGGCGCACCGTGCCCCGCAGGTCAGGAACCAGGGAATAGTTCTCGTGCCGACTGTAGACGACCACATCGTGGCCCTCGTCGACGAGACGGCGGAGGACGAAGGATCCGATGGCGCCGAAGCCGCCGGTGACCAGAACGGCGGTCATGCCGACAGCACGTACAGGCGCTCGCCCGGGACCGACACGAACACACGCTGCCCCTCGCCGAGGATCGTGAACGGCTGGCCCTTTACCCGCACCAGTTGCTGGCCCAGATCCACCTGGTATTCAACTGCGTCGCCGGAGAAGCTGGCGCTGGCGATGGTGCCTTCGAGCACGTTGTACTTGGCCAGGGGTCGTGTATCGAGCAGCGAGACGCTCTCAGGCCGAAAGCCGACGCTGAGTTGCGTGCCCTGGATCGCCCAGTCGGGCAGCGTGCAAGTCAAGCTGCCCCAGCGGGTCTCGACCAGCCCGACGTCGACGACCTGGCCTTCGAGCACGTTGGTGCGGCCAAGAAAATTGGCCGCGAACGGGTCAGCGGGTTGGAGATAGACGTCGCGCGGGGCGCCCTCCTGGATGATCAACCCGTCCTTGACCAGAGCAACCGTATCGGACATCGACAGCGCCTCGAGTTGGTCGTGGGTCACGTACAGCGTCGTCGTGCCCAGGCGCTTGACGAGCGCTTTGATCTCGTGGCGCATGTCTTCGCGCAGCTTGGCGTCGAGGTTGCTGAGCGGCTCGTCGAGCAGCAGCACCGCCGGCTCGTTGGCAATCGCGCGCGCCAGCGCGACGCGCTGCTGCTGGCCGCCAGAGAGCTGTGGCGCCGGCCGCTGCGCCAGGCCGTCCAACTGAACGAGGCTCAGCGCGCGCATGACGCGCTCG